>ERZ1026862.765-NODE-765-length-21083-cov-7.937274_pt1 | contig 21083 bp, 19 predicted proteins | sample MGYA00380161_ERZ1026862 | MGnify/ENA primary metagenome ERZ1026862 (study PRJEB33269, sample SAMEA4719797) | human gut metagenome | biome: human-associated habitat; feature: organic feature; material: feces | place: Cameroon | collected 2013-10 ... | reverse complement strand
AGACTGCTGGCAAGCAGATTGCGAATAAAACTGCCGTCGATTTTAAGAATGTCGACGTTCATTGTTTTTAACCGGGCGTAGCTGGCGTAGCCGGTACCAAAATCATCGATCGCCACCCGGCAGCCCAGCGCCCGCAGATGCTCTAAAGTCTGGCAGACCAGCTCGGGATTGCTGAGCGCGTAGTTCTCGGTCAGCTCGAAAATAATCTGCCATGGCTCAATGTTGTAGGCCTGCAGCAGCGCTTCGACCTCCTGAGGAAACTGGCTGCGGCTCAGCGACACCGGAGAAAGATTGATCGCCAGCCGCAGACCGGGCAGCGCCCGCCGGTTGGCGTCCATAAAGGCCAGCGTATGCTCAATAACCCACTGGTCCACCCGCGTGGACAGCCCAAACTCGTGCGCCACCGGCAAGAACTCGTTTGGCCCCGTTAGCTCACCCGACTCCCCTTTCATCCTCACCAGCACTTCATGATAGCGATCGCCGCGAATGCCCTGGATAGGCTGCGCCATCAGGACAAAATGGTCATGTTCCAGCGCTTTGAGAATGCGGTTCATCATCACGACTTTATCTTTCAGATCCTGCTGAACATGGCCCGCGCCGCGGCGCTGTAAATTTTCCGGATGGCCGCTGGCTAACGACATGTCGGCAATGGTGTTCAACTCGCCAAGCAGTAAATACAGATGCTTGACCGGCGAGCGAACGTTGCAATAGCTCATGCCGATCCGCGGCTGCAGGGGGACCCCGTCCCAGTGGAAACGGAACTGTCGCAGGGAGCGGTCAATTAAGTGAATGCGCGCCTGGTGCCCTTCGCTATTGAGACGGAACACTAAATCGTGACCGGCAAGATGATATACCGCTTCGTTGGGCTGCAGCAGCGTTCTCAGGTGGTTCGCCAGCATTTGCTTATACTGGATTCGCAAAAGTACCCCATAGTGGCGCCCCAGCAGTTCAAGCTCAGGAATGCGCAGAAAACAGAGCGTCGACCAGCTCGTGCCGTTGAGCGCCCGGCTCAGCGCCCGCAAGTTCGGCATATGAACCACCGGGTCGAGGAAGGCCATCTGCCGGACGCGAGCGTAGATCAGCCGCTGCTGTGTCGCCAGCATCGCCGTATAGGCGACAATAAACGAGAATACCAGATAGCTTGATGAGGTGATCGCCAACTGGGTGTTATAGCTTGGGTAAATTGGTAAGTAACGGTAATGAAAATGGATCACGGCAATCAGCACCGGCGTCCAGATCAGTGAGATAAAGCGATAGCCAAAACGCATGGCACCCCAGAGCATCACCGGCATCAGCAATGACAACGTATAATTCGTACTAAATATGGTGCTGCTATCATTAAGCGGCATCAATAATAGCCACAGTAGCAGAATTAATACCGTCGCCCAGCAAATAATTTCAATTTTTTTTATTTTTGGATCAATTTGTAAGCGAACCTGAGAAATAAAGCCGCGTAAATGAAAAGGATTACGAATGACCCGTAACACAAAATAACACAGCGGCATGCCGGTCAGGCACCCTACCATTAGCGCCTGAAAGGTGATTAATGAACGTAAACTAAATGGCGTAACGCCGGTCATTTCCGTTGTGCGCGGATGAAGTCCAAGATATTCGGCAATCTGTGACAAAATCAGAAAAATGACCGAGGGGAGCAGCATTTGCCAGAACAGACGATGCGGCATCAGTCGGACGTTGCCGTGTGAGACCTGCTGACGCTGGGGGACAAAAATGCGGTAGCCGCCCCAGCAGAGCACGCAGGGGATAAGGAAATGGAACAGCACACCGATGGACTGCTCAAGCACCATGCCGTGGGCCAGAGTTAACAGCAGGCCAATAATAATGCCAGGGATCGCCGCCCAGCCAAAAAACATCATCAGGCTGAGCACCAGCGCCAGGGGAAGATAATACAAAAATACCATATGACCATTGAGCATGGTGTAGGTATTCGCCCATCTGGCGACCGGTAATAACAGCGCAGGCAGAACGAGCGGTAAAGCCCACCACTTGTCGCGATATTGTTGATAGTATTTTAATAAATTCATAGGTGCTCTACAGAGTGCCTCTGCTCCCGCGAGGCATATTCAGGCAGGCATCCAACCACCCATGCTGACCGCGTAAATAATAACGATACGGTAACGTCCGCTGATTTTAGTGGCCAAGAGAAGGAGACTATTGATATAAATCAACAAATGCTGACGCCAACATTAATAAATCTTATTTTTCCCGACATTTCACGGCTAATAAAGTGAGCATGTAAATACGACGATTATCTTATATAACATTAATTAATGTTTTCACTGCCGCACTTTTACATCTGCATCAATTGACCCCATCTCGTTCCTGTGCCTTAATACCCCCATCGCCCATCTTCGGGTATACTTCAAGGATCCTTTTGTGAGTCAGGCACCCAGTATGCGTAAACGACATCGATTTAACCGTCGCATGACCCGTATCGTACTGCTTATCAGCTTTCTCTTCTTCTTTGGACGCTTTGTCTACTCCTCCATCGGCGCCTGGTACCATCATCAGGATAAAAAAGCGTCGCAGGAGTCATCGCTCACCGTCGAGCCCTCCCCCCGCGAGTAATCCTTTGATTCTAATACTGCAAGCGCCACACTCCGCAGGCAGAGCCGCTCGCTGCTGAAGTACTGTCTTTGATGCGGTAATTTTGCCGTCGGCGATTTATAAGCGCACGGTATGCAGCAGGCGCAGCATTTCAGCGATACCTTTTGTCACAATTTTGTCCTGACGCATGACTACCGCCAGCTGTCGGTATAGCCGCGGCGCCAGCGAGTGTACGCGTAATCCGTCGCGATCCTCCACCCGCTCCACCGCCATGCGGGGCACGATGCTGTAGCCCAGCCCTGCCCGCACCATGCGCTTAATCGCCTCGATGCTCCCCAACTGCATTACCGGCGTCACCGCCAGTCCCGCCGAGCGGAACCAGCGGTCAATCAGATCCCGCGTGCCGCTACCCGCCTCGAAGGCAATGAGCGGCTGCGCCTGCAGCTCGGCGGGAGTATAAACCGCCGGCATCTCCGTCTCGCGGCTGGCATAGATGGTCACGAACTCCTCATCTAACATCGCAGTCACCGCCAGACTGCGCCCCTGCACGGGCAGCGTGACCAGCCCGAGATCGAGCCGGTTTTCTTCCACCGCGCGGACGATATCCAGCGTGTTGCCGGTGGTCACCCCCACCGTCAGCAGCGGGTGCTGCTGACGAAGATGCTGCAGCAGCGGTGGAAGAGGATGAATGCAGGCCGTCGCGCCGGTCCCCAGCGTCAACGATCCATTAACCTCCTGACTGAATGCGCTGACCGACTGCACCGCGCTATTCACCGCCCGATCGATCTGCTCGCTGTGGGCCAGCAATGCCATTCCCGCCGCCGTCGCCTTGATCCCACGTCCGGTTCGCTCCAGCAGCCTGGTCTGTAAAAACTGCTCCAGCTGACGTACCTGCAGGCTGACGGCAGGTTGGGAGATCCCCAGCGCGTCGGCGGCGGCAGAAAAGCTGCCGCGCTGTACGACCAGCCGGAAGGTCGCCAGATTTCCCAGGTTCAGTGTTGTCATAAAAGTTTCTCTTATACCGCGCATAAGGTGGCCGCTCTGCCAGAACAATAGCCTGCCGGGTATGCTCAGGACAACTGTCTTAACGGAATGAAAAACCATGGAAATAAACGCTATTCCCCGACGCCTTGCCTTCACCGCGGGCGGTCAGCAACTCATCAACTGGGGGATCTCTTTTTATATGCCCGGCACCTTTGCCGGGGCTATTGCCGCCGACAAAGGATGGTCCTTGCCGCAGATCTATCTCGGCCTTACGCTTGCGATGCTGATGATGGCCGCTGTCTCCCCGTTCGTTGCCAGGCTGCTGGCTCGCTTTGGCGGAAGACTGGTGGTCACCAGCGGTACCTTACTGATAGCCGCCAGCTGCGCCATGATGTCCTGGCGCCCTTCGCTGGCCGGCTGGTACGGCGCCTGGCTGCTGACCGGCATCGGCATGCGGCTCTCACTGTATGATGCGCTGTTCGCCGCAGTGGTGAATCTGTACGGTCAGCAGGCGCGGAAAACTATCTCTCATATCACTCTCGCTGGCGGTCTGGCCTCTGCCCTCTTCTGGCCGCTGGGCGAGGCGTTATTAACCATCATGCCCTGGCAGAATGCCCTGCGGATCTATGCGCTGTTTGGCCTGCTGAGCGCATGGCTGAGTTATCAACTGCCTCGCCAGCGGCTCAGTTCAGCGGCGAAATCACCAGCCTCGCCAGCGACAGCAGAGGGCGACCGGCGTAACGGGGCGCGTTACGCGATCTTTATTGCGCTGATCACCTTCATCTCTAACGGTACCTCTACCCATCTGCCGGAGTTTATCAGCCACTTTGGTCTGCCGGTTGCCGTCGGTATGCTGTGGGGATTCGGCCAGACCGGCGCCCGGCTGGGGGAAGTGCTGGCCGGTCCCCGGGTCACCTCACTCACGCTAACGCGTTTTACTGCGCTCGCCATGCCGCTCTGTTTTCTCCTTGGATTGAGCAGCACGACCTTTGCCGGATGCGCAGCCGGGTTTGTGCTGGGCTATGGCGCGATTAACGGGCTGGTGACGATTGTCAAAGCGACGCTGCCGCTGGCGCTGTTTAGCGCAGAAAGCTACGCCAGCCGCACGGGTCTCCTGCTGATCCCCGGGCAACTGATGGCAGCTGTTTCACCCTTTGCCTACGCATGGCTGAACCACCGGCTGGGCATTATCGGCGGAATGTGGGTGTCCACCGGGTTAACGTTGATCGTTGCCGGACTGGCGCTGGCGATGGTGCGCGAGGCGGGTAAAGCGCAGGATGAACGTAATGTAGAATATCCGGCAGCGGCCGTTGACCAACCGATAGCCAAAAACAACCTTGCTGAAGAGTAAACGTGGATCACTACGCCCTTGATAATTTACGCCTGCGCTTATAGCCATATGGCAGGCATTATTCATATTATAAATTTTTAATGAAAATATATTCACCAAATCAATGATGAAATTTTTAAGAGAATAGCAGGGCATGCTGTCACCAGCGAAAAATAACGATACCGCCTGTATTTTTCGCTTGCATAATGATCCAAAAAATAAAGCCAGTCGCCATCGGTAACATTAACCACACCTCCGGTAACACAATTAGCTTTACTCTCTTCCTCATCGAAACCGTTCGAGCATAGCAAAGAATGAGCGCTAATTTTAATACCGTAGCAAAACCCGGCGGCAATCGATGCAATCTGGCCTGTCGGTATTGTTTCTATCTGGAAAACGAGGTTCCGCGTCCAGGGTATGCCACCATGGACGACCTCACGCTGGAAGCATACATTCACAACACCATTTCATCGACCCCCTCGCAAAACGTCGAGTTTTGCTGGCAGGGCGGTGAGCCTACCTTATGCGGGCTGGATTTTTTTGCAAAGGTGGTCGAGCTCCAGCAGCGTTACCGTGGTAACAAAATCATCGCCAACAGCCTGCAAACCAACGGCATCTTGCTGAACGATAAATGGGCTCGTTTTTTGCGTCGTCATGGATTTCTGGTCGGATTATCCATTGATGGCCCTGCGTCACTCCACGACACCTGGCGTACGACGGGCTGCGGAAAACCCACCTGGGAAAAAGTTGTGCAGGCCATACGCTGCCTGCAGCAGCATGACGTTCCGGTGAATGCCATGGTGGTGGTCAGCCGCCAGTCTGCAAGCCAGGGGAAAAGTCTCTATCGCTGCCTGAGCCGCGAGCTAAACCTTCACCATCTCCAGTTTATTCCTCTCGTTGACTCCCCTGCTCCCTGGTCAGTTACCCCTGAGGGCTGGGGCAAATTTTTGTGCAGTGTTTTCGACGACTGGCTGGAAAACGATGTTGGCAGGGTGTTTATCCAGTACTTTGATAATCTGCTCGGCGTATGGGCCGGCCAGCCCGCCACGCTCTGCACCATGCAGCCTGTCTGTGGGCAGAGTTTACTGGTGGAGCAAAACGGCGATGTCTACAGCTGCGATCACTTTGTCTCAGCGGAATATAAGCTGGGTAATCTGAAGCAAGATGCTATGGCAGCGATGGCGAGCTCGCCATTTCAGCAGCAGTTCGGGAAGCAAAAGGGCCAACTCTCTGCCCGCTGTCAGAGCTGCCACTGGCGCTTTGCCTGCCATGGGGGATGCCCTAAACACCGTTTTACCATCCATGACGACGAAGCACAGAATTACCTGTGCAGCGGCTATTTAACCTTTTTCGGCCATATCACGCCCTATATGAACGTCATGCGAAGGCTTTTATTAGATTGCCATCCGCCCGCGCTCATTATGAGTCTTATCCCGGAGATTCGGCAAAATATATTACAATTAACGGAGTCTGAAGATGAAAGAACCAAATAAAATAGATGGAAATCGCCGCGATCTCCTCAAAGGTCTGGGGATTGCCGCAGTCGTGAGCCTGTTACCAGAGACGGGAAACGCCGCGCAAAATAATGCCGCCCCGAAAGCGGCATGGGATATTCCTTTCACCGGCGAAATCCCTGACACACTGCCCGAAGGCTACAATATTTTACTCATAACCTGCGATCAGGAACGTTATTTCGAGCGGTATCCCTTTCCGGTGCCGGGCCGGGAACGCCTGATGAAAACGGGTATCACTTTTACCAATCATCAGAACACGGCCAACGTTTGTACGCCATCGCGCTCTGTCATGTACACCGGGCTCCATATGCCGCACACCCGGATGTTTGATAATCTTGGCTTCCCCTGGATGAATTACGATCTGGACCCGGAATTACGTACCGTGGGCCATATGATGCGTGAACTGGGTTATTACACGGCGTATAAAGGTAAATGGCATCTTACCCGGGAGATCGATCAGCCGGTCGCTGGTAAATCGGTAGAAGAAATGGACCTGGGCGAGATCCCGACGCCGCGACTGCATGAAATTATGGAAAAGTATGGTTTCTCTGATTATCACGGCATTGGCGATGTCATCGGGAAAAGTAAGGGCGGCTATTTCTTTGATTCAGTCACCACGGGGCAGACCATTAGTTGGCTACGTAACACCGGCCGCCCGCTGAATGATGAAAATAAACCCTGGTTCGCGGCAGTAAACCTGGTTAACCCCCACGATGTCATGTTTATCGACACCGATGAGCATGGTGAGCAGGTGCAGTGGAAAGGGCCAATGGATAAAGAAAACCACACCCTGCTGCCAACCCAACCCCCGCACAACCAAATCTATCAGCAAAGCTGGCCAGACTATCCGCTGCCTGCAAACCGCCACCAGCCGCTCGATGAGCCTGGCAGACCTGCCGCCCATAAAGAGTACCAGAATGCCAGGGCGGTGATGGAGGGACAGTTCCCCGATGAAGACCGGCGCTGGCGCAAATTACTGGATTATTATTTCAACTGTATTCGCGATAATGACCAGCATCTTGAGGCGATTCTCAATGAGCTGGATAACCTGCAGCTGACGCAAAATACGATTATCGTCTTTACCGCCGACCATGGGGAACTCGGTGGCTCCCACCAGATGCATGGTAAAGGTTCCTCGGTGTACAAAGAGCAGATCCATGTGCCGATGATCATTCGCCATCCGGCGTATCCGGGAAATATCCGCTGCAACAGTTTGACCAATCATCTGGATTTAGTACCGACCCTGATTGGTCTGACTGGACGCGATCGGTCGCTGCGAGAGAAAGTCCTGGAGGGCAGAAAAGGCCGGGATATGAGCCCATTACTGGCCCATCCTGAGCAAGCGGGCTTAAATGCGCTGCGTCCGGGTTCGCTTTATTGTTACGGCATGATCCTGTATATGGATGCGCAATACACGGCAAAATTCAGAAAGCTGGCTGGAGAAAAACTCCCCCACGATCAATTTAAAAAAGCGATCGCGTCACTCCATCCTGATTTTTCCCATCGCTCAGGGATCCGTATGATCAACGATGGACACTATAAATTTGCCCGCTACTTTTCGCTCAAGCAGCATCATATTCCTGCTACCCTGGCCGAGCTGCTGGAGAATAATGATGTTGAACTTTTCGATCTGGTTAACGACCCCGAAGAAAATCATAACCTCGCCCGGGAGCCAGAGAAATACCGGGATCTGTTAATGACAATGAACGATAAACTCAATCAGCTCACTGCCGCTGAGATTGGCGAAGATGATGGCAGCTATATGCCCCCGTTTGAAGGAAGCCAGTGGGATCTGACGGCGGCCCAGATGCATCAATATATGCGCGATTAGCGCTTGCCGTCAGGTGGGAGACCTTAATGTAGCAGCTATAAAAAAACCCTCTGTAAACACAGAGGGTTTCGTTTTACTCAGCTAACGCCGGGGATTACTCCCACTCGATGATCAATGCTGTCTTAAAACACTATAAAATCAATAAAATAGCATTATATCTGCATGTCGATACCATACAAAATACCATGGTAAGAAAACTTGGAGACTGTACTGATCGTGTCGCCCGACGCAAAACGCTTTTAGACTGACAACTTGCACACCACAAAGGATATTCGTCCAAAAGCGGTTATTCAAAGAAGTCAACGCCCTGGGTTGGATCTTCCGCTTGCCTCCACCAGACTTACATCATCACGAAGCAATGTCACCATCGCTTCATGATGTGCTGTTATCTGCTGATCGTCCCAGTTTGTATTTCGGGTGATTTCCGCCATTCTCTTGAGCTTGGGACTTTGAAGTTCAATTGTATCCTTGAAGTTTTCGGCCTTTGCTCTGGGGAGGCTATTGCTGAATTTTGAGTTCGCGCTGACGCTTACGAGCGCGAGGTTGCCAAGCAGGTTAAGGCTAGAACCTGAAACAACCGCGCCCGACTGTTCTTTGTCAGGATGCTGTGGATAGAAGTGCTCAATGGAAGTTCTGAACTGAAATTTGAAATCTCGTTTTGAGGAGTCACTCAACAGAAGATAGTCGAGATACGAAAAGACGATACGGCTGATACCAAACCCTTGTGGTTGCTGATCTTTCTCAAAGGAGAATGTCTCTTTAACCTTGCTGCGGGCATATCCCTTCAACAAATCGGCAAGATCCGCATGTTTCACGTCTCGAGGGGCTTTAACGGAGAGCCAGCGAAGAACTTTGGTAATCCAGTGCATCGTTCGCGGAGAAGTGTAGGTAATCCGAAGCATGGACTGAAGCAGCAATACATCTCGGGTATGTGGGTCAGCACTCCCGTCCTCCTCTAAGCTTCCATTGCTGGCCGAGAAAACATGGATGTACGTCGGGGTTGGCTTCTTGTCCCCGCCTCCTTTTTTCAGTCGCTGGAGAGACCAATCGCCATCGTCACCGATGTTTGCCGTGAATTGACGCTTCAAGATGAAGCCATCAAAGAGGTTGCGGCACTTGAGAAGCATAAATGCAAAACTACGCACCCAATCGGCTTTAGCATCGGGTACATTATTTACGGCGTCGTCAAATGACTTGATGAGGCGCTTGTCGTCAAGCAGGCCTTCGTCTTCGACCTCATCGCCTTTCATAATTCTTAGAACGTGTAGCAGAAAGGCCGGAAACTCAATAGTCGAACGAAACCGCTCGTTGCCTTCGTCTTCAGTAGAATTTGACTCGAGCTCTTTAGCGTATTTTGACAACGCCTCATCCAAGGACAACGATACCCCTTCGGAGGATTGCCTTGATGAATTGATGCCGGATTGCGGACGACTTTCCATTAGCGAAGAGAAGCTGGTCACCTCCAGCCAGGACCATTCATCACCAAATACTTTGTTTCGCAAACTTGTGTCACCACGGGTCAGAGACATCTGGACATAAGAATCCATGTCAGCACAGGAATCCCAAACCCACGCAAAGCATTCGCGTTCATATTGATTGGGCAGTTTGCTCATCAGGCGAGCCTTAACAATATCAACCTGCTTGAGTTGCTGCCCACGAGTGTTCATGATCTCGAAGTAGCGATTGAGGTCGGTATTGGGTGGCAGCGAGGCACGGACGACAGTCACCTTCGTTAGCAAGAAATCGGAGAATTTTTCGCGTGAGCGATTAAGGTTTTCATTTTGTTTGAAGAACTGATTGATGATGCTGTAGCCTTCATGAATGCCAGCATCTGCATTACTCGTGGAGCCCTGCGGTCGAACGTGCTCCTTAGCCGCCTCCTGTGCTACTCGCAGCAGGGCCTCAGTTGCCCGTGCGCGCGACTCATATTGCAAGTGGCCTGCATGGCCAACCGACGGCTTCTCACCCTCACCGTCTTGCTCCAGGAAGGTAAGAAGCAGATAGAGGGTTGTAAGTCGTTGTTGTCCATCTATGACCTCGAACTCATCCTCTCTACCCCGCTTGATTACAACAAGGTTCCCAAGAAAATAGTTGTCCTGGCCCCCTACCACCGAGTCTTGAATATCGCTAATAAGTTGCTCAATCTGTTCGGCCCGCCAAGCATAGTTCCGTTGATAAATAGGAATCAGATAATTGTCAGTGAATAACTTGCCTACTGTTAACAGTTCAGGTTTCAACTCCTTCTTGCTCATTGCAGCCCCTTGATAAAAGCAACGAGTTCCTTTTCGTGGTTATCGCTGTATGGCTTACTTGTTATTGGAAGTTTGCGGACAACACTTCCAGTCATCGCATTACGTAGCAAAACAAAAGGCGATTTATTTGCATCGTTTTTACCTCGCGCTCGGTTGTCAGCAGATACAAATTGCACACGAAGTAACTCGACCCGCAAGGCATATGCCCATGCGAATAACCTATTTCGCACTTCATCTACATCTTCATCGCCAAACTTGTTTGTATAGCAAAGCAGCGCGGCAATGAACAATTCGTACACGTAGCGGTAGCGACTTTGAGATGGGCCAAAGTTTTTGAAACCTCTGTCAATAACCTCTTGCTCCAGTATCTTCAATTCGTCAAGCATGAATGTCACCATCTCGAAAAATGAGCGTCCTGCGATTATCGGGGCATCCAGCTGAAAGCGGCTGCGCCCGGCATTTCGTGCATCATGTGTAGAGGATACCGACCATGCACTTAGAAGTGGCATAGCGGTTTGTGCTGCAAGGTGATATCGCAGATTTGGCGAAAATGACCTGTGGGATCGTGATGAAATGCCCTTGAACATGCCGATGTCCCGAATAGTAAATTCGAGCGAGCTTTCGCCTCGTGACCACTTGGATATCCGGTATAAAAAAGTAGAAAAAAGCCTGTCCAGATCCTCATCGTTTACGGCTTCCCAAGCCTCAACGACAGCCACTTTCATAGCAGCGGACTCATCGTGCATTTCGCGCAGGTGGTGTGCTTTGAGCAAGTCGTGAGGGGCAAGCGGTTTGCCGCGATAGTTCTGGGAATCAAAGACACGAAATGCCTCATCAATATCGTCCGTCACAATACGCACCAACTGACATTTGTGACAGATAAAATCCAAAAACTCTTTTTTATCTTCCAACTGCGACAGGCGCCTTTGAAGCTCTATCCAAACTAGGGAGACAGGAGTTTCGCTGTTACCAGACATCGAAATTTGATGATTTATCGGATCTAAGGCCGCAAGAATCATTCGCAAAGTCAGCAGGCGCTGCTGCCCGTCGACTACATTGAGATACTCACCATCATCGTGAAGAATGATTGCACCCAAAACATAGGGAATATCTTTTCGTTCGGTATCTCGAAGAGCTTCGCTGATATCATCCACCAGTTGTAGAGCAGTCGATACATCCCAACTGTATGGGCGTTGATAGTTTGGTATCCGAAGGCCTTGCTTGAGTAGTTCATCCACGGTGACTGCACTAACACCGTTCTCTCCGTTAATCGCCATTCCTATGTCCCTTCATTGACGCTTTTCTATTTTCTCAGCGTATTTTCCGCAAACTTTATTCACCTATATGGATACTTCGATTCCGAGTGGCGGCTGTCTTGTTCACAATTTCTATCACGAGGTGCTCCTCTGGCGCATATTTAACGATCTGGGGCATGGGTCGAGAGAGCGGTTCTGATCAAAGCGAGCATCGATGGCATCAGCACAGCGCTGCAATGCACCCGGTTGTCGATACCATGGCATTTGCTGATACGGTCACATGGTATTTGCTATATCTTCGATTCAGCGTCGGCCTTAAACCATAAAAAATGCCATTGATAATGCAGTCATATCATCAATGGCACTCACTAAATCAAATAAAACAATAGGCTAAATAATAGCCTCACCCCACTGAATGATAAATGGAATGAAAAAAACATTATAAATCAACACATTTATACAGCACACTTAATCATATACCATGAAAAATACCATGCTTGATTTCTTCTGCACTCAAATGACATAAGGCTCATGGTGATCTCATAGCATTCCGACGCCACTGAAGACCACCAAAGCAACGCTGTGGCCAATCAGGCTTCTGGTCTCGACAGCTGGCGGTTCAAAGAATGGTAACCATCATCACCTTTCACCGCCTAGACGACCGGCCCATAAGTCATAAGACATCTCTGGCTTTGAATTAGTTTTGGCGTAGTCACTCGAAATTTACAGACTTACCACAACAAGCACACATCTTTTTTAGAAATACCCACGCTCTAGTACAATATCCTCAGAATCGTGCTCTTCGGCGGGAAAACACTCATTAAGGTGCCATATCAATCTCTTGAAGCCCTCAAAACTCAGTGGATAGCTATCCAGAAAATCACTATACCATTGCCTTTTCTCGCGCCGCCCTGCCGCAGTGGAGAAAGTTGATCGCTGATTAGATCCAAGCCGCTTGGCTCTTCTAAGTACAATCACTTCATCCATTGCCGTCAGTTTTGTGTTGATCGGCGTCATATCTAACCACTCGCAGAGCAGCACGTACTTTGACCCAGAAGACACTCGTTTAAGCTCCCCTGCGGTCGCAGCCGCTTCTTGGAACATTGTTTTGTCAAGGTTTGTCTTTATTTCTGTAGCAAAATAGGAAATATGAAAATCTTGCTCAAAGAAGTCATCTGGGTTTGATGGAGTCGTGATCCGCAGTTTATGCTGACGCGTCACAGAAAAATCTTGATCTTTTCTCTTGACGTAAACGCCTCCGCTAGACAACGCAAGCAGTGGACCTTCGAAGGAAAGGCCGGCAAAACTTGCTTTCGGCCCACACTCAAGCCCCCTTTGCCGTGCAAAGCCTGGGATAAGACGCGCATCAAACAAACGCGGAAGGAACTCTTCAAGGATCGTATTATCTAGCTTGAGCTGCCCTTTCTGACGATAGAGAAAATCTTCGTCGGAACAAAAAATAAGATCAAATTCTACTGATTTCTTGTATGCATTAAGAAGACTCACCAACTCGTTTAGCAGCTCATCGCCCTCACTTCTGAGAGCATTCATTTCCGCTACCCATGTATTATAAGTCTGTATCTGGGCCTCAACCCGCGGCTTGTCACTTGCGGGGAGTTTTGCATTATGCGCTAGCGCATGCAACTTATCTCCATGCGCCCGCGCTTGAACAACATCAATCATTGTCTGAGTTCCTAACTAGCGGAGAAGGCATGATTTTTTTTACTGAAGCAACGGCTTCGGAGATTTCCCCTCTCCGCTCTTCAGGACAATACTCCAGTGCGTTTGTCAGCGCCTGAGCCCCTACTGCTCTTCCAATCTCCACAGCTTTATCTAGCGCACATTCACCGGGTATCATAGTAAGAACGTCTTCATATATAAACTCGCCAAAACGGTTCATGAACTTCCGTTCATTCCATTCAACAAGCTCAAACCCCATCCCCTCACAAGCAATAGCGCTTATTAACTCTCCATTTCTAAATGAAACTGACCGAACATTCGACTCGCGCCCAAGCACTATAGTCATCTTTGCTCGATCCTTTAGAACACGGTCTGCCTCTACAAAAAATTGCGCAATATCCATACAGTACTGCACAACAGTCATATATCTGTTTTGCCTAAACTTCCTATTAGCTCCGATCTCAGATTTCGCTGCAGAGAGCGGCTGATGCCCAAGCGCCTCTATTATCGGACGATAATTTTGATGGTAATTAAAAACATTTATATAGGGAGGTGACGTAACTAAGTAATCGAAGGTATTCTCTGACTCATCCACAGACCTAGCATCACCGAGCTTTGCGGAAAGTCGACCCTGATAGCTGATCGAATCAAAAACAACAGATAAATAACGCTCAACCCCTCTCGTTATTTTATCCCCGGCAATCAACCTTCCGTTAGAAAACAGAAAAAGAAGAATTCCCTCCAAAGCAATTCTTTCCTCTTCGTCCAGATTCAAGCTGGAGAGAAGAGTGGCGGCCTGCTCAACCTCAACATTTCCTTGATTCTCATAACTCAGCGATTGAAGATCCCGACAAAACTCGCGCACGCGAGCAATGAGCGACCAACGACATCCTGGCTCAACCCCTGCCAACTCACTGACTCTTGCTAGACAAACAGCAGCGGGATTAACATCCATCCCTAGAGCGTTAATGCCGATCCTAGCGGCTTCGCGGAGGACTGTGCCACTCCCGCAAAATGGGTCAAGGACGTAGTCTCCCTTCTTGCAATGTTTTGAAAGGAGGTATTCAATTAACTGAGGGCTGAACTGTCCCCGCCAAGGCAAGGCGCTAGTTCGCTCCTTTTCCACGATGTCAAGACGATGCTGATCGTCACTTTGCTGAACACGCCCAGAAAACGTAGAATAGCTAAGCGCCTGAGCTGCATCAAAGTCCTGAATCAGGACACTTTCCATACCTATATCTTCCCAAGAAATGTGGCTTATCCCCTGCTAAAAAGCTCACTATGAGCTTCTTTGGCTGTCTACATGAGTCTCGAAGGGCGGACTAGCTTGCTGACCTTGCGCTGAACGATGAACGTAGGCACGCATAAAATCACGGATAAGCACGGAGGCCGAGCGATCGTTCGCTTTAGCAGCCCGAAGAAAGGCGTGCTTGAGGTCAGCGTCAACGCGACACGTAAAGTTTGTCTGTACCATCCTGCACACTCCAAATTGTACCGCACTGATTATGCACTAACAGCGTGATAACTTGAAGAGTTCAGTTGATCGACCGTAAGGAGTTGTCCCGCCGGGAAAGAGCGGCCTGCCATATTTTCACGATCTCTATTACCATGCCGCTTAGAGTTGCCAGCACCGCCACCTGCCCAACCTTTTGCCGAATCGTCTTCAGCGTGTTATCGCATTCGTCCGTCAGGTGTGCAAAGACAGGAATGTCGGTTGATGTTGGTCTTATGGACTACCGAGGCCTTTCAAAACGGCATCTCAAAATTGCCTATTTGTGTGGCCTGCTTCAATACTCCCATTAGGCCAAGGGGATTTCGGAAGCATCTGATGGGCTCCAGTCAAACGCCCAAGCTGATCGCTTCATCGTTCTCATTGCCTGAAGCTGCGGCCATCTGCCGCAGCAGAATGGCCAGTTCGGCTGGATCACCATTGTGACAGACCTCCGCAAGCAATTCCGCCGCATAGGTCGGATCGGCGCGGAAGTGCTCGGCCATCGCCGTGTCATGTGACCTGTCTTTCATGTGCTGTCCTCCTTTCTCCAGTGACGATAAAGCATGCAGCAATCCAAGACAATTTCAGGCCTACATTTTGGATTGCACAATCCAAAATGCAGCCCGCAGGCTATCAGTGCCCGGCCGGTGTGGGCCCGCCGTGGGTCGGTTCTAAAGCGAGCCGCAGGCCAAGTGCTTGGGCGACTTTCGCCACGGTTGCGAAGCTCGGGTTGCCCTCGCCCGAAAGGGCCTTGTCCAGTCCTTGGCGGCTCATTCCCACGTCACGGGCAAGCTGGGTGAGGTTGCGGGCGCGAGCCACGTCTCCAAGCACCGCTGCGATCAGTGCGGGGTCGCCATCCTCCATCACGGCATCGAGATAGGCCGCAATGTCGTCCTGGGTCTTGAGATAGTCCGCCGTGTCGTAGCGGCTGAATTTGATTTCCATCGTGGTCACTCCTTCCACGGCGCTGCAATGGCCTCAGCTAATACAATGTCCCGTTCCTGACTTCTCTTATCTCCTCCACAAAACAGCACCACCACCAAGGGGCAGCGCCACTATAAGAATGATCCTGAAAGGGCCGCACAACCCGGCCATCCTCGAATAAGCACCAAAAGCGAAAAACCGAAACGGCCCGCATGGGCCGTTTGTCATTTCCGGCTAAAGACGATAGCACTCATCTTCTCTCGAATTCCTGCCTGCAGTTCGCGGAATTCGATCATCATCCGCTCGACGTCTATGGGTTTTGCACCTTGGCCGCGTTTTTCCGCAAGCCAGAGTTTCAATAGGCCAGCTACCCGGCCAAGATCACCATTCAGCTTCACCAACTCGCGCACCGCCTCAAGATCGGCCCGTGCTCCGACCGGCCTGTTCAGACCAACGGCGCGCAGGTAAGCGGAACGAGACAAGCCAGTTTGGTCAGCTAGCTCTGTAATGGCAGCTTTTTCCTCATCCGTTACCCAGACCTCTATGGGCTTACCACGCCGCCGCGCGGCCGTATCTTTTGGTGCCATCACTTCGCTCATGATGATCAACTCCTATTGTGGACAATTACGCACTTGAACGCGGCAGCGTCTGTGTGCCTCGCAGAGCAAGATGCCGTCGAGCCGCAGGCGAGTAAGGGGCGGTGGTGGATGGGGACGGGTTTGCCCGTACCCGTACAACACACATCTTGCCGTACTGCTTCATGCGATTCTATGCGACTGGAGCAGAATCGCCAGTAAAATATGGCGTAATCGCGTACATTCGCGCTAATTCGCATACATTCGCGTAGCATCGCATTAATCAATTCTTCTAATCGCATAGAATCGCGTACATTCGCATAGAAACGCGTTTCCGACTTAGTTCATGAGCATCAAGGACGGACTGACACCAAAAGGAGGGGATTTGAGAGGCCATCCGCTAGGTCAGCCAAATCTAAGCCTTGTAAATTGCTCGACTCGGGTGAGAACATAGCCTCCGTTTACGCGCTTTTTTTCGAAACTCGATCATCAAGAAACAACGGAGTAATCATGGCACGAAAAACCCTCGCAGAGCGCCGTTCTGATGCCCTTTCGGAGCTTGAAATGGCGAAAGCCAGATTGGCAAAACTCGACAATGAGGCAGCAGAAAGAATCGGAAGAATTGCAATAAAGTCAGGATTGGTTAATCTTGAGCTTACGGACGATCAAGTCCGAGAGGAATTCGACAAAATCGTGGAAAGGATCAGCAAGGGGAATTGATCATGAAGACAGCTCACCGCATCAGCGCATTGGCCAATCAACTCAACGAACTGCAAGCCTGCCTCGGTCGAGCCAGTGGGCGGCCTAGCAAGAGCGTTATGGAAGCCCAGCGCATAGCGGCCGAGCTGGCTTCTTCACTCGAAGATTGGCACCTTGAAACGCTACACATCCCTGAACCGGAGCGTGACCTTTATCGCGCACAGAATCCCTATTACGCTGCCCACTGACGCCACGCACCGCCTTATCAAAAGCTCACTTCGGTGGGCTTTTTTTTGTCCGCAAAACGCATCAAACCGGACAGCCGAGCCCCTTTCACGTGTCAAGAAAAACGCGATGAAAATCATAGTTTTGAGAAACAATCTCTTGAAGATTGACGGACAGTTTACGGACATAAACCATTGAATTCTATGCGGATACAAGATTATCCGCATATTTAAAACCGCTCCATATCGGTCAATAATCAAACCTCGGACGATGACAAAATGAGGTATTCGGTATGGAAATGGAATCGCAAAAAATGTCGGCTTATGCCGCCCGAAAATTCGGTCAAGGCGCGGCGCTCGCTCTGGCAATGGCAAGCGCAGGCCTTGGTGTAAGTCTCTACATGGCACCGGCTCCGGCCTATGCCATCTACTGCTCGAACTGCTCGACGTTCTATCAGCAGATGTACGAGTACGCCGAAGCGGTGAATACGCAACTGAACACGGCCCAGCAACTGGCAACGCAGATTCAGCAGTATCAAAACATGGTTACGCAGGGTCTGAGCCTGCCCAATTCCATGTTCGGCAGCATCGCGGCCGACCTGCAAAGCGTTGCCAATATCTACACGAAATCGCAGGCCTTGGGCCGCCAAATCCAGAACATGGATTCGCAGTTCAACACGCAGTTTCCGGGCTTCGAGTCCTACCTGAATCAAGCCGCGAACTCGGCGGAGGTTCGGGAGCGGGATCGTTATCAGAAGTGGTCAGAGCAGGGTCGCGACAACGTGAAAGCGGCGATGGAAGCGGCGAACCTCAACACCGGCACTTTCGAGTCTGAGGACGCGCAGCTTGCCCGCATGGTTTCCCGTTCGCAGTCGGCCGCTGGCCGGATGCAGGCGATTCAAGCGGGCAATGAAATTGCCTCGCAGAACGTGCAGCAACTGCAAAAGCTGCGCGATCTGGTGGCCACGCAAATCAACATGCTGGGCAACTACATGGCCCAGCAAGGCGACCGGAAGGCCGCTAGCGAAGCCGCCGAACAACAGTTTGAAGCGCGTAAAAACACACGCGGCGGCGTCAAGGGGTACTGAGAATGACTATTTCGAAATGGCTTATAGCCCTGATTTGCACCGCGTCCGCATTGGCCGGTTCTGTGGTCACTGTGGCCGTTCAAGGCAACAGCGAATGCACTGCGGTGTCGGAACAACAACGGCACCAGCGTGACGCTGATGCCGCATTTGAGGCGCGCCCGAACACTCGCGGCGGCGTCAAGGGGTACTAGTTATGGAACGTCGTCTGTTGTTGTTCCTTGTCCTAGCGAGCGTGTTTGTCGCCGGAAATGCTATGGCTGCGAACGACCTGTCCCACGCCGATACATCGGTTCAGGGCCTTCTCGATCTCGTTCTGCAGCAGTCGCACCAGTGGTCAGGAAAACTGTATTACTACGCCATTAGACTGTTCTGGCTGCTGGCCACCATCCAGTTCGTATGGACGCTTATGCCTCTGGTCATGAAGCAAGCTGATTTCGGCGAGATTGTCGGCGAACTGCTGCGCTTCGTGATGGTGATCGGTTTCTTCCTCGCAGTCATGACTTATTCCGTGGAGTGGTCGACGGCCATTGTCGATAGCTTCCGCGATGCGGCAGCATCGGCAAGCGGTCTTGGCCGTGCATTAGAACCCGGCGACATGCTCGCAGTTGCGCTGGATTTCGGCCGCACCATGGTGGAAGGCATTTCAGTGTTTTCTCCGGCCAAGGGAATTCTGATCGCTGTATGCGCTGTGCTGGTCTTGGCGTGCTTCGCCTTCATCGCAGCGTTCATGTTTGTGACGCTCGTAGAGTCCTACGTGATCATCAACGCATCTGTGCTGTTCTTTGGCTTTGGTGGTTCGCAATGGACGCGGGACTTTGCAATTGCGCCCATGCGTTTTACCGTCGCAATCGGAGCCAAGCTGTTCGTCTTAACGCTGATTGTCGGCCTGATCGTACAGTCGGCTAAGCAGTGGCTAGCGGCCTACACCAACGACGAAGCGTCATTGATGACGATGGTCGGTCTGGCCTTGGTGTGCTGCTATCTGACGAAGACCATCCCTGATCTGATCGGCGGCATGATAAGCGGCACATCGATGGGCGGCGGCTCCGCCATTGGCGGGATGGCGGTAGCCGGTGCTGCCGGGGCCGCCGCGGCGGCGGCCACCATCGCCACGGCTGGGGCCGCGGCTCCTGCTGCTGCCGGTGCTCTCGGCGCTGCTGGGACTGGCGGCGCTGCCGGTGCGGCGGGTGCCGGTGGGATTGGCGGCGGCGGTCTGGCCGCCGCAATCAATTCCAGCTTTGCCAGTGGTGGTGCGCCCGCAGCGGCCGCAACAGGTGGGGGTGGTGCGACCTCCGGTATCGGCGCGAGCACTGGCGGCCAAGCGGCGGCCAAGGGCGCGGCGTCGGCAGGTGCCCGAGTGGGCGGTAGCGGCGCACCACAAACGCCGGGCGCCGCGCCGCAGCATCCTAGCAGCGGAGTGCAGCAGGCAGCCAAGCAGGCCGGAAAAGCGGCGCAGGGCAACGACGACAACGACCAGCAAGCGACACCAAAAGGGGGAGTTGTCAGCTCCGGCAACGCACTTTCCCAAGCGGCCAATGGTGGCGCAAAGATGCTCGGCGTGATGGCCTCGATGGCAGTGCCGGGCATGGAGAACGCGCACTCTATGTCTCTTGGCGCAGGCTCTCCACCACCTGTTCCCGGCGATGCCAACTCGACAGCCCCGGCCAACGGCGCGGAAACTGTAGTCGAGGAATCTAATGTTATCCGACCAGCTTCGGACACCAGTTCTACTCCCGGTCGCCTCGCTTCGCTCGACGTGCAGGGCACCGCTTCGAACAACGATCAACTGGAGAAATAACCATGTTGGACATTCTGATTTTCGCTGGATTTGTAGTATTCGCCTCGACCTTCGCTATCGGCATGTGGGCGCTCGGCCGATGGCTACGTAGCAAGGGCTACGGGCCACAGCTCGATAGGCTGGATCGCCAATACACGGCCTTGCAGCTTCGGGTAAGCCCGCTCGCCCTTTCAGCTTCCTATCGCATGTTTTCCGGGGCACAGGCGCTGAACCATCTACCGCTGCTTGGCAGCAAAAATAACGCCGCTCTAAACCAGCAAGTGTTGATGGCCATCCAAGCCGCACAGGAAGCTCAAAGGCAGGAGAAGCGCGACAATAGCTGATCACTGGCCAGCCTCCCAAACAACCCCGCCTAAGTGCGGGGTTTTGTTTTCCTGCCGCAGCATCTCCGTCTATTACACACCGCAAAAACGGCCTGTATCGCTCCGTGAGAAGTTTTCATACATGACAGAAACACCCCATACCGACACTGAAAAAACGCCACCACGGCCCATACGGGAGGGATTTTGGACGATTTCGCAGGCCGTTAGAGGCCTTGTGCCGGTTTTGGCCCTGCCCTTCCCTTTTTGGTGCCTGATGTCTTTTTGCCGGTTTCAACGGCTCGACCAGGTGCTGCGACCGGTGGGTAATCCACGGAACTAACCGCGTCGACGACGGCTGGCCCGCCCTACCTTTTTTGGTGCCCAACGGCCGTAGGCCGACCAAGAGCAGCAAGCGATGAGCTGCGCCATCAAGGCGCGGCGCTTAGCGCGCATGCTGGAGATTCTTAGAGAATCTTGGATGGAATTTGCGAACGGCCCGCAAAGGCCTGCCGTTGCTGGGTTTTCAGAAACTGGCCGGGTGCCGTTAAACAGGGGGCGGGGTACTGTTA
>ERZ1026862.764-NODE-764-length-21091-cov-57.441766_pt1 | contig 21091 bp, 12 predicted proteins | sample MGYA00380161_ERZ1026862 | MGnify/ENA primary metagenome ERZ1026862 (study PRJEB33269, sample SAMEA4719797) | human gut metagenome | biome: human-associated habitat; feature: organic feature; material: feces | place: Cameroon | collected 2013-10 ... | reverse complement strand
TCTCGCGATTCTTGAAAGTAGGAGGGAAGAGGCTTACCACATCCAGAACGATGGTACCCTTGCCGTCGGCTACGAGTTCAAACTGTGCCTTTGCATCGTTGGCATTGGCTGTGAATTCTGCTGTATATTTAGTCCACTTCTTGCCAACCTTGGCATTGAGTGCAGTTTCTGCATACACCTTGTCGCCCTTGGCGTTGGTGAGTCGTGCCTTCAATCCGCCCTTGTAGCTACCCTTTGCCCAGAAAGAGAGCTTGTAGGTTCTGCCCTGAACGGCGTTGATGCCCCAGAAACCTTCGTTGATGAGAGAGGCTGTGGCAGCAGGCTTGGCAGCGATGGTAAGCTGGAGAGCCTTGCCCTGTGCATTGTTGAGCAGCCCCTTGTTGATGAGTTGTGTCTGGATCTTTGCACCTTCCTGAGCGGAAGTTTTCCAGGTAGGGATGTTCTTGTCATCATCTTCGAAGGAGCGGTTGCTGATGAGTTCGGCATAGAGACCGCCGTCAGCAGCATGGTTGATATCCTCGAAGAAGATACCATATAAATTAGGTGAAACCTTGACGCCTGGGTTAGAGGCATCTACGTTGATGGTTACTTGGGCGTTGGCTGCCAATGTTGTGGCGAGCACAGCCGAGAGTAAAAAATGTCTTTTCTTATTCATTGTTTATTCTTTAGGCTTGTTTTTATTTTGTTGCTTGTTATTTGCTGGTAGCATGAAGCCGCAGCTTTTGGAAGTTACTTCCTGCTGCGATTCATACACAGCCGCAAAAGTACACAAAATACACGGAAAAGAGGTGGACAAAACGGAGAATATAGTGTAAAAGGTGGATTTTCTGCTGAAAATCCACCTTTTTATCCTCTGCTGGTTGATTAGCACGCTAGTATCATAATTCGCTTTCCATGGATATTTTATTCATCGGATTGCGCTGAGTTTACTTTTTATGTCCCACAGATTTGGCTTTCCCTTCGGCCGCCGATTTTCAATTCACAGATATACACAGATTTTCGACCTGTTCGGTCTTTGAAGAAAGTCACGCAGATATCGCCGATGACGCAGATTTTCGACCTGTTCGGTCCTTGAAGAAAGCCACGCAGAATTGGCTTTCCCTTCGGCCGCCGATTTTCAATTCGCCGATGACGCAGATATTGTTGTGCCCTGTAAGTACTACCGCTAGGCGTCCCAGCGGATTTGCAATCCGCTGTTAAAAAATGTTCGACCTTTTCTTTGCGGATTTGTAATCCGCTGTAATATGTAACGATTATCCGCCAATTTCAAAAATACTCTTCACCCTTCACCACTCTTCACCCACTTTTCACCCGGAAAATCTGCGTCATCTCATAGACCGAACAGGTCAAAAATCTGCGTCATCTGCGAAATCTGCGTGACCTTCTTCAAAGACCGAACAGGTCAAGCTTCCGTTTAAAATCCGTGCGTAATCCGTGGAGCAAGAATGTTCTGTTAACTCAGCGTAATCCGATGAAGAAAATCTATGAAGAAACGAGGGGCATAAACTTATTACGCACTCCCTTTATTCTTCTCCAGTAATCCCCCAATCCAATATGCCTTTTCCTTCCTCGTCCAGTTCTATGCCGAGGCCTATCACCTTTCGCTTGTCAGCCTTGAAAGGTTCCAGGTATTGGTTGTCTAGAATCTGCTGGATGGCAGCCTTCTTGCCGCCATTGTTTCTCAGCTTCAGTTCTATCACGTAGATGTAGCGGGAAGTCTGGGCGATGAGGTCGATTCTTCCTGTAGCAAGCATGTGCTCTACTTCTACTTTCAGTCCGATAGCATTCAGAATGGTACTGATGATGAGTCTATAGCGCTCTTCAGCGTGGGCAGCACCACCTCGTAAAGAGCCTGTTTCACTTCCTGATTAGGGAAACCGAGGAAGTAACCAAATTCATCGCTGCTCTTGATGGTAAGGTAGCCCGTCTGATAGAGGAAAAGCTCGGCACCACCATTGATTACATCAGAACTCTCAAGCGTTTTGCGTAAGATTGGACAATGTTCGAAATTACGTAAGCGAAGCTCCATGTTATCCACAAACTTCGGCAGCATGGAGGTAGCGCCTGATGAAACCCAGAAACAGCTCAGGTCTTGTGTATCTAGCGCATTGAGGAGACTGAAAGGATTGTAGATGTCCACCATATTCCTTCTGCTGAAATGGTAGCCGTCGTAGTAATCCTTCAGATTATCATGGGTTTGCTGCAAAGTCCAGCCGTTCACTTCAGCCATCCTTTCCAGTTCCGGCTTGAAGTTCTGTCCGATTTCTTCTTCTGTGATGCCGCAGATGGCAGCATATTCTGGAAGGAAACTGATATTGGTCAGGTTGTTGAGAACCGAGAAGAGAGAAATCTGCGTAAACTTGGTAATGCCCGTGATGAAGACGAAACGCTGGTAGGCATCGTCAGCCTTCAGAATGGCAAAAACGCTTCTATATACGTCTGTGCAACCCTCATGCTCGGGAGTTTTCCAGGAGTGCTGGAGAGGAGAGTCGTATTCATCGATGAGAATGGCGACTTTGAGCCCTGTTTGCTTATAGGCGGTTTTGATGATGAGGTCGAAGCGGTTTCCCAGTGAATCTGTTGGTTTAATATGGATACCATATAATTGCTCATAAACATCAAACGTTTGATCCAGATATGCCTTAACTTCATCTGCGGTTGCTCCCCCTCGGCTCATGTCAAGTCGAATTACCGGGTACTGTTTCCAATCTTTTTCCAGCTCCATGATTTTCAGTCCTTCGAAGAGATCTTTTCTTCCTTCGAAGTAAGCCTGGAGCGTATCAACAAGCACAGATTTTCCGAATCGGCGAGGACGGCTCAAGTAATTATACTTAAAACCTTGGTTCGCCAATTTCCAAATCATGTCAGTTTTATCAACATAGAGGTATCCTTCCTCTCTGATAACATTGAAAGATTGTATGCCTACCGGCAGCTTTCTGTATTCATTGTTTGCCATAATCATTTCTCCTATTCCTTTCTTTATCCGCAAAGATACGGCATTTTTTTGGATTGTGCAAGTTTTTGGCAATTAAAAAGATGTAAATCGTTTCCGACAGGGGGGATTGCAAATCCCCAGGTTTGATAAGTCGAACCTTTTTATACGACGGATTGCAAATCATAAGTGGTTGATAGTTTTGTTATTCAATAGAGGTAAATTCTATGGTTTTTCAAATTTTTGCATTTTTTTCTTGGAGTTTTCAGAGAAAAATCGTAAATTTGCCATCAGATATCAATTATCTCAATATTTTGCCATGGGTAAATATATTAACCCCTTCACCGATTGGGGATTCAAACGCCTCTTCGGACAAGAATTCAGCAAGGATTTGCTGATTAGTTTCTTGAACGACCTGTTGGTTGACGAAATGCATATCAGGGATGTCACCTTCAAGGATAAAGAGCAACTGGCAGATTCAAAAGATTTGCGTGGCTGCATCTTTGATATTTATTGTGAAACCGATGATGGAAATCATTTCATTGTCGAGATGCAGAACAGATGGGTGCCGTTTTTTGTCAATCGCTCCATCTATTATGCCAGCAAGGCTATTGTCGGGCAGCGAAAAAAGACAATCGAGCAGAAACCTGCTCTCTATCAGTTAATGCCCGTCTATGTCGTCTGCCTCATGAATTTCATGCCAAAGGACAATGCAGTGTCGAAATTCAGAACTGATGTAGCCTTGTATGAAAAAGGAAGTCAAGATGTCTTTTCCGACAATCTTCACTTCATCTACTTGTCTCTTCCTTTCTTTGACAAGAAGGCTGAAGAATGTGAAAGTGATTTTGACAAATGGATTTATGTATTAAAGCATATGGAAGCATTAGAGAGAATGCCGTTTACGGCACAGAAGAAGATTTTCAAGCGTCTAGCTGAACTGGCAGATTCCCGCTGTCTGAGTCAGGAAGAGCAAGAGAAATATGATGAAAGCTTAAAGGCCGCCGATGATTACTATGGTGTCTTAATGAGCTATTACATGAATGGTATTGATGAAGGTGTTGCCAAAGGTGAAGCTAAGGGTTTTGCCAAAGGTGAAGCTAAGGGTTTTGCCAAAGGTGAAGCAAGAGGTAGTTATCACAAAAGTCTTGATATAGCGAAGAAAATGCTATTAAAGGGTATGGATGATGACTCTATCATGGAATTGACAGGCTTAACCCATGAGCAATTGCATCAATTGAAATCATAAAATTATCAGATACAAGTTCTCCCCATAAGCCAGGCGATAGATGCCTGAACTTATAGGGAGTTTTTTTTGCTTGAAAGTTATTACCTTACTCTGCCTCACGGTCTTTCTGGGTAACTATTCAGTCATTTAAAAAATACACGTATTCAATGGAGGATTAAAAGTTCTAACTGTAATATCTTATGGATTAGGGGGATTACAAATCCCCAGGTTTGATAGGTCGAACCTTTTTTTACGACGGATTGCAAATCCGTCGGGACGCCTAGCGGGGTGTGAGACGGCTGGCGGGGGGATGAACGACATATCCGGTGAGGCGGAATGTAAATCGTTTCCGACAGGGGGGATTACAAATCCCCAGGTTTGATAAGTCGAACCTTTTTATACGACGGATTGCAAATCATAAGTGGTTGATAGTTTTGTTATTCAATAGAGGTAAATTCTATGGTTTTTCAAATTTTTGCATTTTTTTCTTGGAGTTTTCAGAGAAAAATCGTAAATTTGCCATCAGATATCAATTATCTCAATATTTTGCCATGGGTAAATATATTAACCCCTTCACCGATTGGGGATTCAAACGCCTCTTCGGACAAGAATTCAGCAAGGATTTGCTGATTAGTTTCTTGAACGACCTGTTGGTTGACGAAATGCATATCAGGGATGTCACCTTCAAGGATAAAGAGCAACTGGCAGATTCAAAAGATTTGCGTGGCTGCATCTTTGATATTTATTGTGAAACCGATGATGGAAATCATTTCATTGTCGAGATGCAGAACAGATGGGTGCCGTTTTTTGTCAATCGCTCCATCTATTATGCCAGCAAGGCTATTGTCGGGCAGCGAAAAAAGACAATCGAGCAGAAACCTGCTCTCTATCAGTTAATGCCCGTCTATGTCGTCTGCCTCATGAATTTCATGCCAAAGGACAATGCAGTGTCGAAATTCAGAACTGATGTAGCCTTGTATGAAAAAGGAAGTCAAGATGTCTTTTCCGACAATCTTCACTTCATCTACTTGTCTCTTCCTTTCTTTGACAAGAAGGCTGAAGAATGTGAAAGTGATTTTGACAAATGGATTTATGTATTAAAGCATATGGAAGCATTAGAGAGAATGCCGTTTACGGCACAGAAGAAGATTTTCAAGCGTCTAGCTGAACTGGCAGATTCCCGCTGTCTGAGTCAGGAAGAGCAAGAGAAATATGATGAAAGCTTAAAGGCCGCCGATGATTACTATGGTGTCTTAATGAGCTATTACATGAATGGTATTGATGAAGGAGAAGCTAAGGGTTTTGCCAAAGGTGAAGCTAAGGGTTTTGCCAAGGGTGAAGCTAAGGGTTTTGCCAAAGGTGAAGCAAGAGGTAGTTATCACAAAAGTCTTGATATAGCGAAGAAAATGCTATTAAAGGGTATGGATGATGACTCTATCATGGAATTGACAGGCTTAACCCATGAGCAATTGCATCAATTGAAATCATAAAATTATCAGATACAAGTTCTCCCCATAAGCCAGGCGATAGATGCCTGAACTTATAGGGAGTTTTTTTTGCTTGAAAGTTATTACCTTACTCTGCCTCACGGTCTTTCTGGGTAACTATTCAGTCATTTAAAAAATACACGTATTCAATGGAGGATTAAAAGTTCTAACTGTAATATCTTATGGATTAGGGGGATTACAAATCCCCAGGTTTGATAGGTCGAACCTTTTTTTACGACGGATTTCAAATCCGTCGGGACACCTAGCGATGGTGTGGGACGGCTAGCGGTGTGTGTTGGATGCCTGGCGAGGGTGTGGGATGCCTGGTGGGGTGATGAACGACATATCCGGCGAGGCGGAATGAAAATTATACTAATCCTATCTTCCTGTTTTTCGAAGTTATCTCGTTAGATGCAATCTTGTAAGTACTATCGCTGTGCCTTGTAGGTATTATCGTTGCTGTATCGCTTTAACGTAAATAGTCTTCGGAGTAACCTTTACTTGTTGCCAGAAGGACTAATAGTATAAGCCGGAAAAGCCTATTTCTCCAGCCGCACAACAGCTGTTGTGCGCTTGCATAACAGCTGATATGCGCTCGCCCAACACCTGTTGTGCAAGTGGAAATCAGCTGGTGGGCGGATATTTATTTTAAATCTTCCTTTCTTTCGCTAGGTGTCCCGACGAATTTGCAATGCGTGAGGTGGCTGTCTTCCGCTAGGCGTCCCAGCGGATTTGCAATGCGTGAGGTGGCTGTCTTCCGTTAGGCGTCCCAGCGGATTTGCAATCCGCTGTTAAAAAATGTTCGACCTTTTCTTTGCGGATTTGTAATCCGCTGTAACTTGTAACGATTATCCGCCAATTTCAAAAACACTCTTCACTCTTCACCGGAGTGGCGTAAGTGTTTGTGTATGAGTTGATTTGTTAGGGTGAAGAGTGCGCTCGACTCTTCACCACTCTTCACCCCAGATTTTTTCGCTAGCTGTTTATAGATTGAGGGGGGATTGCAAATCCCCCGGTTTCATAGGTTGAACATTTTTTACAGCGGATTGCAAATCCGCTGGGACGCCTGACGGTTGCAAATCCGCTGGGACGCCTCACGGAAGACAGACGCCTCACGGAAGACAGACGTCTGACGGAATCCGTGCGTAATCCGTGGAGCAAGAATGCTCTGTTAACTCAGCGTAATCCGATGAAAAAATATCCAGGTGAAGAGTGGTGAAGAGTGGTGCGCCACTCTTCACCTCTCGGAACCCCAGTGTTTATCGGGGCTTCAGGCGATTTGGTGAAGGGTGAAGAGTAAAAAAGAGAGTGGGGATTTTCTCTCCCGACGTATCGTTTTGTGCCTGGCAATGGCAAGATATTGCCCTGGTAAAGGACAATATAATGCCGTAGTGAGGCAATAAGCGATGGAAGCGTCTTTACCACTCGTCAGGACTATCATGATGACCTCTCAGTGACGTCTTGACCCCTTGTCAGGAGTATCCTGACAAAAAGAAGGGCTGGACTTTCTCACGAAAACCCAACCCTTCTTTTTAAAACAGCTGTTTTTGAACTTTATTATAAGTAAAAGATGTTATTGTATTTATCACTCATCTTATGTTTACGGAACGTATATCAGGCGGATAGGCATCGCCTTGTAACGGCCTGTGCTACTGCCATCATATCCCTGAACGAAACGGGTATTTGTGATAGTCTTTATCTTATTATATATATCTAGGTAGAGATACCAGAAACCATATTCGTTACTACTTGAACTGAAGCCTTGATAGCCCGACAACAAAGACTGGCTCCATAGATTTGCGTGATATTCATCCTTGAAGCTGTTGCTCTCGTAATATCCGCTGATTGGGATATAGATGTAATCCTTCTGCGAAGACTCTGTCGGGATGCGAAGACAATTATATAGTTCACCCGTAGATGTACTCAACGGCTTTACTTCGATTTTATTTGCAATTGCCTCTAGCTCGTTGCCCTTTGGAACTCTAAAATTGCCGATTACATACTTGTTGATATAGTCGTTACTGCTTTTACCATTTGATATCTTGAAATATCCACCTATAGAACCTTTATCATTGGCAATATTGGCAGAACCTGGCGAATAGAAATCGCTGTTGGATGCGCCTAGATTACGGTCTAACATGTAGTATGTCTTATTAGACGTAGTAGTTTTACCATCTTCTGATGGTTCATCTACCAGAATCTTCACTACTCCGTAGTAGTACCAACCTTTTTTTGTTTCACCCAACTGTTCGTCTCCCAGATTTTTAATTTCTCCAAATACACCAGCATGATAGATCGGGTATTTGATGGTAAACGGATGATCAGCATCTTCAGTATTCTTGATGACAAAACCTTCTTCGTCTATCCACAAATCGAAGTTATTGGTGCTGTTGTTCAATGTAACTTTATAATAGTTATTGCCTTCGTAAACTTCATCCGAATAACTGATTTTGTCAGATTTATTCACGAATTGGTCACCATCTTTCTTTGGTATCAAATAAGAGATAGTATTATCTCCTACGCTGAAGTGCAAGCCCTGGTTTCTGGTCTTTTCCTGATTATTGACCTTATTCTCGCTAGGTTTAACACCATGCATTTCTGAATCAAGCCAAGCAAAGTAAGCGAAAGGAGTATCACTATCTTTTAACTTAATGAGTACCTGTCGATCATCAGCACGTTTAAAGTCGTAACCTTCCTGATGAATCTTGATGGTTCTTTTCAAGTCACCGGAAGTGATGGTAATCGTACCATCCCGAGGCTCCTCCGATTTGTTGTTTGCAGTCAATGTGAGGTTGAGAACAAACATGGTTCCTGATGGTGCCGATTCGTTAGGACTTGTTGTGGTTGACTGGCTACCTGGTGACCAGCTAGTTATCCACGATTGTGCATCTTTGCTAATTTCAACCTTATAGAGATTATTATCTGTTGTATTCTCAGGTTTAAGATTTGTAAACAAAGTGATAGGAACTATGATAGGATCTGTTCCATTTGTAGCTGCAATAGTCTGTGTACCACAAACCCCCAGTTCGTAGTCTTTGCAGGCTATCATATCAACAATCTCCGGGTTGTCATCTACCACGGTTACCTTCAGACGATTTTCTGGCTCAGCCATTAATGCTTCAGCTTCAGTAGCGTAGCCTGCATCGTTTACAGAAATAACGTTCACGATATAGTTGTGGTTACGTACCAATGCATATTGTGCAGTTTTGCTGGCATCTTTATAGAGGGCTACTTTATAGAAGCCTTCTTTATAGGAGCCTTTTGTATCCTTATATTTAGCCTTGATAATGATGTCAGCCTTGCCTGCAGAAGTTTCATTTACTGCAACTACAGCAGCAGAACCGCCAGGAATATATTTGCTATTCAACTCTGTAGATGTTGCCAAGTCGTCATCCTTAGTAGATTCTTTGTAGCCAGCTGGCGCAATAGATCCTTTGCTGGCAGAATGCCATACATGAAGGTCTGTGATTTCGAAATTGCTAACGCTTGTTTTTACTGTAACTTTAGCACATTGACGGGTAAGTGAAATCTTGCTGTCGTTCATCAGGTCGCTAAGTGTTTTTGCACCCCAACAGATTGGCTTTGATAAATCAGGAGTGATATCATCCATCGCATCAAGCTTTTCAGCCTGTGCTTTTGTCAAGTCAGGAACGTTGGCAACCAAATGTACCGTTTCTGTACCTTTAGGAAGGTTCGTCTTGATTTTTCTATATCCGTCAATATCGGCTGCGGCAGCCGTATAAGCGGAAGTACAATCCTGCTTTTTCAGAAAAGTACCCGTTGCATCATAGCATACAAGCCACAGAGAAGTAATGCTCTCTGTAGTTTCGCCTCCAGCTCGGGTTGAGATTTCCTGAGGAGTGAAATTAGGCAATTGTATGCTCAGCGTAACTCCCTCGGTAGGGAGTTCGTCCCCACCGAGAGTAATTGCCTCTAAAGAGTCCTTACATGATGCAAGGCTTAAGAGCAATCCTATCCATAACATTAAAGTCTTTATTCTTGTCATCATTATATTTTCATTCTTTACTATTTAGAAACTCCTGAAGGCTTGCCTTCATGCCAGCTGCTACCATCGTAATAACCGAATATCTGGTATCCGTTGGTTGCATCGTATTTGCACTCGTAGCTGTCACCATTGAAGAGAAGGTGGTCATTGTTAGCTCCAAAGCTTATTTTAATAGCCTTTTCATATTCTCCCTTCGGTGCCTTAAGGTTGATTACTGAACGATACCAACCATTACCCACATCTGTATGATGTTCTTTAAAATTAGCTGGCCAGCCTTTTAATGTGTATGAACCATCTTTTACGCTATTATTTGTTCCTTTGCATCCAAATTCGATAAACCAGCAGGTGATTTGTGATTTTGTATATATCACGTAATTTACATTTATAATGGTAGGCTTATCATCAAACACCTTATAGTATGGTATACATGTAGGGTCATATAGATACCAACCTTCACGATCTTCGTAGTTGAATAATGGAATACCAGCATCCATGTGATGTGGGAAACGGTGAGGTGTACAACCACCATTACTAGCATTATCGCCATTACCAAACATGACGAGGGTTTGTCCTGGCTTGATGGACTTTTCGCCTTCTGCTTTATTTTCCGTAAAACTACTTTTTGCATCTTTGTCCATATCTATATAATACCATCCTGCATTATTAACGTCGCCAGTCATTTCATTACCAGGGAAACTGTTTGTAAAACCCCATGTAGGCATATTAGGAGTATTAGATGTATTTTCACCCATCTGAGTGTACATATACATATGATGCTTTGTGGTATGGATTTCTTCATCACCAGCCCATTTATCTTTTTCCCAAAACCATCCATCATCCCAGTTGAAATTGTGATTACCTGTACCAGTATATTCTGGTAGCTGTTCTTTCAACTGTGCTTCCAAATCAGTATCGGTATTTGTAGCTCCACTCCAACTATACACATCATTGATAGCCCGCATGTAGATACGATAAGGACCGAACTCCGGTTTTACTGTAACTGTAACATCTTGTGATTTTACCTCGTCACCAGAAATGTTCTTCAGCGGAGATAGTGTGAAGTTATAAACAGTAGTCGTCTTAGGATCTACTGTTTCCTTTACCTTCATCACGTACTTTCCATATACTGTTATTCCATTCTCTGTTACAGGAGTATTATCATAACTTATCTGCAGACGAGAAGGTGCATCACCAACTTGTGCTGTAGATCCGGAAGCTTTTTCTGTTAGTGTACCATTGATGTTCTGATATGCTTTCAGTCCACCCAAGTTGGTTTCAACCACAAAGTGTTTCTCTAGAACCTGCTTTTCATCAGGATCCTTACCCCAATAGATAACTACGTTCTTTGGGCTCACCTTAAAATAAGGGGTAACATCATAGTGTACTTCAATATACTTCTTGATGTTGTTTGCCATCAAATAAACTCTAGCTGTTCCATCTCTTTTTCCTGTTGAAGAGTTCTTTGGAAACTCTTCTATTGGTATATTTGGGTTGATACCAAAGATGATTTTGCTGCCATCTCTTTTTGTTTCGATGATAACCTTCTCATCTTTCCCACCAACAGTTTTGGTGTCAATGCAGCCAAACTCTACAACCGTTTCGCTGGATTGGAAAGAGAGGGTATCTTCTTCTGCAGAAGTGACTTCTGCCTTGGTCTTGTTTACCCATAAGGTGGTATGGTAGAAATCGGCATTGATATCTACTGGCGACCAGTCGCTCACCTTTACATTACAGTCAAGATCCATATCACCATAGCTCTTCAGCTTACCTGTAATCTCATAATAGGTGCCGCGAGGAAATGTTGGCAGAGCATCAGAAGCATTCTGCTTATGTCCCAGCTTAATGGTATATTGATTCTTGTTGCTGTTGTTAACTATACCGGAAATCTTCAATACCGACTGTTCCTCTGCCTTTGATATATAACGCTCTGGCAGATAGTAGGTACCTTGAAAGAGCCACTGCTTATCGTTCGTTGGGTCTGCTGTACCCTTCTTGTTAGCATCTGTTGTAATAGTTACCACATCCTTGTTATTTTCATTAGCATTGGCTTCATTGATTTCATATTCACCTTTCTTATAATAACATCCTTTGCTTGCTTCGCTTTTAGAAGTACTATTATAAAGATGTGTATCTATGCCTGTAGCATATTCAGGAGTAACATCTGTCTGGGTAAACTTACCATCCCATAATAAATGGGTAGAAGGAGTAAGTTTCTGTGCAGCAATTTCTGTTATGCGATAGCTCTTGTCATAAAGATTATCGCTCGCAGATGGATCCATAATGAGGTTCAGCTTAACCTTTACGCATGTAAACTTCAGGTTAGCTGCTATCTCTGTATATTTATCACCACTTTTTTCTATTTTTTTATCGATGATATTACCGTTCACATCCTTTGGCTCATAAATCATCGGGATGTTTGTAGAAACCGGCATTCCCGGTTCTGTTCCAACGCCATAACCCAGTACTATTTTTTTGAGATCATCTTCAGTTTTGATAGGCTGACCACTCATCAACACCTTGTTCATATTGGCAACCACATAGATATGGTAAGTGCCCGGCTCGATATTGAGCTGATAGTTAGCTACATGCTGCTCCAGCATCATCGAAGCCAGTGGGGCAGGGAGCGTCTCTACCAGGAGCTTGCCTTCATTTCCTGTAGGGAAAGCATAGAGGGTCAGGTCGTTGATCTGGCATTCATCTACCGTAGCATTATAGGTAGGAAGGCCGGAAGCATCGTCGGTACGGGTGCCGTTCGCACTGAGCACGGTTGGTACCAGCACGTGCAGGTTGCTTGACGAGTTGGGGGTAAATCCGTTACCCTCCAACTCGTCGGTACAACTAACTGCAAATAAACTAGTCAACAACCAAACTATGAAACCTATATAGATATGAAATCTTCTCATGATAACTTTGTCTTTTACTTTACTAATATCAATAGTTTAATTTTGACAAAGTGGAATCAGATTATAAGTCGGCTCGCTGTATGCGCTTGCTCCAATCGAGGATGGAGATGCCCAACTTAACGTATTGCCACTTGTCGCCTTTCAGGAAAAAGTCCAGCTTGTAGTCGTATTCTCTGTCCAGGAACTCCTGTGCCGAATAGTTCATTGCTTCGAATGCTCCACGGCCCTGTGCCAGAAAATCGGCAAGATTGATGCGGACCACCTCTTCGCCTGTCTTCTTGTTCCAGATGCTGAGAATCGCATTCTTGTCGTTCTCGGTTGCTGGATGCAACACGAGGCGGGAGAACATCAGGGCGGCGTGAGCGGTACGCTCCTGTACGGTACCCTCCGGAGTGGTGAACTCGGTGTTCCAGGTCTTGTATGGGGTGTATGTCAACTCCTCGTCTGGGAGGAGAGAATTGTCGTAATTGATGTAGCCATTGGCATCAGTTATCTGATAACTGAAGTCGTCGGCTTGGATGTTGGCTGGATCGTCCAGCTGATGTAGACTGATGGTGAGCTGCTTGGTGTCTCTGATGAGACTGATGGTATGGCGGGTTACCTGAAGGTCTTTCACCTCTACCGTTTCGTTGCTCAATCCCTGCCAGAGGGTATCAAGCGGAAGTGCCTGGTTTTCTACCTTTCCGGCATTTCTGTCGAGTCGGGCATGGAGGTTTTCGATGCTTTCTCCTGCTGCTGGAGCTTCGATGTGGAATTTGGCACCAGCCTGTGACAGCGCCTCTTCGTATTTCTTTTGGAAGGCGAAGGTGGCGAAGCGGTATTTGCCAGGTTGCAAGTCTATGCGCATGGCATAGTTAGGGTCTTTGAGGGGTTGGGAATTTCCCTCGTTGGCTGCATCCTGGCGAGCCACTAGGTTGCCCTGCTCATCGAAGACGAACACGCAGACACCGCCTACATGATCGTTGAACATATCAGCGCGCTGGACGTTGTAGTCGTACTTGAACTGCAAGTCAACTCCCATATCGCAAGGAGGGAGGTCGTCGTGCATCAAGTCGTTGCAGCTGCTGAGCATACTGCCGAGAGCGACGATGCTGCTGAATGCTGCCGTGCGGCTGATAGCTGCCAAGCTGTCGAATCCCCATTCCATGCGTATATTCTTGATCCAACTATGTAACTTATTGTTTGCCATGATGCTTTTTGGTTATTATCAATATAATGTTTCAGAATATCAGGTTGTGTTTCTAGCTTCCACTATGGTGAAGCTGAAAACACAACTCGTATGTTTTAACGAAGGCGGGAGCCTAAGCTCCGCCTTTCGTTGTTATTACTCGATTACAAATCCCAGCTCTGTGAACGCTTAGCCCAGTCGAGGATCTTCACGCTGACGTTGATGTACTTGGTATCTTCATCGTCTGGGGTTTCAGGCTTAACTTCTGGAATGTCTGGATAACCAGGACCGCTAATTTTCTCGATTGTGAGGTCGTACCAGTTGTTGCGGAGCACACCGTAACGGCCGAGCCAATTCAGGTTATTTTCACCATATGTATCATTACCTTCTTTCCAAGGAGTCAAGTCGTCACCGAAGTGCTTGATGCGTGCTATATAATAGCTTTCACCATTCTTGTAGGTCTTGATACCTACACCATTAGTCTCGTCAAGACCGAGTTTGGTGTTGAGCTTGGCTACTAAATCAGCATCAACCTTTTCTGTTGCTGTTTCTCCTTCTCCTTCCTTAATCGATACATTTGATACAGTCAATACATGTGTACCGGCAGTCAATAAATCGCCCTTAAGTACTACAGTAGGGTTGGTAGTAAGACTCAGAGCATCTTTTGCTTTACTGGCAATTTGAGCTTTAAGAGTTGTCGTTGTCCAAATGTCAGAACTGTTACCAATCATAAAGAAGGTCTTATCTGTCTCTGTCTCTGATGCCAAAGCATTTGGAGTATAAGTTGCCTTTAGAAGAACACGAGTGGTCTGACCTTGAAGCATATTTTTGATGTCGAAGGTGTTCTCCAGGCAATACAATGGCTTAGATGATTCCGTCCAATTAGCATCCGTACCATCGGCTTTTGCTATTGTGAATTGTTCTTTGCATTTGGCAACGTCTGATAAGCCCATGCTGTAGTTAGGGTCGATTCCCCAATATACACGCTTGAAAGCACCTGTAGCAGAAAGCTGACTAACGAAGCGAGATGTAGCAGCAATTGTACCAGGAGTAGCTACTGCATTCTCCCAAATATTTGCATAAGCAGGAATTCCCGCTGATGTTACGCCATCTTTCAAACCTGCTGTAACGTGTACTGGAAATGAACTCTTGTTGGTAACATCCAATGCCCAGTTTGTGATTTTTACGTCATCGTTACTATATTTAGATCCTGAAGCCTTGGCACCTGTAAAGTAATCCTTTCCAGTACCTTTACCTACAGTAACTTTAGCCAAGCCACGCTCTACATGAACAGTTGTACCTGGTTGACTATGAGCCTCTTCCTTAGTTCTATAGATACCCTTTATTGGAACGAGGGTTGTTGGCTCTTGATCAGTAGCTTTGAATTCTGGAGCATTAGCCATATAGAAACCTTTAGTATTATCTACAAGTTTTGCCGCAGTTGCACTTGCTGCAACATTCCACGCTCCGTATGTGGTGGTACCTGTAGGAAGGGTAACCTTATCAGCATCGTCCTTATCTTTATTGTTAAGGATAACCAATGCATAGTAATCGCCATTCGTACCAACCGTAGCCTTCTCGAGCTTTGCTGTGATAGTGGCTTCAGTAGTGATACCATTATCATCTGTATTGTCCTTCTTCCAAGGCTCCAAATTTCCGAGTGATGCTGTCTCAACGTACTCAAATTCGTTTTCAGATGTTCCAGCCTTCTTGAAAATAAGGAGTGTAGCATCGTTTACAGTATACTCAGAAGCTGTACCGCCATCAAACTTGTCGTTTGCGGCACGTGTACCACTTGTTGTAGGCAAGTCGATAGTGATAGATGCATAGCTTGTACCTGATTCATTCTCACCTGAACCATTACCCCCATTTACTAACTCGTTGTTGCTAGAGCAACTAGCAGTCATAGCAGCCAAAACTGCCAATCCAAAGAAATGTTTAATTCTCATAATCTATATGATTTTAATGTTAGTTATATCTTTTATTGTTCCGCCTTCATTTCCTCGTAGATCTTTCTGATGCGTTCAGCTTCCTTCGAGTTTCCTGCCTTGGCAAGATGCTTTTCGGCAGTTACGAGGTCGCCCTTCTGCAAATCTGTGCAGGCGGCATTGAGATTGGCAGTCTCATCATCAGGGAAGAGACGGACGGCAATATCAAATACCTCGTTGAACTCTGGAGAACCAGGCTCATAGGTCTGTGCCACCAGGTACATCTCCTGTAATGACAACTGCTGAGGCTTGGTCTTCAAGATTACCTTTGCCTCCTCAATGTCGAAAGGACGAACGGTATAGGTTACCGTATAGTCGCTGTGGCGCAAACGAGGATAAATCTCACTCATGATGTAGCGATAGCTAGCCGGATAAAGCTTCTTGATTTTCTGATCCTTTGCATCGGGTGCCAATGATGAGTTGGCGATGGCAAGAATCGCAGCCTTGTCGGCTAAGTTGCTTGCTTCTACCTTCTTCTTGAATCCCTCCCAGTCTTCCGGGGTGGCGTGATAGGTGAAGAGCTTTTTATCGATAGTGTAGAGATTGCATACATAATTGCGCAGGGCAGCCGCACGATTGTTGGCGAGTCGCACGTTGTTGTCGTAAGGACCATCTGGCGACGCATAGCCATGAATATCGATATTGGTGATGCTCACATCCTTGTCGTTCTTTACGAGGTCGATGGTGGATGTAATCTTTCTCAGCTCTGAGGCATTCTCACGGAAGTCGGCAAGGATATCGCTCTTGTTGAGCTTGAAGCTCAGGTAAGCTTCACCCTTTTCGGCTCTCACCTTGATGGCTTCAGCCTTTGGCTTCACGTAATGGTCGCGACCAATCTTGGGTATTGGGTTGATGACCGCCATCTGGGTGGTATCCTGATCCATCAGGTTGCCGCATCCGCAGAGGTCTTCCGTCATGGAGAGGTTGAATGCCTTCATCCACTTTTGGTAGGGAAGGGTCTGGGAGAAGAGCACCTGCTGCTCAGTATCATTTCTGCGTCTCACTACCAAAGCCTGACTGTTTTTCAGTTTGCTGCTTTTGCGCAGGTATCTGATGCTCTGGTTTTTGCCATTGATGATAATGGGATTCAGGGCGATGGTATCTTCTCCGGCAATAAGCGGAGTGAAAACCAGCTGTTGCTCTGATTTGAGCTGCAGACTATCGAGATGAAGGCGGAAAGCAACCTTGAGACTGTCGCTCTTCTTCTGTGTCAAGACGCTGTCTATCAGAATCTTGCCTCCAGCCAACCGTAGCTGCGAATCATCTATCTTCTGGGCTTGGACAGTCAATGCGCTCTGTGCAAACAGAATGCAAAGGGGCGAAATGACCGCATAAAGCTTCATTTTCTTCATATTCTTCATCTTGTAAAAGAGGGTTTGATTTTGTTTTTCGCTATCTCGGTGATATCGTTCCTAGAATGCGTATATCAGGGAAAGGGCGGCTTTAGTTGGACCTACATAGTTGCGGTGATCCTTGTCAAGACATTTGTCACATCTTCCGTAAAGCTTGTATGGGCTGTAGATGTATCCTAATCCGATGGATCCTTCGAGATTGAGGTGCTCAGACAGCAGCCATTGGTATCCGTAGGTGAGACCACCACCGACATACCAGCCTTCGTAATGTCTTCCTTTCTCTGTCTTTGGCAAGATGCCGAAAGGCAGGTCCACATTTTTGATGTTGTATTCACCCCCAAGGGCATGGATGCCGAAGAAGTGACCTCCAAATTTCTGGCAGGTGAACCAGCGGTACTCTGGCATTACGTTCCAGTAGCGCAATTTCTTGTCGCCTGAGAACTTCCAGGGATTCAGGGCGCCGAAAAGCTGAAAAGTGCTCTTCTTGCCCGTGCCTATTTCTAGACCAGCATTGAGCGAGGTGGTTGCCAAACCAAGCAGGTTGGTCTTCAGTGCTACCTCTTGCGCTCGGGTTATTACTGATGAGAGAATCAGCAGTAACAACATCGGTGTTCGTTTGAACATACTCTGCGTCATCATCATATTTTTACTCTGTTATTTTCTTTCTTAAAGATAATGCTAGTTGCTTATTCTTATTAACGTCATTTACTTATTCTGAGAGGCCTACCCTTGTAACAAGATAGATGTCACTGGGTTTCCTTTTCGGTTGCAAATATATGATGATTTTCTCAAACTAGCTTAATAAAAGTGATGAAAATCCCGAAAAATGAAATGCAAACGTTTGCATCATAGTGCAATTTGTGCGGGAACACAAAATTTGCGAATATGATGTAAGTAATTGATGTATAATAAAATAAAGCGAAAGTGTGAGTTGCACACCTTCGCTTTAGAAATATTGTATTTTGATGAATTTCTTTCGAGCTGTACGGTTGAAACGGGCTGAAAGTCTATAAGCTCCTAAGCTCCACACGCCCTGAAAGGGCAGAAGCTCCTAGCCCAGGGCAACGCCCTGGGTATAGTAGCAGTCAGTAAAGCGCCCTGTAAGGGCAAAAGCTTTGTTTAACGCCTGGTTCTTTAAAGCTTTTGCCCTTACAGGGCGACTGGTTTGCGTCCAAAATAACCCAGGGCGTTGCCCTGGGCTAGGAGCTTCTGCCCTTTCAGGGCGTATTGGGTAATTTCAACCGTACAGGTAGATTTCTTTTTTGTGATTGGAGAAATGGAAGACGGGGAAAATCCGGCTTTTGGGGGGATTATTTCAGAATTTCCATCGCCTTCTTCAGACCTCTGTCTATGGCTGTAGGATCGTTCTGATAGAGCATCTCCTTTTCCTCTCCGGTCATCTCGTCGAGCAGATAATCGGGGGTGATTCCCACACTTTCCAGCAGGTTGCCCTGAGCATCCTTGGTAAGAGAGAATGGCATATAGAAGTAGAGATAGCTCGTTACATTTCCTATCCATCCGCCATTGCTGGCTTCGTTGTCGGAAGTGAGCATCGCCTGCGCTCCGTAACTGTTTCTGCCTATCGTCTTCACGTGGTCGCCCTGACTCTTCAGGATGAGGGTTGTCACCTCCGACATGCTGGCACTGTAGTTGTCGAGCAGGATGGCGGTAGGGATGTTTCTGCCCAGGCTCTTCGACGTAACCGTAATCTTCTGAGGAATCCATGGTGTATAGCTGTATGGATTATTGTCCTCTTTTTTGCGCACGTAAGCATAGACAGCTGTCTGGGTGATGAGGTAGTCGGTAAGCAGACGGGTGTCTATCACGCTGCCGCCTCCGTTGCCACGGAAGTCGAGAATCAGCTTCTTGATTTCGCCCTTAGCCAGAGGCTCCAGGAACAGGCGGCGGTAACCTTCTACGCAGAGATGATTGTAGGTAAACTTCAGGTCGCTCCAGTAAGCGTAAAGTTCACGCTCGTGCCAGAGGTAATCGGCAAGCGCCTGACAATACCAGTTGGCAAAGCCGGAAGCTGAAAGCAGCTGCTGGTAATGACCATCACTCTGCAGCTTCTGCCGGATCTGCTCGCCCATGCCGCTTGCATCAGAAATAATAGGCAAGAGTTTGAGGAGATTCGGCGACTTTTCGTAAGCCTCGCTGGCGAAAGCATAGAGACCGGAATAATCGCCCTGGTTGCTGTAAGCCGCCATCTTCTCGCAGGCTTTGGCTGCATCATCCGAAGACAGGTAGCTATCCATATCGGCAAGCAACTGCGCTGCCTGATGCTCGGCCTTCTCTTGATTGGCTGCATCTGCAATCAGTTCCTTCGCCTTGGCTGTTATCGTGGAAGCATCCAGATGATAGGTGCTGGCGGCATTGCTAGGGAGATAGGTCTTCTGGTACTCATGGAAACAGTTCTCGTAGAGGGCAAACTTGTTGAAGCCGAGATAATAGGTGCCCGGCTGCTCCTTCAGGTAACCGCCCATGATGCAGAAACCATCCGAGGTAATCTCGCCGAAGGCTGTACCATCCAGGTTGAGCTGGTCGCGGGTATGGTTCCAGTGAGCATTCAGCGGGAAATACTCGGTCTTGTTGCGGAGCGTGCTGTTGAATCTCACCGTTTCCGTAGAAGAGTGGGAGACGGGCAGGGTAATCTTGACATAGAAATGCTGGTCGATGATCTTGTCGATGATTTCCTGGAAATACTGCTTCGCCTTGGCATTATCTTCCTGAATCTCCTGCTGGGTGAAAGCGGAGGTATGCTGGAAGGTCTTCAGGGCATCAAACTTCGGTTTGTATTCCTTATATACCTGGTCCCAGGTCTGCGAAGATACGGCAGACTGCTCGTTGAGGGTGCAGTAGCGCTGGTTCATCACGCTCCAGAAGACCTGGAACAGGTCGCCATACGATTTGACATCGGTATCAGAATAATCGGAAATCGATTTCTCGTTGGCATCATTGTCTGCCACACAACTGGTAAGCGACATCCCGGTGGTGGTTGTCGCCAGGAGGAAGGCGAAGAGGCATCGCATTCCACCTTTTATATATATAGGGGTTCTCATAAATTATATGTTTTAAAAGCTTTTGCCCTTACAGGGAGTATTGCTGTCTGCTATTATACCCAGGGTGTTGCCCTGGGCTAGGAGCTTCTGCCCTTTCAGGGCGTATTGCTGTCTGCTATTATACCTAGGGTGTTGCCCTGGGCTAGGAGCTTCTGCCCTTTCAGGGCGTATGGGGCTAGAACTTATAGGCAGCCGAGGCTGTGATGAGGCTGGAGTTGCGTCGGGCAGTCTTGCTGGTACGGGCCTTATCCTGGTAGATATGCGAGAAGCCGTACTGGAAGTTATACCCAATAGAGCCATCTAATCTTCCGAAGGAATAACCCACCTTGATACCAGCTTCGCCGCCAAAGAGACTGCGGCGGAGATGGTTCTCATTCTTCCTGAAATCGTAGGTGGTGTTATAGCGGATGTAGGAACCATCGCCCTTGTAACCCTCCATGATGTTCATCGGATACATACCCTTGGTATGCATGGAGGTGAAGTACTCGTAATAGATGCCTACCTGCGGCTTGATCCACAATCCCTTCTCGTGGTAAGGATTATGGAGGAGATAGTAGCCCACATGGAGTGGGATGCTGATGAAGTTGTTGTTGTATCGGGTGTTCCAGGAGTCGCTGCCGAGGTTCTGGTACAGGTAGTCGCGCTGAATGAAGCGGATGCCCGCTCCTACCGCCAGCTGATCTACGATATTGTATTCGGCACCGATGGCAGCCGTGAAACCCGGTCGCACCTTATAATAAGTCTCCGACAAGCCCGATACATCCGTATCAAGCACACTGCAACTGACACCAGCTTCTGCCTCCACCTTCCAGCGGTAGGAGCTCTGCTGTGCCAGAATGCCTTGGCAGCAGAAGCCAAGGGCTATGGATAAATATACCTTTCTCATTTCTTTTCAAAAATCTTGCAAGCCTTGTTACCTGCGATATAAGCTACGTATGCTTTTATTTGATAGTGAGGATAGGCTTTCTGCA
>ERZ1026862.762-NODE-762-length-21106-cov-4.519595_pt1 | contig 21106 bp, 9 predicted proteins | sample MGYA00380161_ERZ1026862 | MGnify/ENA primary metagenome ERZ1026862 (study PRJEB33269, sample SAMEA4719797) | human gut metagenome | biome: human-associated habitat; feature: organic feature; material: feces | place: Cameroon | collected 2013-10 ... | reverse complement strand
GGATCATCAATAGGATAGCCATTCGCCATCGGGAAAGCGTCCACAAGGTTCTGGGTCGCGCCGACGGAACCGCTGCCACGGAATCCCTGCGGATAGAAAAGATTCTCCATACTTGAGTTCGTCGTCCAGCTGGAAGAGAATATGATCTCCTGAGAGTTAGGCCAGAGCCAATCGAATTTCAGGGAAGGGTTGAAGCCGTTCGGCTGCGCTCCGTCCCTCAACAATTTGAAATCCATCACCTCGGCGGCGTACTTCGCGGCATTCTCCCATCTGGAGACATCCCCGCCAGGGTTGAAGGCCGGCGAGGCCCAGTACAGATAGACCATCGCTTTCAAGGCCTTCACAGAAAGTCCGTCCATCCTTTTCCAGCGGGAAGCCCCGTCTATCGTGCTGTGCTGTCCAAGCCAATCCCTGTTGGCTTCAGGAATATACACAAGCGCGGAGTCGCAGTCATCCAGAATCCTCTTCACACACTCGTCATAAGTGTTCCTCTCCACACTCTCAGGATCTGTCCCGAACACGTCGACCGGTGAGGTGAGGATCGGGAAACCGAGCAGTTTCCCGTCAGTGCCGACACCACCGAACTTCCTAAGAAGGTCGAACTCGTACCATGCTCTCATCGCATACGCGTCACCCTGCAGATAGCGTTGCAGAAGAGCGTTTGTGGTGTTATCGACAAGGAAGCGGGTGTTGAGCCCCAGATTGTCCTCCAGAAAAGTGTTCACGTACATAATGGCAGTGTAGTCCCTTGTCCAGTATGCATCGAAAGGATAAGAGGCCGGAGAGACCGCCCCTGTGCCATAGCGTCTGATCGCGCTGCCGCTTGACGTGATCACGGCATCCTCCGTGATGGCGTCAAGGTAGATGTACTCATTGCTTATGTAAGTTCTCGGAAGTAAATCGTAGGCTTTTTCCACAAAGCCCCTGACATAGGACGGATAGCCGGAAATGTTCTCGTCCGTCACATTTCCCATCGGAAGAGGATCGAGGAAATCACACCCGCCAAGGACGGCGGCGGCTGAAAGCAGGAATATTCGTAAATTGTTTTTCATTGCCGATTCTCGTTAAAAGTTCAACTTGACACCACCGGTGAATGTCCTGTACAGAGGATCCGTGGTGACACCAGCCGAGACAGATTCCGGATCAATATACTTGACACCACTGACGGTCAACAGGTTAGAGCCACGGACAAAAAGCCTTACACCTCTGATCCAGTTCGAGTTGCGGAACGAGGTCGCCCAACCGAGCTCCACATTCTGAATCTTGAACCAATCTCCCTTGCGAAGCCAGAAACGGGAAGCCTGGAAGTTGTTCGAGATCTTGTCGTAGGAAAGACGCGGATAGTCGCCGCCAATGTTCTCGCTCACGAATCTCGAGTAGTTGTTCTGTCCCCATCCGCTCCAGAAATAGCTGTTTGTGAACGGGATGTCAAAGAAAGCGCGGCCAGTGCCGACAACCGTCAGGTCGAAACCTTTATATTTCAAATAGAGGTTGACAGCGTAGTTCAATTTCGGGGAGGTGTTGCCGATGATTGTCCTGTCGTTGGAGTCAATCTTTCCGTCACCGTTCAAGTCCTTGTACTTCAGATCTCCAGCCTGAACCTCAGAGTCGAAGGTCTGTTCGGGAGATGAGGCGATGTCCTCGGCTGACGCATATTTGCCGAGATACACATAGCCGTGATAGTCCCCTGCCATAGAGCCTTCCACCTTGTTGTAGTCGTTTATCTGGCTCTCGCTGTAACGGAGGTACTTGCCACGGTTGTAGATAGCCCAACCCCCTATTGAATATTCAAAGTCACCGATCTTGTCCGTCCAGTTCAATGCCACCTCGGCGCCTTGGTAACGAATCTTGTTGTAGTTGTCATAGGTGGCCACTCCATTGAAACCGAAAAGCTTAGGATTCACATCGCTCGTGTTGGTAATGATGCCGTCACGAAGGATGTAAAAGTAATCCGCGTCAACGGACAACCGGTTGCCGAAGAACTTCGCCTCAATGCCGGCCGTGATCTCCTTGCGCTTTTCCCAGGTAAGATCCTTGTTGCCGAGACGCAGAAGAGTGGTCTTGTAGGACTGGTACTTTGTGGAGCCGCCGATCCATTCAAAGTCCGTGGAAGCGGGTCCGAAATTCACGCCTTTTTCCTTAAGATACTCATCCTCATAGAGATCCAATGCTCCAAACGGATTGTAGCCGATGACACCGGCCTGAGCGCGCAGCTTGAGGTAGTCAACCTGGCCGGATCCCTTGAGGAAATCCTCCTCGGACACCACCCAGCCAAGGCCGAGAGACGGGAACACACCGTACCTCTTGCCTTTCATAAACATACAGGAACCTGTCGTGTTCATGACAATCTGGGCCAGATAACGGTTCGCATAGGAATAGTCCGCGTTAAGGATAACGGACTGTTGACGGTCCCTATAGGCGGAAGAACTTCTTTCCGTAGTCTCAAGATAATAGACAGCGGCGGCTGAAAGGCGGTTCCAACCCCAGTCACGGACATAGCTCAGCCTCTCGTTGAGGTACAGGCTCTGATGATACCATTTACCAAACGCCGACTTGCCGGAAGCCTTGGCTCCCTCGTGGGATGTCTTCACACTTGTTCCGGTCTCCTTGTCATAGATGACCGCGATGTAATCCGGGTTCTTTCCTATACGGTCCATGTTGAAGACGTTAAGGCCGACATACGACTCGAACCTAAGTCCTTTGGCTATCTTGTTCATATCCCATGTCAATGTGCCGTTGATGATTCCGGAACGTTCCCTCTCGGTGAAGAATCCATTCTCGGCCAAGGTGGCGTAAGGGTTTGCCGTATAGTTCTCGTTCACACCGTAGATCCATCCCCCGGTCTCCGTGTTGAGCCCTACGTGGACAGGGAAAGCGGTCGGCGGTGTGGTGCTGGCCAGAACGAGATAGTTGTCGAACTCGTTGAACGTACCGCTTCCGCCATAGCCGTAGTGAGGGCTGCGTCTGAAATTAAGGCCGGAGAACAAACCCACGTTGAACCGAAGGTCGCTTGTGATCTTCATTTCAGCGTTGGCGCGGACATTAATCTTGTTGAAACCGGCGCTCGGTCCCGCGGCATAGAAATCCCCCTCGCCAAGATAGCCGAAATAGACAGCGTACTTCACCGCTTCCGTGCCTCCCTGAACCGTCAGGTTGGCTTTCTTGTAGGATTTGGTGTCCTTGAACATCAGCCCTCTCCAATCCACCGACGGATGAATCAGATCATCAGGCCTGTTCAATGAATAAGCCTGGATATCATCGGCCGTGTACACCAAAGGATAGCCGGCCGCCTCGCGGGCCTGGTTCTGCAAAGTCGCATATTCCGCTCCTCCGACATATCCTGGCATCCTGTCAACGACACTGACTCCGCTTTCCATTCCGACCTTGATGGTCTTCCCGGCGGGCAGGCCTCTCTTGGTGGTGATGTAGATCACTCCCTCCGAAGATCTTGAGCCAAAAAGAGCCTTGTCCAGGACATCCTTGACGAATGTCATAGACTCGATCTCCTCAGGATCGATCTGGATCTCGGAAAGATAGACCGGCTGCCCGTCCACTACGAACTTCGGAGTCATGCCCCGGAAGTTCATTCCACCGCGCATCCCGTCCGACATAAGTCCTGTCATTCCGTTGATCTCCGTGATAAAAAGCCCGGGCACCACTCCTGTCAGGGCGTTCCTGAAATCCGAGGAAGGGTACTTGTTGATGTCTTCCTCGTAAAAGACGGAAGAGCCGCCCGTGGACAGGGACTTGCTATAATTATTACCGTAAGGAAGGACAAGTGTCTGTCTCACCCTATGGCCGGCCTTCGCCGGGACATCGACAGTGTCCGCGGGAGACTTGCCGGCCGCTCTGGACGGTGATTCCGACACAGCCGTCAGCAACGCTAACGCCAGCACGGCGCTGATTGTCTTAGTGTATCTTTTCATATTCATTTCCGCTGATTGTTACCAAACTTCATTATTGGTGAAATTCTTCATCTTGTTCACCTCGTCGGTCGGGAACGGGATATAGTACATAGCCTGCTTCCAGGAGCCCTGACGGTTAGCCGGAATCGAACGGCGCTCGTACCGCCTTCCGACAGGATATTCCTCGCTGACAGGGACTTTCTCGACATAGATGCCCATAAGGGTCTGGGTCATTGTCTTCGGAGCGATCTTCCATCTGCGGATGTCAAGGTAATAGTGATGTCCCTCAAACGCAAGCTCTACCGTCCTCTCGTTCTGGACACGCTCACGGAATGAGTCTTTGTCCGCAGTGAACCTGTCCTGAACGCCAGGCATCCCGGCCCTCTCACGGACCTTGTTGACCGCCTGGACAGCGGTAAGGTCCAGACCTCCAGCACTTCCGGACGGGCCGTAGGCCTCATTCACGGCCTCGCCGTAATTGAGGTACAGCTCGGCCAGACGGATCAGCGGATCGGTCCTCTGATAACTCTTCTGATAGTTCCCGTCCCACCATTTGTTCACAAGATAACCGGTGTTGGTCCAGCCTTTGGCGTCATCCGCGCCCCATTCGTGGTTAAGGGTTCTCGGAGAGCTCGCACCGCTGATCTTGGTTGTCGGATAGATCTTGAGATCGGGATCGTAATACATATTCACACCTGACGCGCAGCCGGCCACAACGCTTCCGTCGTGAAGCACGGTAAGGTCAAGCCGTGGGTCGCGGTCGGCGAAAGGATTCTGATCGTTGTAATGACCTTCGGCCTCGGCCTCATCTCTTTCCTCCTCAGTCTGGAGGGGGTCCCCGTAGATGGTCTCGAACCTGTCCACGAAATTCTGGGTCGGGCAATCTCCGCTGGCGTTGTTGGCGTTGGAGATCGAGTACGTGTACATTCCGGTGTAGGAACTGGTCTTGGCGGAGCCGTAGTTCCACGCCCAGATGTGCTCGTTGGTGTACTTGGAAGCGATGAAATTGTTCTTCCAAGAGCCGATCGGAAGCAGCTCGTAGCCGTTGTCCAACGCCAGTTTCAGAGCTTCGGCGGAAGCCTCGGCGGCATCCTCCCAGTCCTTCTGGCCGGAGACGTTGTTCAGCGGGCTCGCCGCATAGAGCAAAGCCCTGGCCTTCATCGCCTTGGCGGCCACACCGTTAGGTCTGTCCTGATCCGGCGCGGTAAGGTGTCCGGGGTTGCCGAAAGTTCCGTCACGGCGGGTCTTGCCGGCCGCGGCGAGATATTCATAAGCCCGCTCGAAATCCTCGGCGCAGCGTCTGTAGGTCTCGTTGGCGCTGAGTCTTGTCTGATCCCAGTTGTCCTCGGAGCCAAGAGCCTTGTCAAGGTAAGGCATTCCGCCGAAATAGCGGCAGAGCACAAAATGAGCGAAGCCTCTCACAAAATACGCCTGCCCCAGAATGTCATTCCTGTCCTGCTCCGAAGGAATATTCTGCACCCTGTCGATGTTCTCGATGGCCTTGTTGCAGATTCGGATGATCTTGAACATTGAATATGACACAGGCCTTCTCGTCAGATCAGTCGTGAACACCTCCACATTGGCCCCGAGAGTGCCGGCCTTGATGCTTTGCGCCCTGATGAGACGACCTGTGTCACACATATCCGTCATAGCAAGCCAGGTGAAGCGGAGGCTCCAGTTGTCCAGATAGAGAGGATAGCCTTGCTTGATGTTGGTGTTCCTTTCGGAATTGGCCACTGAATTGCCATAGACATAGTCAAAATATGCCTTGTAGTTGTCCCAGATGGTGAACACTTCTGTCTCGTCAAGCCCTGTCTCGGGATTGATGTCCAGCCAGTCGCATCCGGAGAAAATAAGACATAACGCAATTATGCCGCTGTTTAGTATCTTTTTCATCTTGATCATTTCCATTAGAATCCCACTTTGACGCCAAGCTTGACACTCAGCATATTCGGATAGAAACCTGACGTGAACGTCGTGCTCTGAGGATCGCCCTCGATCAGTCCCGTGCCGGTCCAGATGTTGTTTCCCGTGGCGTACACGTTAAGGCTCCTCAGTCCTGTCGCCTTGAGGAACGCCTTGGACTTGATGGTGTAGCCGAGGTAGATCTCCCTAAGGTTCACATAGTCGGACTTTCTCCACGTGCGCCCCTCAAGCATCATCGTGTACGATTTTGTCGGGTCACCGCCCGCCCACATATACATCGGGTGGCCTGAGGCTCCGCCATAGACCAGCGTGGCGTGGTTAGCATCCTGATTGTCAGGCCTCCAGTAATCCAGCTGCGAGGTGTTCACACGGTAGTCACCCTTGTTGAACTCGACCTCCCAGCTTCTGTTGAAGTTGACATATTTCCCGAAGTTGGCGGTCCATAGCATTCTCACCTCGAAACCCTTGTAGCTGACGCCATAGTTCAGGGAAGCCACCGCAGGAGCGTACTGGGTGCCCTTTATGGCGTGAAGGTCATCCACGTTCAGGAGACCGTCCGCGGAATAGTCAAGATACTTGTAGGCACCGACATTCAGGTACTGCCAGTTACCGGCGTACGAAGGGTAGTTGTGGATGTCGTCCACACTGGTATAATAGCCGCCATCGACAACGGAGACACCGTTGGTCTGTCCCCTGTATGCCTTGCCGGCGGTCTTCTGGTACTCAGGAGCGTAAGGAGCGTCCTCGTAGTTCGTGATGCGGTTCTCGTTCAGGGACAGCATCGCCGAGATGTCGTAGCCGAAACCGCTCTTGAAATCGTTCTTCCAGCCGGCCTCGATCTCGACGCCGTGTTTCTTCATCGATCCCCTGTTGACCTCCTTGTAGGCCGTGCCCACAATCATCGTGACGTTCGGAGCCACGAGCATATTCGTACGGTTCTCGTTGAAGAGGTCCACCTCCAAGGTGAGCCGGTTCTTGAGCCAGCCGAACTCGATGCCAAGGTCCCTCTTGTGGGCAAGTTCCCACTGGGCGGTGTCATTGGCCGCGCTGTCCTCGGTGACGTATGATCCTTTTGAATATGAGCTGTAGTAAAGCCACCTTGAGCTGGTCTGGTCGCTGCCGACAAGTCCGTCGGAATAGCGGAACTTCATCTTTGACCACCAAGGCATACTCTTCTTCCACCACTTGTACTGCGAAGGGACCCAGCCGACAGCCACCGAAGGGAAGAGGCCGAACCTGTTCTTCGGAGAGAACTGCTCGGATCCCGTGTAGCCAAGGTTGGCCTCAAGGAGATAGGTTCTCTTGTAGTCGTAGGTGACACGTCCGACAAGTCCCATCGTCCTGTACGGGAAAGCCGTCGTGCGGATGTTCTCCCTCTGGTTGAACAGAGCGAGGGCGGACACCGAATGGTCTCCGAACGTCCTGGCGTAGTTCACGGCGCCTTCCCAGTAGAATGTCACATAGTAGTTGTTCTCGACACCGCCCTTGGTCACGGCGAACTCAGGCTGCTCGTAGATTGTCTCCCCGGTGCTCTTGTTGTTCACCCAAGGGTTTCCGACTCCAGCGTCGTAAAGATCCCAGTCGATGTAATAGACCGGATTCTCGTGGTTCGCGCTCTGGGATATTCGGGAATAATAGGTGCTCAGCGAGAAGTTGGCTGACAATGAAAGGCCTTTCGTGATGAAGTCAAGGTCCTGCTTCAGCTTCACGTCCGTGTATAGCTTGTTGCCGACGCTCTGGGAATATGATCCGTAGCCAAGCAGCTTGACGGCGTTGTCGTAGAACGCTCCCGCCGAAGAGGCGATGCGGTCTCCACGCTGGTCAGGATAGTCCGTGTCAGGGATCTCGTCCAGAATCCAGTCCGGATAGTAGGCCGGGTACATCATCGGGGACGAGGAGTACATATGCCCGAAAAGGGCGGACGGACTCATACCGCCGGTGCCCGTAGGAGCGTTCTGGACTCCGAGGTTGCCTCCCACCTTGACCGACAGGAGCGTGGACTTTGTCAGGTTCACGTCAAGGTTGGTACGGTAGTTCAGCCTGTCGTAGCTGAAGTTCGAGCCGCCCCAGGACGTGAAATCCTTGAATATGGAGCCTTCCTTGTTATAGCCGAAAGAGACGAAATATTTCACCTTGTCGGATCCTCCGGTAACGGACAGGTTGGCGTTGACGCTGCTTGAGAAACTCTTGGTGGTCAACGCGAACCAATCATTGTCAGGGTAACGGATGGAATTGATCCTGGAGGTAGGATTCCTATATTCATTGATCTGCCACTGAGGGATCATCGAGCCGAAACTCTGGGCGTTCTTCTGGGCGACATTGAGCAGCTCGGCCGTCGTGGCGGAGGAGATATGCTCCGGGAACATCGTCGGGAAATCCATTCCGTACGACACCGAGGCCTGCATCTTAGGCTTTCCGACCGAACCGGTCCTTGTCGTGACGATGATGACACCGTTGGCTCCTTTCGCTCCGAACACGGCGGTCGCGGAAGCGTCCTTCAGCACGGAAATGGTCGCCACCTCGTTAGGGTCGATGTCGGAGAAACTTCTCTCGACGCCATCCACAAGCACCAGCGGGCTGGAACCATTCCAACTGGAGACACCACGGATGAATATGCTCACGTCGTTGTCGCCCGGCTGACCACCGTTGGCGATCGTCACGACTCCGGACAGCTTGCCGGTGATGGCGCTCGTGATGTTGGCGGTACCCGAATTGACGATGTCGTCAGTGGAGATCTGGGAAATCGCACCCACGACGCTCTCCTTCTTCTGCTGGCCGTAGCCGACGACCACTGTCTCCTGAAGCATCGTGGACTCTTCCTCCAGAATGATCCTCAGATCCTTGGAGCTTGTCAATGTCAGAGTCTTATAGGAGTAACCCAGACAGGATATCTCCAACACGGATCCGGTGGGAGCCTTGATCTCAAAGCGACCGTCAAGATCGGTCACAGATCCGTTGGACTTGTTACCTTTTATCATAACGGCGGCTCCGATCACAGGCTGACCATCCTGATCGACAACCACGCCCTTGACCGACAAGCTTTTAGGCTGTTGCTGGGCGGATATGTCCCTTGCGGGAACCGCACCCGCCGCCGGTTCCGCAGCCACTGTCGAGGCGGCCGCAAGCGGTACCAGAAGCGAGAGGAATATTTTCAGACAACTGTTCATATTCATTGGTTATTATTTTTCAATCTTGATCTTGATAGCGTCACAAGAGCCATCGCTCCACTGGCGGATACGGATTGTGGATGACTTTCCGGCCTGGGTGGCGGCCTTGGCGCTGTTCACAGTGTATTCTCCCGCCGCGCACTTGATTCTGAACTTCAACGTGCCGTCGGCTACAGCGGTCTTGAATATGGCGGTTTCCTTGACATCCACGATCGCGTTCGCCTTTGTGAGCACATACGTGGCTTCCATCGTGACACCTTTCGCGCTTTTCAGAGTGCTTGTGCTCGTAGGAGTCCACACGCCTCCGTCAAAAAATTCCACCGTCCAGAAGCAAGGAGCCGAATTGACACCGGACATCGCGAACTGGAAGCTGACAGAAGTTCCTGCCTCGAAATCCTTGACCGGGAACGTGAACTCCAGATTATCACCCGTCCAGACACCCTTGTAGGCATAGTGTCCGTTACCGTCTCCGCTGACAATGGAGCCACGGCCGGCCGGATCGGCGTATTTTGAATCATCGTTGGCGACGATCCATCTCATTTCCGCAGTCTTGCTGTCGTCGGCGGCTATGCCCTTGGCAGCCCATTCCGTACCCTTGAGCACTGAATCCTCAAGCGTCCAGGTCCACTCGGTAGGCATAACAAAGACTCCGGCCTGGCTGATGGCTATGACCACATCCTCGATCGCCTCGTCCTCGCATCTGAATGTGAGAGTACCGGTGCGCGGCTCTGTCGAGGTGTTCTCGGATGCGGACACCTTGACGGCTGTACCTTCCATATTCGCGGTTCCTGAGGCAGGGGTCACGGTGAGCCAGTCCATTCCATCGGACTTGACGGCGGACCAGTTCCTGTTTGTCGTGACCGTCAGCACGGCCACTGTCTCGGCCTTGTCCGTGAAGGAAACAGCATTCCCCTCGGTGCCGGTCACATTGAAGACAGGATCATCCACATACTTCGTCTGGGTTATCCTGACCACAACATCGGGAGCGCCCTCGCCCTTGAAGGTCAACGTGCCCTCACGCGCGTCTCCCGTGTTGAGCTCCGGAGTGACCGTGACCTCGATTTCGGTCTTGCGCTCTCCAGCATCCGGAGTGACGCTCACCCAATCCAAACCAGTCTTCTCCACAGTCCAGGCGACATTGCTCCAGACCTTGAACACAACCGGATCAGTCTTGTCGAAATCAAAGGCTATAACCTCAGTGTCAAGGTCATAGACCTTGATCTCCGGGACGATTGGGAAAGCGTCCTGCGTGACCGTGATTGTTCTTTTCACTGAGCCCGCCCTGACGGTCAACCGGCCGGAACGCTCAAGGTCATCATTGGCCTCGGCCTTCACGGTGACGGTCGCAAGCTTTCCCGAGCCGCCGTTGACCGGAGTGACCGTCAGCCAATCCATTCCGGATTTGGACACAGACCAGGTCCTTGTGGAAGAAACGGTGAACGTGGCGTTCTCCGACCCGTCGTAGGACAGACGGATGTCGGAAAGGCCATTGATGTCAACCACCTCTTCGGTTCCTTTTTCCTCTTCCGCGCAGGATGCCAGGAACAAGCCCGACAGAACCATCAGCGGCAGAAAGATCAGTCTAAGTGATTTTCTCATAATGTTACTAATTACGTTTTATCATACTATACTCATAAACCAATTCTTGGCATCTAATAGACCGGCTCGGGCTTTTCCCATTCCTTTGTCATATTGTAAGGCATTCTGTAAACCTTGCCGCCCTTGTCGCAGAAATACAGGTGCGAGACACTTCTTGAGTCCGGATTACCGTCAGCCCAGAAAGCATAGAATCCGTCCGCCGCCCGCAGAGGCCTCCGGGCGTAGGTCTGGTTCGACACACTTCCCGATGTCAGGTTCAGGCTTCTTATCCAAGTCTTACCCTTGTCCGTGCTGGTCCAGCGCACCATCTCGCCGCCGGTTCCCCAATACTGAGGCCCCGGATCCGTCGGGGCGATGACCGTCCACTGTCCATCCTCCACCCAGATGCTTCCGCTGTCGTAGCAATGCGTGGAAGTGGTGATGAGGCTTTCCTCCCATTCCGTCCCCGTCCAGTAAAGCGTGTGCCATTGCCTTACACCTCCGGCCGGACCGGTAAGGTGATTGTCGCTGGTAAGGTAAAGAATCACCGGATTGCCCGCCGGATCAAAGTTCAGATCTTTGATGTAGCAGTTCCGTCCCTGACTCTGATAATCACGGAGTTCACAGACTGAATGCCTGTCCGTGACCGGGACATTCACAACAGTACCGTCAGCCGTCGTCCAGGTCTGTCCCCAGTCGGTGGACTGAAGATAGTAGATGTTAGTGCGGGTGTCGACCGAACCGTTGATATGACGGTTGAAAGCCGTGCAGAGCTTGCCTTCGAAAACATTACTTATCTGATAATGGCCAGACTTGGACTCGGAGCCTTCCTTTATGGACGCCAGTTTCCGGTACGGAGTCCACTCCACACCGTCCTGTGAAGTCTGCCAGAAAAGCTGACGGACTCCGTCATAGCGGGTGAAGAACAGGAAGAATCCCTTGTCCTTGTCGTACATCACCTGAGGATAGGCCATTATGCTTTCGTTGACATATTCAAAGGAAGAGATGTCGTAGGGCTTGGAACTGCGGTAGCGGACTCCCGGGCGCTTGTTGGCCCTTCCGGCGACAAAGACCCAGATGTAGCCATCCTTGTCGATCTGGACGGTAGGGTCGTCGTGAGGGTCGCTCACTCCAAGGATGCCCTTGTCCATCACCACCCTAGGCTTTCTGAGCATCCCCGTGCGGTGGTCATAGCAACCGACCATACATTGGAGCCAGGCCTTCCCCGTGTCCGGACAACCGCCATAGACGAAATAGGTCCTGTCAACCTCCGGCGAGTACACTGCCATAGGAATATGCTTCATTGTATACGTGCCCAACCCTCCGGAGTATTTGTCGCCATATTCAGACTTGGACTGTCCGATGGTGAACCATATTCCCCGATAGCCATCGACCGTCTGCGAAAGACCGTCCACAGAAGGGCCGGTTTCCGGGACAATCACGGCCTGGGCGCTTTTGAATATGTCACCCGCACCTCCAAGCGGACTCCAGACGCTGCGGTACGTAAGCGGTCCGTCCCCGGCTTCCCTTAGCCTTACCGTCTGTGTGCGGCCACTGCCATACGACTCCACATATTCAGTCCTCAAGGAGCCGTCCGCCGATGTGAAGGTGAATTCCATTCCCTTGATGTCGTCAGGACACGATGAACTCAGGAGTATTTCAACTCCGTTTCCGGTGTAGGACGCCGCAAGGACAGACCGGTTCTCCAGTCCGTCCTCATATTCAGAGCCATAGACTACCACTTCGATTCCGGCTCCGGGGAAGGTTTCTCCGCTTTTGGCGCGCCAGGTCACTGAGAATCTACCGCTCCCTTCCGGCACCGGACTCAGGATTGTGGATCCTTCCCTGCCTTCAAGACTGATTTCAAAACTGTCCCCGCCGCCGTCCAGCATTAGGCCGGAGACATCGTCCGGGACTCCGCTCCATTTGCAGACTATCCGTTCCCTGCCGCCAAGAAGTGAGATTTTCCCGGTGTCACGCAGCTCCAGAACATCCTCGTTCTTTACCGAGCAAGCAGCTGCCACCCAAAACAAGGCGGCAACCGCACACAGAATATGGTATAAACGGGTCTGCATTGTCTAATTACCTTTCCGCCTTCCTGACAAGTTCCGGCTTCTGCCAATCCTGGGTCATATGGTAGGGCATTCTATAGACATCGCCCTCGCTGTTGCAGAAATAAAGATAGGACACGCTCTCCTTGTCAGGATTGCCGTCGGCCCAGAAAGCATAGAAACCATTGTTGAAGTTCAGCGGCCTTCTGGCATAGCCGTGGTTGCGCGGGCTGTTGCGGGTCAGAGTCTTGTAACGCCTCCAGGTCTTTCCGCCGTTGAAACTCTTCCACATCACCATCTCGCCACCTGTACCCCAAAGCTGAGGACCGGGATCGGACGGCGTGATGATCGTCATTTCCTTGCCGTCGACCCAAAGGCTGCCGCTGTCGTAGCAATGAGTGGACTCGGTGAAGTCACTGAACTTCCATTTCTTTCCGGTCCAACGCGCCACCGAGTGCACACGGGCTCCGCCGTCAGGGCCGGTAAGGTGGTTGTCGCTGGTCACATAATATATTACAGGATTGCCCTTGTAATCAAAATTGATGTCCTTGATGTAGCAGTTTTTGCCTTCCTTATGGAAATCCCGGATCAGAGCCGGCCCCTGCTCCCTGAGGATCGGAAGTTCGACAACCGTCCCGTCAGCCGTGGTCCAGGTCTTGCCCCAATCCTTGCTCTGGATGAAATAGATGTTTGTCCTGGTGTCCACGCTGCCGTTGATGTGACGGTTGAAGCAGCATACAAGCTTCTCGCCGTCATAGTTGGCGAACTGATAGTGGCCGGACTTCTCCTCCCCCGGCTCGATGATCGAGGCGATCGGCTGGAAATCAGACCAATTGACACCATCCTTGCTGGTCTGGAAGAACGTCCTGCGGATCCCGTCGTAGCGGGTGTCGAACAGGAAAAAACCCTTCTCCTTATCATAAATGACCTCCGGGTAAGCCATTATGCTCTCGTTGACATATTCAAAGGCGGAGATGTCATAAGGCTTCACGCTGCGGTAGCGGATGCCAGGGCGCTTGTTGGCCCTTCCGGCAACGAAAACCCAGATGTGGCCGTCCTTGTCGATCTGGACGGTAGGGTCGTCGTGAGGATCGCAGACACGGTAGCACCCCTTGTCGTGCACGACCACGGGCTTCGAGAGCATCCCCGATTTGTGGTCATAGCAGCCAATCATGCAAAGGAGGTAATTCTCTCGGGCGTCCGGAGCGCCACCATAGACAAAGAACGTCTTGTCAGCCTCCTTAGAGTAGACCGCCATAGGAATATGCTTCATCGTGTACGTGCCCAGTCCTCCGGAATACTTGTCGCCATAGTCTGATCTGGCCTGGCCAATGGTGAACCATATCCCTCTGTAGCCATCCACCCTCTGACCGTCCATACTACCTTTGAAAGGGTGTTCGATCCTGTCCTTGTTGACTACGACTTCGGCCGGCTTGACTGAAGTCTGCACGACTTTGTGCCCTGCCTTGCCCTGGGCCATTGCTCCCAAAGCTATGCAAACTGATAAAAATGTAAGGAGTGTCTTTTTCATAAAAGCAAAACTTGATGGTGCAAAATTAGGCCATCAAGCCTTAACCACAAGCCACGAAAGTATCAGAAAATTGTCTGAGAATCTCAATTCCGTTAACGAGCACGGAAGAACTGTTACTGTGTGAACTCCTTAGGTGTTTTTCCGAATCTCTGGCGGAAAACTCTTGAGAAATGCGAGGCGGAACTGAATCCCAGCATGTCCGCGATCTCGCCAATCCTCCATTTCCCCTCCCTGAGCATCGCGGCTGCCTTGTTGACACGATAGGTCAGGATAAAGTCATTCGGTGTCATGCCCGTCAGAGACTTCATCTTCCTGAAGAAGCTGGCCCGGCTCATGCACATCTCTCCGGCAAGGGAGGTGATGCTGATGGAGGTCTCGGAAATATTGTCCTCGATGTACTTTCTGAGGCGATCGATGAAGGCACGGTCCTCCGCGCTGATGATGTCCGCCTCATTCCCCTGCCGACCATCATCCTCAATCTCCTCCTGCGAAGTGAATCTCTCACGCAGTTTCTCCCTTGTGGCAAGAACGTTCCCTATCAAGGTCATGATCATCTCCGCGCTGAAAGGCTTGGTCACATAAAGGTCGGCCCCGTGCTGATACCCTATCAGGCGATCCTCATCCCCGGTACGGGATGTCAGGATGACTACAGGAATATGACTGAGCAGTTTATCCTCTTTAATACGGCGGCACAGCTCGTAGCCGTCCACCTTCGGCATGATGATGTCGGTCAGCACCATGTCAGGAAGGACATCATTGACGATGTCAAGGGCATCGGCACCGTCTGAAGCGGTGTAAACATCATACCTTGATGAAAGAATCTCCTTAAGCCAGGCGAGCAGGGAGGCATTGTCCTCAACCACCAACACCTTGTACCGCTCACTGTTTCCATCCTCCTCGACGGCCTCATCCTTGACCGGATCCACAACCAGCATTCCGTCAATCACATCGGAGCGGAAATCCTTGGCTGACTCCGTTATCTCATAGAGACTCTCGTCAGCCGGCAAGGCGAAGACAAACCTCATCCCTCCTTCTTTTCGCACCTGGGCGTTGACAGCACCGCCGTGGATTCGCAGTAGTTCCTTTACATAGTGCAGCCCGATGCCTGTTCCCGTCACCGATGACTCTGTCTGTGCCAGTCTTGTGTAGCGGTCGAAAATGTGCGCGACATCCTCGTCCTTCATACCGATTCCGTCATCAGTCACGGAGATCTGAAGATATGAAGCGGACGTTTTGTAGCCGGACAGAATCCGATCAGGCCTGGCGACACACTCGGCGACAATCCTGACGTGGCCACCCTCCGGAGTGTATTTCAACGCATTGGAGACAAGGTTCACGACCACCCTGGCCAGTTTGCCGGCATCAACCGGCACCCTTGCCAGATCTCCGTAACAGTCGCAGGTCAACTCAATGGACTTTTCGTGGGCCTGGAAAGAGAAACCGTCCGCGAGCCTGCGCAGAAGGAAAGGAACATCTGTCCTGGAGACGGACAACGGAAGGGCGCCGTTCTCTATGCGGCTCAGATTCAGAAGCTGGTCGACCAGGTTCAGCAGGTTCCTCATATTGTAGTTGATCGACTCTATCATCTTGTCGAAACTGGTCTTGTCGCGGACTCTGGACAGCATGTTGACCGGTCCATAGACCAGGGCCAAAGAAGTCCTCAATTCGTGCGAGATGTTCGTGAAAAAGCTCACCTTCATCTCGGAAAGCCTTTTCTCACGGTTCAGGTCATCCTTGGCGGCCTGTAGTTCCATCTCCTCCATCCTACGTTTGATTATGAACCTTGAGACCGCCATCATCCCGGCGACGGCCAGGGAAAGGTACGCAAGCAATGCGTACCAGGAAAGCCACGGGGACTTCCTTATGATGATCTCCAAACGGCGCGGATCCTTGCTCCAGAAGCCGTCCACGTTGCTGGCCTTGAGTTCAAAGACATAATGTCCCGGAGGCAGGTGGGAAAAATTGACACGCCTGTAGCCTCCTATGTCATTCCACTCGTCATCCGCGTACTTTCCCGTAAGTCTGTAGGAGAATCCGATGTTGTCCTCGGCGATGAATGAGACCGGCTCGAAACGGATTCCGATACTGTTCTGGCTGCTTTTCAGGACAATCCGATCCGTGTCATCCAAAAGACGGTCAAGGATCTCCCCTTCCCCCGGCTTCTGATCCACTCCATTGACGCTCAGACCAGTAAGGACAACATTCACCGGCTCATCAGAAATATTCGAGATAATTCTGTCCGAAAAGAAGAACGCCAGTCCCATATTCCCGCCGAAAAACATCCTCCCCGAATGCGACCCCGCGCTTCTTTTACAGAACTGCTGCGTGTCCATCCAGCGTCCTTGGTAATATGTGATCGGCTTGTCAAAGCGCTTCGTCACCACAGAAAGGCCGTAGGATGTCCCCACCCAGACGTTGCCTTCAGGATCTGCGGCAATGCTGGCCACATCATTGCTGCCCAGTCCGTTCCTGATGGAATATTCATTGACAACCTCATTCCCTCGGCAGCGCAGCAACCCTTTGGATGAGGTGCCTATCCACAATTCCCCGTTTTGAATATACAGGCACGACACATCCCCAAGGTTTCTCTTGGCATCGTCTCCGGCCAGAAGGTATCTTTCCACCCGGAGAGTCTTCGGAGCCACAAAGAACAATCCGGAATCCTTGACAGCAACGAGAAGCCTGTCCTCGTCAAATCTTATAATATCTTGAATATCCGAACCTCGAAGCAGCCGGCAGTCATCGGTTCCACCATCCAGCCTCACAACGCCAACGGGAGTGGCCGCCCACATCGTCCCGTCCCCATCTTCGCAAAAGGCGTTCACCTCTATCCCGTCGGCAACAACCTTAGAATCAAGAATCTCCGAGCCCTTTGTTCCGCAAACCGCCACCTTTCCGGCCATAGCTATCCAAAGCCTGTTCTTCCCGTCCAAAGCCAACGCCTTGACACCCTTCTCGCCTATGGCGTCCAAAGGCTTGCATTTTCCATAGTTATACCACACGTGCTTGGAGGTAGGGATGTCAAAAGCCAGTAATCCTTTGTAATAGCTCGCCATCCAGACAGTATTAGAGCTCACGGAGGCGGTGACACAGTTTATGTACTTACCAGAGGTCGCCCTCCCTAAGGCAGGAACGTACTTGAAGTTCTTCTTCTCCAAAAAACGGACACCGTAGCCTCTGTCCATGGTTCCGATCCACGGATGGTTCTCACTGTCCCTGAACCCGCAGCTGAAATCGCTCGTATAACTAAGGTCGAACCTCTTGACAGCGTCCTTGCGCACACTCCCGTCGTCCAGTTCCACAGTATAGATCCCGACACCAGGCATACACACATACATTGTCCCGAGCACTGACAGAATCGTCGTGACAGCATGTCCGGACACCAAGCCCGCAAGCTTGGCCAAACGGGAATCCTCAACTGATTCCATCGTGCCGGTGTCACGGATAAGCAATCCATCGTTCCGACCGAACCAGACCCTTCCAAGGCTATCAACCGCCACGCTCCTGAAAGCGGATTTCTCCGGCAATGCCTCTGACGCCACTACCGCGGCGGACTTGTCGAACTTCACGATATGAATCCCGTCCGAATGTCCACCCCAAAGGCAGCCGGACTTGTCAGCCACAAGTACCGCGACATCATGCGACGGTGTGTTGTGGACAGAATCTATCCTCTTTTTCTTCGGATCCAGGAGCGTCATCCCTTGACCTGCGCCATAGCAGATCACCTTACCGTCATTGAAAGCCAGTTTGCTTACTCCGGGAACGCCATCAACCAGCTCGAACGAGTCATTCGTCCCGTCGTACCAACATACACCCCTGTCGGTTGCGACCCAAAGTACCCCGTCATCATCTGTCACCAAGGACAGAACAGTGTTTGAAGGGAGCGAGCCCGTTCCTTCCGCATCGTGGTAATAATGAAGGTAGTCGTTGCCGTTATACCTGCAAAGTCCGTTATCAGTGGCTATCCAAACATAACCCTTCAGATCCTGCGCGAACGAATGTATGGTAAGATTCGAGATGTCCTCGACATTGCGCGAACCGGCAAAAGCCCCGGATCCGCACAGACCGATCGCCAAAAGCAGAAATATGTGCCGCCACGTTCTCATTATCTCAAGACAAGAATATCCTGTTCTCCCACATCAACACAGTGCTTTCCAAGCTTATAGGCTCCCGGCTTATGAGCAATGGCACTGACGATGCCTTTCAAGCTTGTAAAGGTTGATTTGATTCTCATCCGATTGGGTTCTCCAAGCAATCATAAAACTTACAATTGTACTTTGTAAGAATATCTATGGACATATAGTTGTCCCGGACCTTCGGCTTCCTGCCAAGGGCGAGATAGTCCGTGAGAGCCATCACCGCACCGGCCGCCTGTCTGTCTGAATGTTGGCCGAGGAGCACACGCACATAGCCTTCGCGCAGAGCATCGATGTTACGTTCCAGCACATCGCAGCCTACCACGTTCATCCCGGACATATTCCGGGACCGCAGATAGTTCGCCACAAGGAATATCCTGGAGTTCATAGTCACTATGTTAAGCCGGCCGGAAAGCCCGTCGAAGGCTCCGGAAAGCACCTCGAAAGTCTGTCTCGGGCTATTCGGATTGATCAGGACCGTGACCACCTCAGTACCCGGATAGTAGTAGGACAGGTAGTCCCGGAATCCCTTGCGCCTGTCCGCGGAAGGATCCGAAAGGCCCTTGCTGTCCCTCTCGATCTGCACCATATAGACCTTGCCCTTCTGGTCCTCGTCCGACATTGACATCAGGATGTCCGCACAGCAGCGTCCGCTTTCGTACATCGCGAGGCCGTAGTAGGCCAGATGGCCGTCAGTCCCGGCGCTCGTGTTCAGCATCACGTACGGAATGTTGTTCTCCGTGAGAAGGGCCGAGAAACTCAGCGTGTCATCCAGAAACATCGGAGCCAGGATCACGCCCGAGTGCCCGTCCTCCAGCACCTGACGGCATTGGCTCCGGAAAGACTCCACGTCATACTGGTCATAATAATAGACCTCGACACTGACGGAGAATCTGCCGGCATATTCCTCGGACTGGGACAACCCGTTGTGTACCAGTTCCCAGAAATCACCTTTGTTGAAGCTCGGCATCAGGACGGCGATGCTGTGAGCCTTGTTCCTGGCCAGCATCGAAGCGTAAACGTTAGGTTTGTACCCCAGCCTCTCAACCACCTCCATCACCTTCGCCTTGGTCTCCGGAGCGACCTCCCCTCTGTTGTGGAGCACACGGTCCACGGTGCCGTTGGTCACGCCGGCCGCCTTGGCAACATCCTTTATGGTCACTTTAGTGTTCTGCATATTAAATCACCGATAGTGTCAAGATGACAATATTAAGGAAAAACGGACAAATATACAAGATTTTCTGTGCACGTGCACGGAAAATCATCGATTATGCTTAATATTGCAAAGTGAATGGTTCTCGCAACCGGTAAAAACAAACAGCAATGACAAGACTAAGGCACTTTCTTATAGTCCTGGCGACACTGGTTCTCGTCTCAGCCTCTGTGCGCGCGGAAGCACCGGACTACCCGAAACTGACTGCCGGGAACCATCCTCGGCTATTCCTTGACAATCAGGAATTTGAAGCGATGAAGTCGCTGATAGGATCCGGAACGTCCGCCTATCTGTCCGACCTTCACAACATCATTATGGAAATATGCCGGCGGGACGCGATGAAAGACTCGCCACTTGAATACAAGCTTGACGCAAGCGACAAAAGGCTCCTGCACGTCTCCAGAGACGCTCTCACAAGAATATTCTTCTGCGCCTACGCCTACCGCTACACCGGCGAAAGGATCTATCTTGAATATGCCGAAAAGGCCATCCGCACGGTCTGCCGTTTCAAGGACTGGAACGCCGGGAAGCACTTTCTCGACACCGGAGAGATGGCCGCGGCCGTGGCGATAGGCTACGACTGGCTCTACGACGCTTTGGGGGAGGACACGAAAAGGATGGCCGAGAAGGCGTTCGTGGACTATGCAGTCAATCCGGCACGGAAAAAGAAAGGCGGGGCGAAGTTCTACAGGATGACGAACAACTGGAACCAGGTCTGCAACGCCGGGATTGTCTGCGGCTGCCTTGCGATGTACGAGACGTTCCCGGAACGGGCCCGGGAACTGATAGAGATTTCGGTGGAGTCAAACCGGAAGGCGATGAACGAGATGTACCCGCCTGACGGAAACTATCCTGAGGGTCCTGGCTACTGGGGCTACGGGAGCACATTCGAAGTCTTGATGCTCTCCGCTCTGGAAAGCTGCGTCGGCACGGATTTCGGTCTCTCCGAGACAAAAGGATTCAGTGACACAGGCCGTTACGTCCTGTACTCATACGGAGCGACCGGAAAGTTCTACAACTACTCGGACTGCGGAGAGTACGGAGCACCGTCGATAGCCCTGTGGTATTTCGCGGACAAATTCCATTCTCCCGATGTTCTTTACAATGAAATAAGACTGATGAGGCAGGGACGCTATCTGAATCTCGGCCAGGAGTCCAGGCTGCTGCCTCTGATGACAGCCTTCGCTATGAATATCCCGCAAGGCGGGGTGAAAGCCCCGAAGGGAGTATATTCAGGCAACGGGATCACGCCTGTCGTGATGTTCCACACGGACTGGACATTCTCTGAATCAGACGTTTACCTCGGAGTCAAGGGCGGTGGGGCCGGAGCCCAGCACTCGCATATGGACGCAGGATCGTTCGTGTTCGACGCGGACGGTGTACGTTGGGCGAAGGAACTTCCGAATCCGGCCTACACCTCACTGGAAGGCCCGATGATCAAACTGGGCGGGAGCTTGTGGAGAATGGAGCAAAATTCTCTCAGATGGAGGGCCTTCGCCTACAACAACCGGCAGCACAGCACATTGACAGTCAACGACAAGGATCATATTTCCGGAGGATTCACCAAGATAACGAAAGTCATCGAAAAAAGAGGCAAGG
>ERZ1026862.761-NODE-761-length-21136-cov-22.520137_pt1 | contig 21136 bp, 7 predicted proteins | sample MGYA00380161_ERZ1026862 | MGnify/ENA primary metagenome ERZ1026862 (study PRJEB33269, sample SAMEA4719797) | human gut metagenome | biome: human-associated habitat; feature: organic feature; material: feces | place: Cameroon | collected 2013-10 ... | reverse complement strand
GTCCTATCATCAAGGATAAGTTGTTCTTCTTCGCCAACGGTGAATATCAGAGCAATATCTCTGCTGGTCCTTCTGGTACAGCTCGTCTCAGCGAAAGCGATAAGTGGTCTCCATCATCTGGTACCGTTCACCGCCCATTGCAGAGCGATATGGACAATATGCTCAGCTTCCTTAGCAAGAACTACGGTTACAACCCAGGTCGCTACCAGGGATACTCTCTTGATACTCCTTCATACAAGTTCCTGGCTCGTATCGACTGGAACATCAACGAGAACAATAAGTTGAACTTCCGTTTCTCTAAGAGCCACGACAAGGATTCTTCATCTCCATCAAGCTCTACAACTCCATTCAAGGATTCTGTCATCTATCCTGGTGGTGAGGATGCTACTGGTGGTAAGTCTCAGTCTGGTCGTACAGCTAACGCTGGTCTCTACTTCGAGAGTGCTCGCTACTATCAGGAGAAGAACTTTACTTCTTTCGCTGCTGAGTGGAACTCTAAGTGGGGTGGTGTAAACAATGTACTCCGTGCTACTTACTCTTATCAGGACGAGCCACGTACTTATGTGGGTGGTATGTTCCCAACAGTGGATATCCTGAAGAATGGTTCTTACTATATGGGCTTCGGTCCTGATCCATTTACTGAGGGTAACCTCCGTCAGGTAAAGACTTTCGTTGCTACTGATGAGGCTACATGGTCTATGGGTATCCAGAACTTCACCGCTGGTCTCCAGTTCGAGACTAACAAGGCTACCAACGGCTTCGGTGCAGCTTCTGCCGGTTACTATGTATTCGAGTCTATGGACGACTTCATGAACGGCAAGGCTCCTAGAAGCTATGGCGTTACCTTCCCAATGGACGGTTCTGGCCAGTTCCTGGCTACCATGAAGTACAACCAGTTCTCTGCTTACGTTCAGGATCAGGTTAACTTCTCAGACCGTTTCCGTCTGACAGCTGGTTTGCGTTTCGAGTTGCCTATCTATCCAGAGTTGGAGAACAACTACAACAAGGCTTTCGCTGCCATGAAGTGGAAGAACGATGCTGGCGTTGAGTCTCAGTATTCTACCGATCAGCTCCCTGATGCTCCATTGACAGTTTCTCCTCGTGTAGGTTTCAACTGGGATATCCTCGGCAACCACAAGCTGGTTCTCCGTGGTGGTACAGGTTACTTCATCGGTCGTCTGCCATTCGTATGGCTCGTATCTGCAGTAGGTAACGCTGGTTGCGGTCAGTACACCTATTATTATAATACAGCATCTGACAAGGGTGCAAAGTATTTGATGGATAAGTTCTATGTCAACCGCGCCGATCAGCTCGCTGTTTTACAGAAGCAGGGCTTGGCTGTGAACCGTGAGGATGCTGCTGCTCCTTCTACTCCTACCATCATCGACAAGGACTTGAAGATGAACGCTACATGGAAGACTTCTCTGGCATTGGATGCCAAGTTGCCTTACGATATCGACTTCTCATTGGAGGGTATCTATAGCCGTGAGTTCAATCCTGCTACTGTCATCAACCTCGACCGCTACTGGGATGGTAAGTCATATACAGAGTTGGCTCCTGGTGACAAGCGTAAGTGGTATTCACGCAACTCATACAGCAACCCTTACATGATCACAAACGCTGGTCATAAGGCTTACTACTACTCAATCACTGCATCTTTGGCTAAGAAGTTTGCTTTCGGTTTGAACCTCTCTGCTTCTTACACCTACTCTAAGGCTAAGTCTTATGGTGATGGTGTGGGCGACCAGGTTTCTTCTGCATACTATAACAACCGCTACTCTGTAAACGGTAACAACGATATGGAGTTGGGTTATGGTACATACGTAGCTCCTAACCGCTTGCTCATCTCAGCTTCTTACAAGAAGGACTACGGCAAGAACTTCGGTTCTGAGGTTGGTTTGATCTATGAGGGTATGAACATGGGTTATGCTGACGGTTACAGCTGCACACGTTACACTTACCAGTTGACTGGCAATGTAGTTAACGACTACGGTTCTAACGGTTTGGTTTACATCCCAGCTTCTCGCGAGGCTTTGGATAAGTGGAACTTCAAGGACAATGGTAAATATACAGCTGAGCAGCAGAAGGATGACTTCTGGGCTTACATCAACCAGGATGATTATCTGAAGAATCACAAGGGTGAGTATGCTGAGCGTGGTGGTGCTGTAATGCCTTGGCATCATCAGTTGGACTTCAAGTTCAACCAGAACTTCTATCTCAACGTAGCTGGTCAGAAGAACACTCTTCAGTTCGGTGTTGACATCAAGAACCTCGCTAACCTGTTGAACAACAGCTGGGGTCTCTACAAGACAGTTAATAACACCAAGTTGTTGAAGTATACAGCTGGTAAGAATGGTGCTACTGGTTCATTCCAGTTCCAGAAGAACGGTAAGGATGTATTGTCAAAGACATACACCAACTATACAAGCTTCAATTCTACCTATTCTATCCAGTTCTCTATCCGTTACATCTTCAACTAATAGAGATTTAGAATACGAATCATAAATAAGCGTCCTGAAAGGGAAAGCATTGTATATGGAATGCTTTTACTCTTTCAGGGCGCTTTCTTTTTGTCCCTTTTCTCCATACTTACTGATATTTTTTATTTGTAACACGTTTTTCTCACGCTAATTTCTTGTTATTTCAAATATTTTAGCTATATTTGCACCATATTGTATAAAATGGGTGAAAAACTTGCTTAAGGGCGAGGGAGAAACCTAAATTATTAACGAAATAATCTAAAGAAATATGCTGAAAAGATTGCATTTACTTCTGGCTTTGTGCATCCTCACGGTGAACGCTGCCATGGCACAGATTACTACCTCTGGAATCAGCGGTAAGATTACTTCTGATGGCGAAAACGTCATCGGTGCTACTGTTACTGCTACTCACCAACCTTCCGGTACCGTATATCGTGCCGTTACTAATATCGATGGACGATATACCATCCAGGGTATGCGACCAGGCGGTCCTTACAAGGTAGATATCTCCTATATCGGCTACAAGGACAAGGTCATCAAGAACCTCAACCTGAGGCTCGGTGAAACGGAGAATATCTCCTGCTCACTCCAGGAGGATGCCCACCAGCTCCAGGAAGTGGTGGTTTCCGGTAAGGCGGGTCTTGCTGCTTCCCGTACAGGTGCGGCTACCAGTATGACGGCAGAGCAGATCAACAACATGCCTAGCATTACCCACGGTATCGCTGACGTGGCTCGACTGAACCCGCAGCTCACCGTTACCAATTCCGGCAATATGTCGTTTGCCGGTGTCAACAACCGTTACAACAACTTCATGATTGACGGTGCGGCAAACAACGATGTCTTCGGTCTGGCATCCAGCGGTAACAACGGTGGTCAGGCAGGTGCTCAGCCTGTATCTATGGAGACCATCGAGCAGATTCAGGTTTCCGTGGCTCCTTTCGACGTGCGCCAGAGTGGATTCACCGGTGGTGCCATCAACGCCATCACCAAGAGCGGTACTAACCAGTTCCACGGTTCGGCTTACTACTATGGCTACAACCAGGACCTCATCGGTACCAAATATCCTTACCTCGATGGTACGGGTTATGCGCCAAAGTATCAGAAGCAGACTCAGTATAACATGGGTGTCACCCTCGGTGGACCTATCATCAAGAACAAGCTCTTCTTCTTCGCCAACTACGAGCGCACCAACAAGGAGTATCCTAATCTCTATGGTGTAGACTCCGGCAATTCCAAGGTGAATACCGAGCAGGCAAAGGATATTCTGAGCATGCTTCAGAAGATGGCTGAGAAGCAGGGCGTCAACTTCAACGATTACTACAGCAACCAGGATATCTACACCAAGAGCGATAAGGCTGGACTGAAACTTGACTGGAACATCAACGAGTTCAACAAGTTTGCCATCCGCTGGAGTCTCGTCAAGGCTGAGCAGTTGAGTGGCGGCGGTAGTGCCAGCAGCTTGAACTCCTATGGCTACAGCTATCCGTTCAAGAGCAATACCAACTCCTTCATCGCTGAGCTTCAGAGCCGATTCTCTCCAAGTGTGAGCAATGAGGCACGTGTCAGCTTCGTAAGAGTGCGCGATAGCCGAGACATCAAGGCTCATCTCCCGATGATTTCCATCACGGGTGTAGGTAGCGGTTCGGTCAACATCGGTACGGAGCGCAACTCCCAGGCTAACTACCTGAACCAGGACATCTGGACCATCGAGGACAACCTGACATGGCTTCGTGGCAACCATACCTTCATCTTCGGTACCCACAACGAGTTCTACCATTTCAAGAATATGTTCATCTCGGATAAGTTCGGTTCCTATACCTTCAAGGGATACGACAACTTCAAGGCTTATTACGATGACTATATGGCTGGACAGCTGGACCCTAACAAGGCTTACATCAACCAGTACCGTTACGGGCAGGCTAACACCGATGTGACCGGTGACCCTAACTGGGCATCGGAATTCTCTTCCGGTCAGTTCGGTTTCTATGCGCAGGATAAGTGGAATGCAAGCAACAACTTCACCCTGACCTACGGTCTGCGTCTGGATATTCCTGTATTCTTTGATACTCCAGTGGAGAATCCTGACTTCAACGCCTTGTCAGAGAAGATGGGGTGGGGCTTGAAGACCAACAACAAGCTCAGCTTCTCGCCAATGCTCTCTCCTCGTGTCGGTTTCCGCTGGGACATCAACAACGACCGCAAGTTCATTCTCCGTGGTGGTGCGGGTGTCTTCACCGGCAGAATCCCATTCGTTTGGGTAAGCAACAACTTCTCTGGTACCGGTCTGCAGCTCTCTTCTTACGACAGCAACAACTCTTCTACCAAGGGATTGGAACTGATTCTCGATCCTAACAAGCAGAATGCCAATGCCGATAAGATGAAGGCGAGTGCCGGTAGCCAGGATGTGGCTGTATGCGGCAAGAACTTCAAGTTTGCCCAGAATCTCCGTCTCAACCTCGGTTTCGACTTCGAGGCTTTGGGTATCGACTGGACTGCTGAGGCTATCTATTCCAAGACTTTGAATGATATCCTCTACAAGAACCTCGCTCAGGAGCAGAGCGGTCAGACCTTCTCCCAGAAGTACGGATACGAGTGGGACAACCGTCCGCTCTATCAGAGTGTAGTGAAGGGTACACCTATCGCTGGTGTCTATGCCCTCGGCAATACATCCAAGGGTTATACCGTCAACCTCTCGCTGAAGGCTGAGAAGCATTTCAATTTCGGTCTCGACCTGATGGCAAGCTATACCTGGACCCGTTCACGCAGTGCTGCCAACGGTGGTTCTTCCGTAGCTAAGAGTAACTGGACCTACCAGTATACCCATCGCGACTGCAACGACCTGGAGGTGGGCAACTCTGCCTACAATGTGCCTCATCGCATCCAGGCTTCTGCTTACTACCATATCAAGTACGGCCATCAGAAGCAGTGGCAGACCACTCTCGGTGTTATCTACCAGGGTAAGAGCGGTTCTCCTTATACCTATTATTATTATGGAGACGTAAACGAAGACGGTTCCAAGGGTAATGACCTGTTCTACATCCCAACCGATGCACAGATTGACAAGATGCGCTTCGAGGAGACCAAGTACAACAAGAATACCTTCACCAACCGTATGTTTGGTGACAATCATGGCGACAAGCTTACCGAGGAAATGCAGCGCGAGATGCTGAAGAAGTGGATTGCTGACGATTCTTATCTCAGCAAGCACCGTGGCGAATACTACGAGCGTTATGCCGACAATCTGGCTTTCGAGCATCACTTCGATGTTCACTTCGGTCAGAAGTTCAGCTTCAAGGTGGCTGGTCAGATCAATTCCATCGAGCTGACCTTCGATATCCTCAATGTGGGCAACCTCCTGAACAAGGATTGGGGTCATACCTATGGTGACGGTTTCGGTACCTACTATTCACCAGTCAACTATCAGGGCAATGGTGTCTACCAGTTCACCGGTGCTTATGCCTACAAGAGCTATAGCGATTACTACAGTCGCTGGCGTGGTCAGGTTGGTTTGAAGTACACCTTCTAATCTCTGCTATTTTATTCTAACTCCATAGAGTCCCTAGTGTCGCCAAATGCGATACTAGGGCTTTTCGTTAATATAAGTTGCTTTACGCCCTAAAAGAGCAATAAATATTAAAATTATCGCCTTCTAAGGGTACAAAATGTTGCCAAATTGTGGATTTTTTAGTATAAAATGTTATTGTTCACACATTTTAACCAAATTATCCCCCCCCCCATTTCGCAATTTCTTTATATATTTGCAGCAGCTAATTGATAAAGTTCAAGAAAAAGCAAATGATAAAGTAAGAACTTCAAAGCAAATGATGAATTATAAGTAAAAGTATACCCAGATGAATTAGAGTTACAACCATTTGTATGCTCCAAATAAACCTAGATATACGAAAGAAATATATAAACCAAATTACATATTAAAACCATTATTAATTATGTGTAAAACAATGGTGATGAAAATGTCTTTAGCTATCATGCTACTGATGTTGATCTCGATGAAGGGCTTTTCGCAGAACATTGGGATAAAGAGCAATTTGCTGTATTGGGCTACAACAACTCCCAATATCGGATTAGAAACTGCAGTAGGCAAGAAGCATACCGCACAGGTATTCGTCGGCTTCAACCCTTGGAAGCAGTCGGGAGGCGACCAGTCCAGTCTCCGTCATTGGCTCGTGATGCCGGAATACCGCTATTGGTTCTGTCAGAACTTCAATGGCTGGTTCCTCGGTGCTCATGCCATGGGTGGACAGTTCAATGCCGGAGGCGTCAAGCTGCCTTTCGGTATGTTCAAGGACTTGCGCGACCATCGCTACGAGGGATGGTACGTAGGTGGTGGTGTTACCGCTGGTTATCAGTGGCCACTTTCCAAGCACTGGAACCTGGAAACATCTATCGGTATCGGCTACGACTACATCCAGTACGACAAGTTCAAGTGCGGCAACTGTGGTGAGAAGGTGAAATCTTCCCACGACAACTACGTGGGCCCTACCAAGGCAGCCCTTTCCCTCATTTACATGCTATAAACCTCTTTAACATTAATGATCATGAAACTTTCAAGAAATACCACCTATTTATTATATGCAGCCTTCTTGATGACTCCAGCTTCAGCTCTGGCTCAGAACTGCCAGGAGGTGAAGTTGGCTTCCGACAAGATCAAGGTGAGCAATGTGCAGGTGGCGCAGCAGAACAACGCTCTTTCCGTTTCGATGGATCTGAACCTCGATTCGCTCTATCTTCCTTCCAATCTCCAGCTGGTCTACACTCCTGTTTTCAAGACCCGCCAGGGAGACATCAAGATGCCGGAGATAGTCATCAACGGTCGACGCCAGCAAATCATGTTCGAACGTGGGGTAGGCAAGAAGCAGCTCAATCTTTCTCCTGAAGCATTGGTGGTTCGCCGAACCAACAAGAAGGTGCAGACCGTCAATTACTCTGCTTCCATTCCTCTTTCAGGACAAGTGAAGAACTACGATCTCAACATGCATGAAGATCTTTGCGGATGTGGCAATATGGAAGAAGGCAACGATTTCAATCTCCGCCATCGCCGTCAGCCACAGGCTGTCTTCGTCCGTCCGGCTGTAGAAGCCGTCAAGGTCCGCCATCTTGACAAGCGTGCCTACATCGACTTCCCGGTCAACAGGATAGAGCTTCATGCCGATTATCGCCGCAATCCGGCTCAGCTGGACAGTATCGTAAGAACCATCAATGCTCTGAAGGATGATAAGAACCTGGAGGTGAGCGCCATCAACATCCACGGCTATGCTTCTCCTGAGAGTCCTTACAGCCACAATGACTATCTGGCAAAGAACCGTGCCAAGACCCTTACCGATTATGTTCGCCGTATGGTAGCCCTGCCAACCCAGCTCTTCACCGTTTCTTCTACGGCAGAGGATTGGGACGGTCTCCGCAACTATCTCAAGGACAGTAACCTGGAACATAAGGCTGAGATTCTGGCAATCGCTAATGATGAGAAGATGGATCCGGATGTCCGTGAGCAGAAGATCAAGAAGCTGTATCCGTCAGAATATCGCTTCATGCTGGATACCTGGTATCCTGCTCTCCGCCATTCCGACTACCATATCACGTATAAGGTAAAGCCATTCGATGTTGCTGAGGCAAAGGAGATCATCAAGACCAAGCCGCAGCAGCTCAGTCAGGAGGAGATGTTCCTGGTAGCTCAGACCTATGAGCCTGGCAGCAAGGAGTTTAACGACGTGATGGAGATAGCTGTCCGCATGTTCCCTGAGAACGAGACAGCCAATCTCAATGCCGCCAACACCCGTCTGAATGCCGGTGATGCCGATGGAGCCAAGTTCTATCTTGACAAGGCAGGCAACAGTCCAGAAGCTCTGAATGCCCGAGGTGTCTACGAGTCCTTGAAGGGCAATGACCAGCAAGCTCGCCATTACTTCGCTTTGGCAGCCAAGGCAGGCGTAAAGGCAGCCCAGGAGAATCTGGAAAACCTCTAATAAGCAAGTGCTATATACTAAATTTAGAAAAAGCAAAATATTGATTGTGTAAATATAGAATAATTAATAAACTATCAAATTATATCTAGTATGAAAAAATCGTTATTGTTTTCCGCAGTATTGGCAGGTCTGATGCTCGGTTCTTGTTCTTCTAGCGATGATATCGCTGGAACATCAGAAAAATTTAGTGCTGATGGTAAGGGATATGTAAATGTAACATTGAATTTGCCTACTCAGCCTCAGTCAACTTCTCGTGCAGCAAATGATGATTTTAAACATGGTGATGCAGATGAGTACAAAGTTAATAATGCTACTCTTATCCTTTTTGCGGGTCCAGATGAAGCAACTGCAACATTCAAGGCCGCTTATAAGTTGGATGGCTTGAAGAAAGAGTCTCAAACAGATCAAATTTCTACAAAATTAACAAAGGTTCAGCAGATTAATGCGATTGCCGCTGCATCTAGTGACAAAATATATGCTTTTGTTGTATTAAATCATAACAATGCATTAACAGTAACTGATGCAAATGGATTGCAAGTTGGTGCTAGTACAACAGACTTTACTGGTACTTTTGAGACTTTATCAAAGAAGGTAATGAATCCAACTTTGAAGAAAGATAATTTGATGATGTCTAATGCTGTTATCGTAAGTATGCCTGGTTCTGCAGATTTCAGTAGTGTGGATGCTACAACTTTGACCGATGTTACAGCTTCTATTGCTTCTTCTGAATCAGAGGCAACTACTAAACCTGCTGCAAATATCTATGTAGAACGTTTGGCAGCTAAGGTTACAATGACTCAAGGTCCTTCTTCAACTTCTACAGCTACAGTAGGTGTTGATGGAGCAACTGCAGTAACTTTCAATTACGAATTAGCAGGTTGGAGATTGGCTAATGTTAATAACTCTTCTTATTTGACTCGTCAGTATGATAATACTTGGAATCGTTATTTGTCTGATGGTGCTGATTTCGGTGGTTCTGTATCAAGCGAATATACTGCCAATAAATACCGTTTTGCAGGTATCAAAGATATAGAGTCTGGTAAGGGTTACAGAACCTATTGGGGCAAGGATGCTAATTATGATGTTGCTCCTGCTTTCACTGATGGAAATGCTGAACCAACATTGGCTGGTGGCGCAAGCACTTATTGCTATGAGAATACATTTAATGTAGTTCACCAGAATGTAAAGGAGACAACCTGTGCTATCGTAAAAATGAAGATTACACCTAGTGGCTATAGTAAGGGTACATTCTTTACAATTGATGATAATAAGGGTGTTGTTTATTCTGTAGATGCAGTAAAGACTGCAATTGGTAACAAGTTCTTGAATGATTATGAAACGAAGATAAAAACCTCTACAGATTATTATGCAGGTACAACTGGAACAATCTCTGTGAAAAATGTTGAATTCGCTGATGTTGCAGGTAGGGTAGATATTACCAAGATGACTTTAACTGATGGTACAACAGATAAGGATGTCACTACAACAGACTTAACTACATTCAAACCAACAATTAAGGTTAATGAGTTCAAGAATGGTTATGCATACTATACCATTTTGATTAAGCACTTTGGTGACGAGTTGACTCCTTGGAATCCGGCTACCAAGGCAACAGAATCTTATCCAGGTACAGATAGTGAGCAGAATTGGTTGGGACGTTATGGTGTTCTCCGCAACAACTGGTATAAGCTCGAGGTTACTGGTGTAGCAGCCATAGGTGCTTCAACACCTGGTGAACTTGATGTAAACCATGATCCTACTCCTGATGATAACTTGAAGCGCTATATCTCTTGCAAGATCAATGCGCTCTCTTGGGCTGTTCGTACTCAGAAAACAGTCCTTCAGTAAAAATAATCATGCCCCCACCCACCTTTTCCTGGTGGGGGCATTAAAAATAAAACAAAAGAACTACATCAGAAATATTCTGATAAACAGCTTGTTGTACAACAAGGCATCGCATCGCCAGATGCAAAGAGATGGCGATACTCGGATTCTGTCCGACCCTTCATGTGATAATAATTAGATTCAATATATATAAAACGAAGAAATATATGAAAGCGCAGATTTTTAGCTTGGTGAAAAGGGGAGTGCTGGCTCTGGCTACACTCTTGATGGTTGCCTCTTGTGATATGTGGCATACCGACACCGACGATTGTCCTATAGGGATTTATGTCAAGTTTAAGTATGACTATAACTTGCAGCGTGCTGACATGTTCAATGACCATGTTGGGGCGGTAACCCTCTATGTCTTTGATGAAAATGGCAAATTTGTGAAGAAATATGATGAGGCAAACACCGCTTCTGCGCTTCCATTGAAGGATGTAGACTATAAAATGCATCTTACGGATCTTCAACCAGGCAAGTATCAGTTCATAGCCTTGGCTGGTCAGAAGGCTTATGTAGACCAGTTGGTTTCTCAGCGTGCAAAGTTTGTTCGTACAGAACCTGCTGTAGGCGATATGATGGATAAGTTGGAGGTAAACCTTGATAAGGTTCAGCGTGATGGTTATTATATCATAGATAACCACAACTTGCCACTCGATACCCTGTGGCATGGTAAGTCAGATGCGCTGGTTGAGTATTCTTCAACCCGTCCTAACTATACCACCGTTTCGTTGGTTCGTGATACAAAGAAAATCAATGTCACCTTGCGTGAACTCAATGACCCAACCACAATGGATGTAAACGATTATACTTTTATCATTCAAGATCATAACTCTCGCATCCTTTGTGACAATTCACTTGATGAGACTAATCAGGTAATCTATACTCCTCATGCTGTTTGGAATACAGAAGACCGTGAAGGCTCTACCGCAGGTGATGTAAATGGCAATGAATTGGAAGGAGTAGGCAAGATAGCTCATGCCGACTTTATGACATCCCGTCTGATTTATCATGATAAGGCGAAGGATGATGGCAAATTGATCATTGCCAACAAGGAAACAGGAAAGACCGTGGTAGATGTAGACTTACCTGACCTCTTGAGCCGAGTTCGCACCAGTGAGGAATATATGTATACTCCACAAGAGTTCTTGGATAGAGCTTATGACTATAAATTACAGTTCTTCCTTCAAAATGGTAAGTTGAAATATGCTTACATTACTATCAGCGTGAATGCGCTGAGCTGGAGTCAGAGAATACAGTTTGAAGTACTTAACAACTAAGAGGAATATGAAGATGTTGAAATCAATATATCTGCTTCTGCTTTCAGTTCTTGCCATCGGTGCTTTCGCATCCTGCGCTGGCAGCACCGATGATGATGACGGCAAGCCTGATGCCTTCAAGGGAGAGGCTTACTTTACTGTGCAGGTAGCTGTGGCTGGTGATACCAAAGCCACGTCTCGCGCAGCTGGTCCTCAAGGAGGTGAAGAAGGTGATGGTAGAGAAACGGCTTTTGAAAACGAATATAAGGTGAATAATGTCTGTGTATTTCTTTATTCTAGCACTAAAGGCATACGCGATGGCGAAGCAAAAATAGAGCAGGCTTTCTATTTTGAAAAACCAACAGAGAAGCCAGGTAATGCAAAATATGATAAGGTGTATACGTTCGAGAAAAAGCAATGTTTGCCAATCGTTGTTTCCAAGGCATATCATGTTTTGGTTGTAGCGAATGCCGGTGACATTACTAATACCTACTTGAACAATAAATTGAGTGAACTTAGAGATGCTCATCTTCAGGCTTTTAATCCTACTTCGAATAACTTTATCATGACTTCTGAGAAGGATGCTACTACAGAGTTGACTGCTGGTGGTAATGCTACAGGTGATGGTTCCGAGGCTAATCCGCTTACAGTAAATGTTGATATAGAGCGCCTTGCTGCTCGTATTGATATTGATCCAGGTGAAGGTATGTATTTTGATTCTCCAACAACTCCTGGTACCGGAACTTATGCTTTTGATGTGAAGGATGCTTCAAACAATTTAGTGGGTGGCTTTGTTTTGGAGTCTATTCTCCCTTACAACAAGCTTACTTCCGGTGAGTTTTGCATTAAGCGTGTGGGTGATAAAACGGGAGCAACTCTGACTTATTTGGGTGTTGAGACAACAACTTCGGAAACCGACAAGACTGCAACAAACTATGTGATAGATCCATGGACTTCTTCCAAGAATGCTGGTTCTACGCCAAGTGGTCTTACATATAATGTTCGTAAGTTAAATGATGCAAGTTGGCCATCTGCTACAGGATACCTTCCAGTCAAGAAAAAAGTTTTAGGAACAGCAAGTTCTTTCTTCATTCTTGATTATGCAATGGAGAATACTACTTTTGATAATTCTGAAGAGTATGCTACAGGATTAGTGTTTAAAGGTAAGTATTATGAGCTTTCTGATTGGGATACAACCAATAAGAAGCCTAAAGCGGGTAAATCTGGTACAGATAAATACTATACCTATACCATTCGCCATAGTGATCCAACAGGTTCTGGTCCTAAAACCGCTCCTATGTATTACGGCATCGTCCGCAATAACATCTATCGTATCAAGATAGAAGGAGTAGTGGGTGAGAAGAAGGGAATGATTCTTACGATTGCTGTCAAGAAATGGGCAAAGTATACCCATGCAGAGACTTCCATGTAATAAGACGGAAAATAATGAGTAATAGATATGAATAAGATAAAAACGATAATGGCGCTGTTGATTCTGATGATGCTTGCCACCTTTACGGCTTGCTCGCCAGACGACAGTTCTATGTCTGATAATCCTGATGGAGGAAGCAAGAATGGTTTTACCATTCATCTCAAGCTCTCTACTGCTGCGTCTGGCTCTAATGGTCAGGCTGCACCTCATAGCCGTGCTCTTACCCCTGATGAGTGGGAGTTTGGTTCCTATGCAGAGAATATGAAGAGCTGGTTTGTTGTTCTTACTCAAGGTGATAAGGTGGTGCAGACTATAGAGAAGACTCAAGTTGATGCTCAGCATGCTGCGGAAGACGAGGTTACTCTGGAGAATGTAGCCCCAGGCAAATATCTGGTTTATTCTTTTGCCAATATTGATATAACGCAGTTGGGTACGTTGACAAGCGGTTCTATTGTTGATTTTAAGAATATGAAATATAAGATGAATGGCAATGGCTTCGATGCTACTATTTCTGGTATTCCTATGAGCAATGAGCAGACGCTTACTGTAAACCAAGATGGAACAACTGATAAGAATAAGCTTTGGGTAGTAAGAATGCTGGCAAAGGTTACACTCCAGTTTAAGAATCCAAGTGCTACTCCTTTGGTAATCAATGATATTACCATCAGCGATATTACTAAGAACAGCAAAGATAATGCAGATGCTGATAACATCATGTTGCTGCCAAAGCATTCTGATGCTTCATCTGGTGCAGATAATGAAGAAGTTGCATGTTTTCCAAATCTGGTAGGGCAGGCTGCAACTGAGAATTATAGATATACGTTGCCTGCTGCAAAGACGATACCTGCAAGTACTGATACTTATAAGCCAGAGAATGAGATTTCATTCTATGTGAATGAAAGCAAAGCGGGCAATACTTCCAAGTATTTCATCATTAACTTGAATACATCAAAAGGAGTCAAGCGTTACGCCCTGTTCCAGGATTGGACAACGATAGCTCGCAACGACCATCACATACTTCCAATCTCATTAGATGATTACAAGTTGAAGTTTGATGTTCAGTCCTTCACTGCCATCGGTCTCTATCCATCCATAACAGATAACGGAACCACGCTTTCCTATACCTGTTATTACCCAGAAGAGGAATTCCATATCCAGCCAAAGGTAGTGCATGCTGATGACAACCCAGTTTCAGAAGCCATTGATTATACCAAAGTAAAATGGGAGTTAATCCAAGAAGAAGGTATGGCTGATGCCACAGCTGCCGAAGATAATGCCAAGAAGGTGTTTAAAACACTTCCTAAATGGGATAAGACCACCGGCTATTTTGAAGGTACCTTCAATGATGACAAAGCCGACAAGCAGAGCGCCCTCTACAAGGTCACAGTCCCTGTACCAGGTGCTTCAGGAAAAGAACTTATATATAAGATACTTTTCACAAAGGATTTAAGCAGCTATGCTGCTCGTAAACATTATACACGTAAATACTATCGCTATGAATAAGGTTAAAAACATATATCGTACTCTCATCCTCCTCCTTTCATTGGTTTTAATGCCAGTGGAAGGATGGGGTGCTACTGCTGTTTTGACGAAAGATGCTACTACAGGCTATTATAAACTAGATCTAAAGGATGCGTTTTTGGATGCAAACAATAATTATAGTAGCTATAAATATAAGTTTTATCGTTTAGAATTTAGAGATAATACTGATAAGTCAATATCTGACCTATCTAGCTGGGTTATTAAATATGGTAATCCATGGAGTGCAAATGACGTAAGTTCTGAAGCGTCTAGCAATTGCTATTTGTATAAGAATAGTGATAATTATTTTTTTGATGGAAATAAAGGACAAGCTTCTCAATATGGAAATAACGTTTTATATTTTACTCCTCCAACTGACGTAAATCTTGAAGGAGCAAAGATTGTTCTTCATCTTTCTAATGATGAAGGATTCTTGACTGATGCTACCAAAGAACAGGCAACATATACTTATAATGTTCGTTTGGCTGGAAACTTAACTGATTATTCTGTGAAGGAAGCCAGCGAGCCAACCAATGTTATAAGTAAGAAATCTGTTGTTGATCAAAATAATGCACAAGCACGTGTAAAATTAGATGTTAATGATGTCAAGTATATGCGTTGGCAAGTACTTGATAAAGATGGTTCTGTAATAAGTTCTGTTAGCTCTTTATTGACTGGAGAAACTGCAACTAATTATCAGGTTGTTAAGGATAAATATGTATGGGCTAAGTTTGATAACTGGGAGCCAAATAATATAGCACAGGAATCAGATCGTACTGTGACTTTTAATTTGCCTTCAGGTAAAACGTGGGATGATGGTTATCAGGTAGTTTGTTATTGGGCAACAGATAAGTCCGATGGCGATTTTTATTCTGATGGTAGTAAAGTCTATTTTTTCCATGAGCCAACTCTTTCAGGCAAGTGTGTTTTCTCTTTTATGTCTAAGACGGCTGCAGAATCTGCTACGTTTACTCCTAACACAAGTAGCAATGTCCAAAAGACAACAGAGATTAGAACAACATCAGATGTTTCTTTTACTATTTCAATGCCTAATACAGCGAAATATATGCGCTGGTATGTAGCAGATAAGGATGGTAATGTGGTAGATGCTTTAACTCCTGATGGTTCAGCCACAGCTAATACTTATGTAAAGAAAGGTAACTATTATATTTGGTATAATAGTGATAAAGAGACAAGTAGTAACGATTTAAAGATGACCTTCACGCTTCCAAGTGGGAAATCTTGGACGGATGGTTACCAGGTAATTTGTGCCTGGGCATCAAGTTCAGCTGGTTCTGACATTCTCTATGATAACAACAACAATTATTATCTCTTGAAAGAACCAAATCTCAGTGGCTTGTATGTTACTGCATTTACAACTGCAGAGCAGATTAAGAGTAAAGATCTTACTTTGAGCAGTTTGTCAAAAACAGCTGTTGATGAATCTGATGTATATATGGTAAATGACGGCATTGAGCAGGTAACTGTTACAATACCAAAGCATAGTGTAAAGTATGTACGTTGGCAGCTCATTGACATGACTACGGGTCAGATTGTAGACGCAGTGGGTGAAAATGGTAATTCGATATTAAACAACTCCTACTTTACCAACAGAAAAAAGGGAAGTTTTGTTTATTACAATGCAACTTCTTCTTCCAATTCTCCTGTAAGACAGGTAACATTTGATAAGTCACAGATTTCTGGTGCTGGCGAATGGAGTAATTATCAGTTAAAGGCAGTTTGGACCGATAATGTAGATGGTATTGACGCCCCAACTTTGGATAGTAAGCCATTTGTTGTGGCAGAACCTTCTGTGTTACAAGGTGCTTATACCGTTAATTTTAAGACCGTAGCTCAGGCAACTGCTGATATGAAACTGTCTTCAGCTTTGTCATCTAATGTAATTAATGAGTCTGATAACTTTGCTGTCTCTGGCAGTAAGGTTACTGTTACTGTGCCTACTCACTACCTCCGTTATATCCGTTGGCAGGTGATTGATAAGACTACAGGTAAGGTGATTGAAGATTTGCCAGATGGTACATTGAGTAGTTCTTCAACTTATAATAGAGGTAAAGGCAATATTATTGGTTATTCTGAGACTTCTGTAAGCAATGAAAATCTCAGAACGATTACTTTTGATAAGTCTAAATTGAGTACTTCTGGTGATTGGAAGAATTATCAGTTGAAAGCTGTATGGACCAATGATGTCACTGGTATGACATCTTATATCAATACTGATGGTACAAGATATGTTGTATCTGAACCTTCTGTTATGCAGGGTGTTTATACAGTATCCTTTGCAGACAAGAGCGCTGTAGGTACATTGGTTACTTCTCCTGATCCAACAACAACAGTTAAGGAGGTAGATGGAGTTTTGATAAATAATTTAACTGCGGGTAATGAAGTCAAACAGATAAATATCAACTTAAATCATAAGTTAGATGAAATTCTGTCAGCTCTTGGAAAATCTTCAGTAAGCGAGCTGGGTAATCTCTATATTCGCTGGACTGTTACTGACAATGCAGGTAATAGCTTCACGACTAATGGTTTTGGATTATCAAGCAAGAAATATAATGACTTTGATAATAATAAGTATTTTAATGTCTTGACGAAAGCCCCAAGTAGCGAATTGTCAGACTTGTTGAAAGTATCCTTTGCACCAACTTCTGAGGTTTATACCTTTGATATAACAAAGGTTACCAATATCTCTTGTGTCATCACAGATGATATTGATGGATTGACAGAGACAGAAGGAGTCGTTACAACAGAGCCTACTCATCTGAAGTTGAAATATCAGGTAAATATCGTAGACCCTACTAAGGTGCCATTCCGTCATTACAAGGGTTATGCCAATGCAGATGGTGATTATGAGGTGATAGATGCTTCTAAGGGTCAGTTACGCCAAAAGACCTATACTTGGGAGTATACGTATCCAGTAGCAGAAGGTGAGTCTATTCCATTGACGTTACCTATGGAAGATTTTGATGGAGTTGCCACCCACGGCCATGGTGGTTTGGAACCATTAGGTTATTACAGATGGTATAATTATGATACTGATGAAGCATCTGCTAACATTCAGGCAGACAATAGAGATGGTGAGGATTTCTTGAAAGAAATAAGTGATGAAAAAGGCAATAAAAAAGGTCTTTTAGCTTATAATTTGAATAAAATTAATCCATGGCAAGGTAATCTTGGTGTTAATTATACTCGCCCAGCTGATAAAAATTGGAAGGGTGAGACGATTGCCTGTGATGTGAGCCGTTATGTTGATGGTATAGATGAAACAGGTACCTATATGGATCATGAAAGTACGCTTTCTATCCGTTATATCTTCCATCTGATTCCTGCTAAGCAAATGGCTGATATGGAAGAGAATTATCTTACCCATTCGGATAATGATCTCACTTACGAGGATAATAAGAATGTTACTGTTGGTTTCGCTAACGCTATGTCGACAATGACTTTGCGTCTTAATATGAAACCAACCATGTATTATTTCTATCCGATGATTAACAATAAGCATCATGTCTATTTCCCAACAAGGCAAACAGACCGTGATATAGTTGAGACAGACTTCGGAACTGACATCAAACAAGCAACTAAGGTTATTTGGAGAATATATAATGGTGATAAAGATAAATACTTTGATACAGAGAGTAATGTGCCAGAATTCCCTCGTTTCTTTGATGTTAGTTTAAAACTCTTAAATGATGCATCCAATAACAATAAATGGAAGGATTTGGATGGTAATTCTGTTTCAGATAAGATTACATTCAAGAATGGAGACCACTTCTCTGTTGTGGCTTATGCTGTGGATGAAAGCGACAATAGTAGTTGTCCTATTGCCAATTTCAACTGCCGATTCTTTGGCTTCCATCCTATGATGGATTCCGAAATGGGTAATGACGAAATTCAGCGTAAAATCTCTTATCTTGAAGAGAATTATAACCGTGTGGCAATGGTTAGTTTCGATAATGATAGTCCAGAACAAACTCTTTCTGCTCCAACCAATGATATGGATAATCAGTCTGAACATCCGTCTGATTGGTCAAAGAGAAACTATGGATTCGTCTATAAGAGTCTGTTAAGTAAAAGTGCACAATCTGGTGTAGCGTTTTTTGACCCAATGCATTCACCATTGCATGGTGAATATGGAATCTATAAGACGGCTAATGTGCCGGGAGTATCAACCAATAGTGATAAGTATCTGTGGCACGATGGTTCTGAGTTACATGATAGAACATGGGAATTATCCGGCGGTTCTCAAACGGGTTCCTTCCTCTATATTGATGCTTCAGATGAAAGCCGTACCATTGCATCTGCAGAATTTAATGCAAGTCTATGTACGGGTCAGCAAATGGCGTTCTCTGCGTATGTTGCTGATATTACTGGTGCTCAAACAATGCCACAGCTTATGTTTAAATTGTATGGTCTTGTTGGCAATCAGAAAGTATTGCTTCATAATTTCTCTTCTGGAGATTTTGAAAGTAATCGTGATACGAAAGATAAGGGAAAATGGTATCAGGTATATGGTAAGATTACCATTCAGAAAGAGGCACATGCAGAACAGTATGATAAATTCCGTATTGAGATTGATAACTATAGTAAGGGTACTCAAGGTGCGGACTATGCAGTTGATGATATCCGTATATATTTAAAGCCAGCCAAGGTGGAAGTCTTCCAAGACAGACCTGCCTGCGGTGAAAATGGGGTGGCAAATGTCAAGCTGAAAATACGTGCCATTCACGAGACATTGAATGCTATACTTAACCATATGGATACGAAAATCCATTTCCGTTTTGTGGAAGAAGATGGTACGCCAGTAACAGGAACAGGTCTTTATGATTATACTTTGGATGGCGTGAAGAAAACAATGTCAGATGGCTATGCTTCTGTTAATGTATATGACTCAGAAGCAGATTGTAAGTCCCATACGATAGATGGTGTCAACATGATAGAGACTGATGTTTATGGTGAAACTTACATCATTCTCGCTAATCATAAGTTTGGACTCAAGGCTGGTAAGAAGTATTATGTCTCTGTATGTGCTGATAGTGATCCAGATGCACCTGATGCACAGTGGGGTAAACCTTCTGACGTCTGCTCTATTTATAGCAATTTGTTCGAGTTGGTTGGTCAGACTCCTGCCATTATAGATAGCAAAGGTAATATCATTACTGACTATCGTGTGGACTGTGCAGATTCAAATCCTAGTGTTAAACTTAAGGGAAGTCTCACAACCATCGATCCAAAGACTGGTGCAAAGATTATGCTTACAGATGTGCCTTTCTACTGGTATATCGATCAGAAAACAACGCCTTATAACAGTACCGCTTCTAATGAGATTACAATTTCTGTTAGTGATAGTGATATTAAATATGGTGCTCATACAATCTATATGAAACCAGCACCTAATGGAACAAATGCTGACGGTGAGGATGTTTATATTACACCGGATGGAGTCAGTTACTTGCTTTGTAATGATGCTGTTCCTGTACCTCTGCGTATAGCTAAGGATGGTCCACAGCTTAACTTCGGTTTCAATGATGTGTATTATCCGTTTAATGATGCAACTTATAAGTCTGCGCTTCGTATCGGATTGCCACAGATTAAGAAGTTGTTGGAGCAGAACAAGACAAACCCTTCCAAGGGATATCTCCAGGTACCATTGCATAGCGCAAGCTATAAAACTGGTGTCGAAGATAAGACTTTGACATTCATTGATGATAGCAAGACTGGTGCAAATTCTGCAGATGTCTATGTTGCTACAACCAATGACCCTCTATGGGATGCTTCTTTATTGAATAAACCTGTTGCAGCATTAAAGTCTGATCATATAGGCGAAGTGGGTACTGCGACTCAGGCAACCCTTGACCTCCTGTTCTCAAAGGATGTTTTGGATAATTTCCACGAGGGTTATTACTACGATCTTCGATTCGTCTTCGAGCAGAAAGCAGCTGCAACAGGTGGAACAAGTTGTCCTGGTGAGGCTTATCTCAAGGTGAAGATAGTACCGGAGTTCATTACCTGGACTCCTACTGCCGATGGCGGTATGAATGCCAACTGGAATAATGATGACAACTGGCATCGCTCATCATCTACAGAATTGTATGATGATAAGTATACAAATTATCTGGCTTATGGCAGTAGCATGTCGGGTACTCCTGCTTCTGCAAAGGACATTCCTACGCTGAACAGCTATGTGCCAATGAAGTTTACCAAGGTTACTGTCGTCAACTTGAATGGAAAGCCTTTCCCTGACCTCGGTAACATAGTTTATCGTCAAGAGAATGGTATTGCTACCAAGTTGAATAATGCCAAGGGTGATGTAGCAACAACGTATATCCAGTATGACATCATGGCTTACTGGGATGAAGCGGCTGCTGATAAGGGATTGAAAGCTGGTAATCTGAAGTGCGAGAAGTTCTATGGCAATACCTGCCATCAGATATACTTCAAACCTCAGGGCGAACTTCGCGACCAGTGCTATCTGGTATATGACAAGGCTTGGGTAGAGAAGGAGTTGGTGCCTAACAAGTGGTACACCATGGCTTCACCTCTGCAGTATATCTACGCCGG
>ERZ1026862.760-NODE-760-length-21136-cov-50.726057_pt1 | contig 21136 bp, 14 predicted proteins | sample MGYA00380161_ERZ1026862 | MGnify/ENA primary metagenome ERZ1026862 (study PRJEB33269, sample SAMEA4719797) | human gut metagenome | biome: human-associated habitat; feature: organic feature; material: feces | place: Cameroon | collected 2013-10 ... | reverse complement strand
GTCAGACATCCCTCTTCGATGCCATCAACCAGATCAAGGATCAGGTGCCAGATGGTCCGGAGATTCAGAACATCATCCAGTTCCTGGAGAGTTCCCAGAAGGGTGTCATCACTAAGATGTAAAATTTGCGTAGAAGGATTTATAACCTTCAATTCACTATTATGTTTAGTTAAAATTCAAGTCATACCTATTTGAATTTTACTCAGTATTTTGAAAGGGCTGGCCGTGAGGTCGGCCCTTTTTAATGTTTGATAGCATGGGTGATACAACTATCCCTAATAGAAAAAGATTCTATCCCTAATGGAAAAAGCTTCTATCCTTAATGGAAAAAGCTTCTATCCTTAATAGAAATCTCCGTTCATAAGTTTTGAACGCACATTCAACGATGCTGAATACACATTCAACGTCGCTGAACGTACATTCAACGTCGCTGAACGAAGATTTTCATTAGGCTTAGCAACAATTTCAGTTAATGGTAGCAATAAATTCCTCTTATGATATCCACAAATTCTATTAAGGATAGTCGTAATATCAATCTATTCCATCATCCATCACATGCTATAATAGAGTCAAGTACCTTATGCAGCGATATTCTCTTCCCTTAATAATTAATTGAATAAATGCAAATAAATGCAATTTTATTTTGTTATCTCTTCGTTTATGTGTATCTTTGCAAACAATTTGGGTAATTACGCCCTTCCGGTCTGAAAATAAATAGATTTAGAAATGAGAAAGAAACAATATAAGCCTCGCAATCATCGTGGATTGCAGGTTGTTACTTTATGCATCAGCACCGCCATGGTGCTTGTTTTGTTGGGATTGGTCATCTTTTCCGTATTGATGGGAAGAAACCTCTCTTCCTATGTCAAGGAGAACCTGGTGGTACAGGTGATGCTGGAGCAGGATGTTACCAATCCTGAGGGCTTGCAGATGTGTAAGCGCCTGAAGGCACGTCCTTACGTGAAAGGTCTGACCTATATCTCCAAGGAACAGGCTTTGCAGGAGGCTACCCACGATCTGGGTACCAATCCTAGCGAATTTGCCGGTGTGAATCCTTTCCAGCCATCTATAGAAATCACGACACAGGCGGATTATGCCAACAATGATTCCCTGAAGTGGATAGCCAAGGAGCTGAAAAGCTATTCGCGCGTGACGGAAGTAAGTTATCAGCACGACCTGATAGAACAGGTGAACAATTCGCTCACCAAGATAAGCATCGGTCTTCTTATCGTAGCCGCCCTGCTTACCTTTATCTCGTTCTCGCTGATCAACAATACGGTGAGACTGGGCATCTATGCCCGCCGATTCTCCATCCATACCATGAAGCTGGTGGGTGCATCCTGGGGCTTCATCCGCAAGCCTTTCATCAAGAGGGCTGTATTGGTGGGTGTAGTTGCGGCTTTGCTTGCCGATGGTTTCCTCGGTGGATGCCTCTATGCCTGGTCGCTTCACGAGCCGGAACTGGTCAATGTGCTCGGCTGGCAGGAGCTTGCCATCACGGGCGGTTCGGTATTCCTCTTCGGTATCATCATTACGGCTCTCTGTGCCAATATCTCGGTGAACAAGTTCCTCAAGATGAAGGCGGGAGATCTCTACAAAATTTAAACATTACACATTAAACATTATATATAATGGATAAGAAGAATTTAGCATTTGACAAGATGAACTTCATCTTGTTGGCAATTGGTATGGCAATTGTCATCATCGGTTTCCTCCTGATGAGCGGCGCTGGCTCTAACGAGCACTCTTTCGATGCTGATATTTTCAGTACTCGCCGTATTGTAGTGGCACCAACCGTTACCCTGATTGGTTTCCTCTCTATCATCTATGCGGTTATACGCAAGCCGAAAGACAATTAATAGTTTATTGTTAATATACATATTTAAATTAGATGGATTTTATTCAGACTATCATTATCTCTATCGTAGAGGGATTGACCGAGTTCTTGCCAGTGTCTAGTACAGGTCACATGATTATTGCCGAAAACTTATTGGGTGTAGATATCCAGGATAAGTTTGTCAACGCCTTCACTGTCATCATCCAGTTTGGTGCCATTCTTTCTGTCATCTGCCTGTATTGGAAGAGATTCTTCTATCCGGATGCAGTGAAGACAGGAGAGAAGACCTATTGGAAGGCGATGTTCGATTTCTATGCCCGCCTGGTGGTTGGTACACTGCCTGCCGTAGTATTGGGTCTTGCCTTCAATGATTTCATCGAGTCAAATCTGGGAAATGTGCAGCTGGTAGGTTGGATGTTGGTCATTGGTGGTGTATTCATGCTCTTCTGCGATAAGATTTTCAATAAGGGCAGCGAGCAGACTAAGCTTACTTACAAGCGTGCCCTGACCATCGGTTTCATCCAGTGTATTGCGATGATTCCGGGTGTGTCTCGTTCCATGTCAACCATTGTGGGAGGTATGTCTCAGCGACTCACCCGCAAGGCGGCTGCCGAGTTCTCATTCTTCCTGGCTGTGCCTACCATGTTTGGTGCCACCTGCCTGGAGGTTTATAAGCTGATTAGCCATGGTGGCGGTTCGTTGCTCACTCAGGGCAACAACCTGGTTACCTTACTCTTGGGTTCAGTGGTAGCATTCATCGTTGCTATTCTCGCCATCAAGTTTTTCATCAATTATGTCACCAAGTACGGTTTCGCAGCTTTCGGCTGGTATCGTATTGTTGTAGGACTCATCATCATCATCTGCGGCCTTTGCGGTGTAGATATGCAGATGGTTGACTAAAATAGGAATATGGATTTTAGAAAAGGAGAAATTATAGCCATCGACAAGCCTTATCGCATGTCGAGCTTTGGAGCATTGGCGCATGTTCGCTATCTGCTCAGCAAGAAACTCGGCTTCAAGGTGAAGATAGGACATGCCGGTACGCTCGATCCCCTTGCTACGGGTGTGTTGGTGCTCTGCACGGGTAAATGTACCAAGCAGATAGAGCAATTGCAGACACATACCAAGGAATATACGGCAACGCTTCAGTTGGGTGCTACCACGGCAAGCTACGATAAGGAGCACAGTGTAAACCATACTTTCCCTACCAAGCACATCACCCGTGAGCTGGTAGAGGAGGTGCTGAAGCAGTTTGTTGGTGAGATTCAGCAGGTTCCACCTACCTATAGTGCCGTAAAGGTGAATGGCGACCGCTCTTATGCCCTGCGCAGAGCAGGCGAGGAGGTGCAGCTGAAGCCTAAGACCGTGCGTGTGGATGAGATCGAACTCACCGACTACAACGATGAGGAGAAGACGGTAAGCATCCGAGTGGTTTGCGGTAAGGGTACTTACATCCGTTCTCTGGCACGCGACATAGGTCGTGCCCTGGATAGCGGTGCCTTCCTGACAGCCCTCCGCCGTACCAAGGCAGGAAGCTTCTCGGTAGAGAACTGCATCGATTTCGACCATTTCCAGGAATGGCTCGATGCACAGGAGATAGAAGATAGCCTTGCCGATAAATAGGCTCGAATTTCGAGAAATGTCATTAATAGTAAATCATCTTAAGAAAGGAGATATAATATCACATGAAACTATCACAATTCAACTTTAAGTTGCCAGCTGCTCAGGTGGCACTTTATCCACATAAGACTAAGCGTGTGGTCAAGACTGCTAGTGGTGAACGTACTTTCGAGATTACCCGTCGTGACGAGTCTCGACTGATGGTGCTCCACAAGAAGTCTGAAACCATCGAGATGTACAAGAAGGACGAGAATGGCAAGGATATGGTGGATGCTGATGGCAATCCAGTATTCCTGCAGTTCAAGGATATCGTCAACTACTTCGAAGAGGGTGATACCTTCATCTTCAATGATACGAAGGTATTCCCGGCACGCCTTTATGGTACCAAGGAGAAGACTGATGCCAAGATTGAGGTGTTCCTGCTCCGTGAGCTGAATGCCGAGATGCGTCTTTGGGATGTGCTGGTAGAGCCTGCACGCAAGATCCGTATCGGCAACAAGCTCTTCTTTGATGATGTCAACGAGATGGTAGCCGAGGTAATCGATAATACCACCAGCCGTGGCCGTACCCTCCGTTTCCTCTATGATGAGGATGGCAATCACGATGTCTTCAAGCGTTCGCTCTTTGCATTGGGTGAGGCTCCGCTTCCTCGCTATATCATCGATGCCCGTGAGGATCATCACGCTACAGAGGATGATATGGACGATTTCCAGTGTGTATTCGCCGATAAGGAGGGTGCCGTAACAGCTCCTGCTACCGGTCTTCATTTCTCTCGTGAGTTGATGAAGCGCTTGGAAATCAACGGCATCAACGAGGCTTACATCACCCTGCATTGCGGATTGGGCAACTTCCACGAGATTGAGGTAGAGGACCTTACCAAGCACAAGATGGATTCTGAGCAGATGATTATCTCTAAGGAAGCTTGCGAACTGGTGAATAAGACCAAGCTGGAAGGTCATCGCGTATGCGCCATCGGTACCAGCGTGATGAAGGCTACAGAAACTGCTGTAGGTACAGACGGAATGATGAAGGAGTTTGATGGATGGACCAATAAGTTCATCTTCCCTCCATACGATTTCGGATTGGCAGACTGTGCTGTTGCCAACTTCTATCATCCAGAGTCAACCTTGATGATGTGTACCGCTGCCTTTGGTGGTTACGACCTGGTGTATGAGGCATACAAGAAGGCTGTGAAGAACGGCTATATGTTTGGTTGCTATGGTGACTCACTGTTGATACTTCCAGACTAAATGGTGGAATAAACAGTTTTTGTACATATAAAAGTATTTGATATTCAGTAATTAAGCTGAGTTATCCACAGTTTTTATAAAAGTGTGAATAAGTATGTATAAAGTATATTTAAGCCTTGGTACGAATCTGGGCAACCGGAAGCGCAATATTCGTGAGGCTATCGATAAAATAGGAGAGCAGATTGGCGTGGTAGAGCGCCAGTCTGCTCTTTACGAAACCAAGCCTTGGGGCTATTCTTCTCCCAATGACTTCATCAATTCCTGTGTGCTGGTTCTCACCGCCATGGCTCCCCGCCAGGTATTGGAGGCTACTCAGCGCATAGAGCAGGAGATGGGCAGAACCCTGAAGTCTGTAAATGGAGAATATCACGACCGCATCATCGATATCGACATTCTGATGATTGATGATCTGGTCATCGACGAGCCCGATTTCAAGATTCCTCATCCTCTGATGGAAGAGCGCGACTTCGTGATGACTCCTCTGAAGGAGATTTTAGGATAGAAACCGTTTCTTGAAGAAACAATGAAACTAGATTAAAGGAGATTTATGCAATTGTTCAGCAGTTATCATACACTTTCGTGGGCAATCGTATCGATAGCATTGATTGCTCTTATGGGATTCTATGTTGCCAGCTTGCGTTCCACAGTAAGGAGGCAGGCTTGCATCATCAATTCCATGCGTCGCCAGTTGCAGGATCTCTTGGCTTCTTCTCCTGCAGATGGAGCTTCTTTCAGAAAACGGTCTTTGGATGAAATGCAGAATGCTGTTGCCGACCAGGCACTCCATGTCTTGGATGCTGAGCAGGAGCTGTTTGTTAAGACCACCCTGTATATGAAAGAGCACACTCCTTTTACCAATCCGGATCTGCGCATAGATGATCTGGCAAAAGCATTGTGTACCAACCGTACAACCTTGGCAAACTGCATTAGGAAATATACTTCAGGCGACCTTACCTTATTGCAGTATATCAATCATTATCGCATAACTCATGCGGTGCAGTTATTGGCAGATCCGGAGAATAAGCAGACGATTTCCCAGATAGCTGAGGCTTCGGGCTATCGTTCACGTAGTGTATTCAATCGCCAGTTTGCCTTGATTTATCATTGTTCTCCATCCGTTTTTCGGGAGAATTCTCTTTGCCAGGCAGAAGGAGAGATTCCTTCAGATTTGGAAAATACGCTGGAAAAATAGGCAAGCGAAGAGAATCCGCATTCGAAGGCAACTTCCTGGAGTTTTTTCTCAGGCTCTTTCATCATGATTCTCTTAGCCTCGTCTATGCGTAAGCTTGCTACCCAGCTGCTGAAGTTCATGTCATATTCATCCTTGATGAATGTAGATAGGTAGGTCTTGTTGGTATATAGTCTGGTGGCAAGTTCTTCCAGGGTGAATTGCTCGTGCGTATAAGCCTTGGCTTTCACCCATGCTGCTATTCTTGGGCGTAGGATATTTCTGAAGTCCTCCTTATATGTCTTTTTTGTTCTGCTGGTTGCAGTAACTTCTTCACCTTCAGTTTCTTCTTCCTCTTCTTCTTTCTTTTTCCTTTCCTCATGGCGCAAGTTGTTGGATTGTGTCTTGTCCATAACGGCAATCATCTCTTCGGTTGTTGCCATACGCAAAGTTTCGTATTTCTTGGCATAGTTGATGAAGTTGACAGTGATATATACATTCACGGCAACGACATAGAACTGCAGGAGCCAGTTGATGACTGCTCCGGAGGTGATTGAAACTACGCCGAAGGCAAGCAGAATATAGAGTAGCCAATGGCTGATGTAGAGCCACCTTATATCACTCTTTTTGTCGGAAGAGAAATAATTTGCTATCAATTCATTGCGCTGCAGATAGCTTCTATTAAAGAAAATGAGATGTCTGGCGCATAGTTCTATGATACCCAGCAAGGCGACGATGAGCAGGATTTGCCTGTACGCTGACAGAGCATCGACCATGGCGATGAGGGCTATAAATGCAGTAACTCCAAACTTGATGGCTGTTATCTTGCAGCGTTGTCTGGAGATGTAGGTATAGTCGATTAGACTGCCAAACGAAAAGGTATAGCAGACGCCTATGAGATAGAACAGGATGGTATCGAAACTGGCTACCCTCTCGTTTTCGCGGGTCCATAGACCAGTAAAGGTTGCCAGCCAGATCCAGATGTTTATGCTTGTCATCCACATACCGGCTGCTAACATCCACTTGGATTTCCGGTAGGGAGCATAGACGTCATTCTTGGGTGACTTGAAGAAAAAAAGTACGAGACCTAGGATACAATAAATGATACTAGTCATCGTAACTAAATATGTAAAATTGCGCTCTAAGAAATGGATCATAGTTTATATTCTTTTACTTGATTCTACTTTTTTATTTACTAGGAGTCTGCTTGCTGCAGTCTTGAAAGCTTGTACCCTTATAGTTGATTACAGCTTTTCGTCTGCAAAGGTACAAAACATTTTCCTAAATATGAAATTTTCTTGTTCTAAATTTGCAATAAACTGATTTTTAGGTGATTTTAGGCGTATCACCCCCCCCTAATGTGTTCGGTCTTTTTATGTTTTAACATCAAAGGGGCACGATTTTTTTTCTTTTTATCTAAAATGAAAACCCCTAATTTTCTATTTTTAAAAGCTTGTTTTGCCCTTTTATTCTATCTTTGCACGCAATTAAAAGATGTAATAGTATAGATAATAATAAAGATAATCATATTATGTTATTTGAGAGAATTGTATTAGTAACTATATTGATGATGAATTGTTGTTTCCCGCCTCTTACTGCCCATTCGGCAGAGCAGCACAAGCAGGTTCAGCAGTTTGGGCAGACTAGGCAGATAGGCATCAAGACCAACTTGCTTTACTGGGCTACCACCACTCCTAACTTGGGATTGGAGATGGCTACCGGCAAGAAGCATACTGCTCAGGTATTCTTCGGCTTGAATCCATGGAAGCAAAGTGGGGGTGACCATTCGAGCCTCCGACACTGGATGGTGATGCCGGAATACCGCTACTGGTTCAATCAGAATTTTGAGGGTTGGTTCCTGGGTGTCCATGCCTTGGGCGGTCAGTATAATGTGGGCGGCGTAAGGTTTCCTTTCGGATTGTTGAAAGGATTACGCAACCATCGCTATGAAGGGTGGTATGCCGGAGGCGGCATCACTGCCGGAAAACAATGGAATCTTTCTAAGCACTGGAACCTGGAGGCTTCGCTCGGATTGGGCTATATCCATACAGCCTACGATAAATTCGAATGCGGAACCTGCGGCGAAAAGCTGAAATCTGCCCATAAGAACTATGTGGGTCCTACCAAAGTGGCTCTCTCCCTCATTTATTTATTCCTAGGTAGGGCAGATGAAAAGTGCTCAACAGATGCTCCTCAGATTATCGAGACCATTCAGCAGCCTAAGCAGAATGTGCTGAAACCGGTTCTCCAGTTGCAGGCTGTCGTTGCCGAGGCTCCAAAGATTCGTCATCTGGATAAGCGTGCCTATATCGACTTCCCGGTGAACAGGATAGAATTGCGTGCCGATTATCGCCGGAATCCTGAGCAGTTGGATAGCATCATCACTACCGTCAAGGCATTGAAGGCGGATAAGAACCTGCAGGTGATGGGCATCAACATCCATGGTTTTGCTTCGCCGGAAGGTTCGTATAAACATAACGAGTATCTGGCTAAGAATCGTGCCATCACCCTGACAGACTATGTGCGCAAGATGGTGGATTTGCCTGACAGCATCTTCACGGTATCATCTACTGCCGAAGACTGGGATGGTTTGCGTGAATATATCAAGGAGAGCACTTTGGAGAAGAAGGAGCTGCTTTTGGCGATAGCCCAGGATACGAAGCTGGATCCAGATGCCCGTGATGCGGAGCTGAAGAAGCAATATCCTGCACAGTATCGCAATTTGCTCACCACCTGCTATCCGGCTCTTCGCCATAGCGACTACCACATTACTTATAAGGTTAAGCCATTTGATGTGGAAGAGGCAAAGCAGATCATGAAGACCAAGCCGCAGCTGTTGTCGCTCAATGAGCTGTTTATGGTAGCCCAGACCTACGAGGTAGGCTCCAAGGAGTTCAATGAGGTGATGGAGTTGGCGGTCCGTATGTATCCAATGGATGAAACTGCCAACCTGAATGCTGCCATTATCCGTCTGAACAACGGCGATGCCGATGCTGCCAAGCCATATTTGGATAGAGCCGGCGATTCGAAGGAAGCCGATGCCGCAAGAAAGGCGTATGAAATGATGATGATATCAAGTAAGTGATAAATGATATTAGAATTATAAGAGAGATATCAAAAATAGTAATTATTAATTAAAAAAAATAAATATGAAGTTTTTTAGATTGTATTCCCTTGCATTGGCGGGAGCGCTGATGCTGGGAGCTTGTTCAAGCAGCGATGACTTGAAAGATGGTGGAGCTACAGCAAACGAAGGAAAGTCTTACATTGCTGTTAATATCAAGAGTGTTGGAACTACTGGTGCTGGTACTCGTGCTGATTATACTCAGGGTGGTGGAACATACGAGGATGGTACAGCAAACGAAGGTGCCATTTCTAAGGTTCGTTTTTTCTTCTTCAATTCTGATGGTTCTGCGTATATTATGAAAAATAAGAATGTGAATTATCTGGAATTGGATGCTTCTGTTTCTGGTGGAGCAGATCATCTTCAGACTATTGAAGGTAAGACATCTGCTATGTTGGTAATTGAGGGTGAGACTAAGACAGCTCCAGCTTATATGATTGCTGTAGTTAATCCTCAGACTCTTACTAACCTGGAGAAAAAAGCATATCGTGAATCTCAGTTGAGAGATGAATTTACGGATAAGCGCTTTGTGAAAATTGCTACAGATGGTACAGGTAAGCAGTATGGTGATTTTGTGATGTCCAATTCTGTTTATGCTGAGAATGGTGCTCGCGTTTGCGCAAGTTCTGTTTCCGGCCATGTGGAAGAAAATAGTACCGAAGCTACTAATAATCCTGTTGATATTTACGTAGAGCGTGTTGTTGCTAAGGCAACCACAACCGTGAATACTGATAATGGTTGGGAGAAAATCACTTCTGGTGCTGATGATGGCAAATATAAGATTAAGGTTGGCAAAATTAATATTGATGCTGAGCACGAAAAAGATGTATATGCTGTTGTGCAGGGCTGGGGCTTGGCTGATGAGAACGGAACAGCCGAACTCGAAAAGCAGATAGATGTTACTTCTAATAATTGGACCAGCGCAATTTTGGGTATTGATCCTTGGACATCACCTGATTACCATCGTTGCTTCTGGTCTGCATCTGTGCCTTTTACTCCTGCAGGTGGTACAAATTCAATTGTAAACCATGCTTTTTCTGCTTTTACAACTCCGTTTGGCACAACACCTCTTTATACATGTCCGAATACTCCTACATATGAAGAGTTTAATACTCAAAAAATCAATGATAAGCCTTACGACAATACTTTGACTAAGGTGTTGGTGGCTGCGAAGTTGGTTTATTATGATGCTGACAATAATTCACATCCTGCTGATATCTGCAAATATAGAGGTATGCAAATTCTCGGTGCTGATAACGTATTGACTCAAGTTGCCAAGGATCATTCTGATTTTTGGACTGTAGATCCAACTGATGCTTCTAAGCATGTACTTTTGGCTCCTAAAAATTTGGAATATACAAGAACCAGCCTGTCTGGGTCTTCTACAGATGGACTCAAGTCGTATGAGGTAAGACCTGTGCTTAAGGCTGGTGTAAAGGTATATAAGAAAAAATCCGACGGTTCTTTTGAAACAACAGACAGTAATGACGAATTGAATAGAACGTTGGCAGAGTCTCCAGTTCAGGTACGTAGGGATGGTATGACCTATTATTATACTCCAATTCGTCACTTGGCTCAAAACAAGACAGAAATGGGTTATTATGGTGTAGTTCGTAACCACTCTTACCGTATTACCATTAATACCATGTCTGGTTTCGGTACTCCAGTTTACGACCCTAATGAGGTTATCGATCCTGTGATTCCTAAGGATACAGAGACCTATCTGGCTGCTCGTATCAACGTACTTTCTTGGCGTGTTGTACCAAGCAGTGTAGATTTGGATGCAACTAAGTAATTGGTTATATATGTGTGTGAAGTGCTCTATGTGGCACTTCACTCACCATTTTTAGATTTTAGACAATAATAAAATGATGAAGATGCTTTCTAGTGTCTATAAGTATAACAAATTTTTGTTCCATACCGTATTGCTGATGCTGGGGCTAGTTTTTACCTCGTGTAACTACTGGCATGATGACCAGGAGGGATGCGAAGCCCATCTGCGTCTGCAGTTTGTTTACGATATGAATATGAAGTTTGCCGATGCCTTTGCCCATGAGGTGAAGACCGTCAGACTGCATGCATTCAACCAGGATGGTAAGCTCGTCTATACCAAGACAGAGCCGGTGGAGCGTATTCTTGCCGATGGGGGGATGAATCTCGACGACTTGGCACCAGGTAGGTATGATCTTCAGGTTTGGGCAGAAGGCGAGCAGCGTCACGAAGGCTCTTATATCTATAAAGGTGTAGATGGCGACGAAGGAATAGGTAAGTCGGATATCAGAGATTTCCAGACCCTGGTAAACAGGGAGGATAAGAAAGTAAATCACGACTTGACTCCCTTGTTTCATGGCATGATGAAGAATGCCGATCTGACTGCCGTCTATGGACAGACAAAAACTGTAACAGTAAAACTCACAAAAGATACCAACCATTTCAAGGTTGTGCTTCAACATCTGTCGGGCAATAACTTAGCCCCCGATGATTTTGACTTTGTCATTACTGATAACAATGGTTATCTTGACTATGCCAATAGTCTCTTAGCAGATGATGAACTCATCTATCCTGCTTGGAGCAAGTATGCCGGCAAGGCTGGAGTAACCTCTTCTGAGGGGGGAGAACAGACTTCTGTCTCCGTAGCCGTGGCAGAATTAACTACCAACCGACTGTTAACAGGACATGATATGCGCCTGCGTGTATATGATCATTCCACAGGCAAGAGCATCATCAATATTCCGTTGGTAGATTATGCCCTTCTTGTAAAGGGCAACTATAATAAGGCGATGAGTGACCAGGAATACCTGGACCGTCAGGATTCCTACGATCTGGTTTTCTTTCTGAATGAAAGAAATGAATGGTTAGCTACCAGCATCTACATCAACTCATGGAGAGTGGTGTTGAGTCATGCTGATATGTAAATATAGTAAACGAATGAGCATTTGGATGCTCCTAAATATATAATAAGGTATAAGTAATCTTTATGAATAGGTTCTTTAGAATATTCTTCTTTTTGCTTTGCATGGTATGTTTTACATCATGCAACAATGATGAACCGTCTTCTGATCCCGGTTCTGTCAGGGTGGTGTTCAGGCTTTATGTGCCTGCTACCACCACCGGAACGAGGGCTGACGGACACGAAGAAGAGGAAGGGGAGAATTGGGAGAGTTCCATCAATTTGGACCGATTTCATATTGTGCTTTATGCAAAGGATGGAAAAAGCATAGGAGGATTGGAAAACGTGAAACTGGTCCCTACTTCCAACTCCAATGTTTATGATGTAACAGGTTCTATCTTAGTAAGCAGATTGAATCTGGTTAATGGAAAGTTTAATGGTAAGATTATGGTCTATGCTAATATCGATGGCGTGAAGGATGCCAATGATTTCATCGAGGCAAATGTGAATAAGCTTTCCTTTACTGCCAATACAGGCAAGCATGATATTCCGATGTGGGGTGTCAAGCAATTGGATGTTGGCATGGATGCTGGCAACCAGACCAGCATTGGTCCCATCTACCTGATGAGGGCAGAGGCGAAAGTCAAGGTATTTCTGCGCAGTGATATGGAGGCTTATTATGAACTGACGAACGTATCCCTGAGCGAAGCAAACACCCAAGGCTACTGCCTTCCGCAATATAGCAATGTTCTCCGTATCAATGATGTTCAGGAACTGGAGCATGATGCCTACGCTCATTTTCTGATGAACGATCAGAAACTTGCGGATATAGATATGCTCAACAAGGCTATCTACATTCCGGAATATAAAAATAAAGACAATTCGAACCCCACGGTAATCCATCTTTCTTTAAGGGATAAACGTGATGGGAAGATGCGAGACTTTACATTGCCGTTTGTGCAGTATGATGACCAGGGAGCTCCTACCCAGGAGGCTATGGACATAGTGCGCAACCATTACTATAAATTTGAGGTTTATCGGAACCAGGATGACATGCTGAGCGTCAGACTTGTGGTGCGCAAATGGTATGTGGTTAATCATCCTGAAATTGTGATGTAAGTTTATAATACGGAGATTATCTATATGGTGAGGAAGTTTTTATACTTGATGAGTTGGGTGCTTGTCATCTTCATGCTCATGGGATGTGCCCCTGATGCCGATCCTGCGATTGGCTCCGGTGACTCTTCCGACGGTGCTACCCGTCAGGTAGAAATCTGTTTGGAGGTGGTCTCAGGAGCCACTGGTGGTACCCGAGCCGGTTCTGATTACACCGATGTAAATATGCAGGAGGGTGAATTGATGAAGAATTGGCTGGTTGTTATCGTAGATGAACACAACAGAATTGTGGATATAGTGAAAAATGGAGCGTATGATGCCGGAGAGACTGAACGCTCGCAGGATTCCTTCTGGAAAAGAATGAAGCAGGGCACTTATACCTTTTATTCTTTTGCCAATCTCAAATCATCGGATATAGGCATCAATGCCTATAAAGTGGGTGATACTCTGCCTGATGGCTTCTTTGAACAGATGAAGTATTCGGTTAAGATTCCTTCCTTTGTTTTTGCCGACCATTGGTCTGACTTCGATAACGATTATTTCTCCAATGGCATTCCCATGAGCAACAAACAGGTGGTTACCATAGGAAAAGATACCAAGGCGGTAAATCTGGAGGTAATCAGAATGGTAGCAAAGGTCATCTTGCAGTTGACCAATAATACCGACCACGATATTACGTTCAAGGGGTTGACGCTTTCGGATGTGACTCCTAATGTGGCAGATAACCTGATGCTCCTTCCTGGCAAGGATGAAACGGATGAACAAGGCATCGTTCATGTGTCTGATGTCAACTTGGCTACAGACCAAAAGCAGACGGTGACTTATGCATCGATGGCTTTGGGAACGGGGCATGATTATGTTGTCAAACACAACAGCCAGGCGGTTACCAACATCTGCTTCTATATCAATGAGAGCAAGGCTACGGATGAAAACAGATATCATATCTTGCAGTTGCAAACCATCGACAGTGATAACTCGTCAACGGTGGTAAACCGTCGTCTGGCGATGCTCAACTGGAGTAAGATCTGTCGCAATGACTATCGGGTTATCCCCATCAAACTCGACGACTATGCAATAGAATGGGATGTGCAGAGCTTTACTCCAATCGGAGTTCTGCCCCAGATAGAGGATGATGGTGAGAACCTTACCGTCACAATGGGGTATTATGGTGAGTTTCATATCATTCCAAAAGTCAGACAGTTGAGCACGGGCTATTACTCTGCAGTTCAGAGTGGCTCCTTCTCCTGGGTTACGGGCACCAAGGATATCTTTGATGTAGAACCCCAATGGAGTCTTCATGGTAAAAGGGTAGAAGGCGAGATGGCAAATCTGGCAGGAAGTTCTATCTATACACTCACCCTGACAGTCAATAAGGATATTTATGGAAAGGAGCAAATCACGCTTACCCGAAAGGTAAGATTCGTGATGAACCCGGTTAATTTTTTAATAGAGAATGAAAGGAAATAGTTTATTTTCAAAATACATCTTGTTCATCCTGGGCATCATCTGCTTGATGCCTGGGGTGATTTGCGCCCAAACCTTCAAGCATTTTGAAGGTATCGCCAATAAAACCGGCGATTACGAGGTGATAGATGCTTCAACAGACTGTCTTCGCCAGAAGACGCATGTGTATGATTATTATATTGCTATCCCTAGCGGCGGTAGAAAGGAATTGTCTTTGCCATTTTCCGAATATTCGGGCAAAGGTGCAGATTTGGAACCTAGAGGATATTTCAGATGGTATAATTACGATACAGATAAGGCTTCTGCTCAGTTGGAGACATATTCTTACAGAAGCAAGTTGAAAAGTATGAAGGATTCCCGTGGCGTAGATAAAGGTTTGGTTGCCTGTAATCTTTCATCCAAGCCAAATCGAGATTTGGTGGGTGTAAGATATACCCGTCCATCTGATACTTCCTGGACTGGGGAGACCATCGCCTGCGATGTGAGCAGATACGTGGATGGCTGCAATGGTACCTTTACCCATGAGCCAACTCTTTCTATCCGATATATCTTCCATATCATGCCGGCAGAAAAGATGGCGGATGATATCAAGCAGAAACTCCTGGAAACGGGAAAAACCAGGGATTATTCTTATGAAGATGGAAAGGGTGTTTCGGCAGGATTGAAGGATGCCTCTGCCTCTATGACACTCCGCCTCAACCAGAATGATGTGACCAACTATTATTTCCATCCGATGAAGAATATCAATACGCATCATGTCTTCGCAGAGGATGAGGCGCATAAGATTAAAGAGTCGGATTTCAGTTCTGAGGTTGTTCAGACTACTAAAGTGCAGTGGCGTGTCTATAATTCCGATAAAACTTTATGGAATTATTGGACTCATCCTGGTCCTTATAATAACTTGCCTCTCAGATTTTTTGATTTGTATCTGGATAAGATGAATGGTATTGGTACCTGGTATGACTTGAATAATAAGAAGGTTTCCCGTTATTTGAATTTCAAGTATGGCGACCGTATCTATGTGGTGGCAATAGCCATTTCCAGCAGCGGAAAGATGTGTCCTATCGCCAATTTCACCTGTCAGATATTCAACCAGTATCCGATGACTACGGCCGAACTGAAGACGGCAGGTCAGAACACCCGATTGAATTCCTATCTCGACGATCATTATCGCCGTGTCAATATCGTCTCTTTTGATAATGATGATGATGAACAGAACCTTCTGGCTCCTACAAGCCCGGATGATAACCAAGACCGCTTGCCTTCTAAATGGAGCAGGCGAAGCTATGGCTTTGTCTATCGCGATTTGATCAGTAACAATCAAGGAGGTACGGGAGTCAATATCTGGAATAATCTTCGACATTCGCCTATGCATGGAGACTATGGACTTTATAAATCTGCGAATGTAAAAGGAAAGTCTGGAGATGAGCAAACTGGAACTGATGGTTACCTGTGGTGGCCTACTGTCCAGCTCTACGACCGTACCTACGAAAATACGAATGGCACCCAATATGGACATTTCCTCTATATAGATGCCTCCGATGAAAGCCGGCAGATTGCCGAAGCTGATTTCAAGGCCGACCTCTGTGTGGGTTCGCAGGTGATTTTCAGTGCTGCCATTGCTGATATGACCACTGGCCCACAGCGCCCGCAGCTGATGTTCAAGCTCTATGGCGTGAATTATGATGAGAACAATCAGGAAACGGATCGCAGGTTGCTGCACTCCTTCTCATCCGGTAATTTCTCGGGAAACCGTGAAGGAACTGATGATGGTGCTAATGTTGGTAAATGGTATCAGGTTTACGGAAAAATGGTGCTGCAGAAGGAGAGCGGAGTGAATAACTTCACCGACTTCAAACTGGTGGTGGATAATATGTGTAAATCTACTTCCGGTGCCGACTATGCTTTCGATGATCTTCGTATCTATACCAAGGCTTCCAAGGTGGATGTTATTCAGAGCTCGCCTATCTGTCCTGATAAGAACACAGCAAAGGATGCTTCTCTTTCCACCTCCATCCTCATCAAGTTGAGGGCTTTGCAGGAAACTATGGCGGCGCTTGCCGACAATACAGAAAAGAAACTCTACTTCCGCTTTGTTGATGCCGATGGCCATCCGGTGAAGAATGTAAACTATGGCACGGCAGAAAATCCTTGCTACGATTGGGGAACCACCACCATCTATAATTATGTGGATCAAAGCCGACTGGTGGATGGAAAGCCGATGTACGAGAAACTCAATGACGAGTGGAACGTGGTGCTTGCCAACAGATATTTCAATCTGCAGTCGAACCAGACTTACTATGTAAGTTTCGCCTTTGAGGATAAAGGGATAACGGATAAGAACCAGCTTTCGTGGGGAAAGCCTTCGGATGTATGTTCTCTCTATAGTGAGAATTTCCAGATGGTGCAGCAGAAGGTGCTGGTTACCGATGCCAACGGAAGCATCACCACCACCGTCACCATTCCTTGCGATGACAAAGCTACGCCTGAATATCATATCAAGGCACAGTTGCAGACCGTAGACCAGAACAATGGCGGTAGCATCCAGTTGAATGGTGTGCTTTATGATTGGTATGTGGATGATGCCAAGACTCCGATATTGGAAAACAGCGCAGAGTTCAGCAACATCCCACTGAGTGTGGGCGAACATACTATTCGTGTGATTCCTACCAAAACATCTGGCACCATCACCCAGGGCGGCGTGGATTATCAGATTTGTCTCGATGAGATGTCGTTCAAGCTTCGTGTCGTGAAGAACGGACCGCAGTTGGATCTGGGTGTTCCGGGTGTGGCATATCCTAACAATTATGTTCGCACGGTGCGCATCGGTTTGCCGCAGGTAGCCCTTTTGGCTCAACAGGAAACCAAGGGCAAGGGTGGATACTTCTGTATTCCGGTTAGCGGCAAGAACTTTGTGGCAGATAATTCCAAGCGTCTTTACTTTGTTGTGGCTGGCGGAAAGGACCAACTGGATGAGTCGCAATATACAAAGGTGATGTATCTTTCGGATACCAACGACCCTGCCTATAAGAACAGGATAGGGGAGAGCCTGACGCTGGCTACGCTTCAGGATAATTACATCGAGCGTAATACCAGCCAGCTGAAGCTGAAGTTTACGCTGCAGTCGGGGGATGCATCTTCTGCGTCAAAGGATGTGCAGCTGCACGAGGGATATTGGTACGAAGGCGTATTGATATTCCGTGAGGATGGAAAGAAGGGAACCACGGTACTCTGTTCGGGTGAAACCTATATCCGCTTTGCGGTGGTACCGGAATACGCCACCTGGAATCCTACTGCCAACAGCAAGATGAGTGCGGCATGGAACAATGATGATAACTGGCGCCGCTCAAAACATGGCGAGCTCTATAAGGGGACTGATGAATATACGGATTACAGCTGCGGCGGATACGTGCCGATGAAGTTTACCAAGGTAACGATTCCAAATTTGAGCGGATTGTATTTCCCTTCCCTGGGCTATATCGCCTATCAGAAATCCACGGGCATCGCCACCCGTCTGAGCAATGCCAAAGGAGATGCGGCAACGCAGAATATCCAGTATGATATGCTTGCCCAATGGGATGCCAATACTGAAAGCCACGGGCTGAATGCCGAAGGCAATCTGGAGTGTGAACCTTTCTATGGTAACACCTGCGACCAGATTTACTTCAAGCCAGGAGGCGAACTGCTCAACCAGTGCTATCTCATCTACAACAAGGCATGGGTAGAGAAGGAGATGAAGCCGAACACCTGGTATGCCCTTACTTCGCCTTTGCAGGATACTTATGCGGGCGACATCTATGTGCCGGCAGCATCGGGCAGGCAGGAGTCGGAGGCATTCAAGCCTATCACGTTCTCGTCTTCGGTAAACAATCGTGTAACCAGTCCTGTCTATCAGCGTTGCTGGGATGATACATCTGCCGAGGAGGTAACCTTGGGCGGAACCTATCAAGCCTACGATTATTCGGGCACCAATATTACGTTCGAGAACCAAAGTCTCAATGCGCTTTCAGCCAACTGGAGCCATATATATAATAAGGTGGACAGGAAATATCAACCATTAGAGGGCATTGCCATCAAGATAGGAGATAAATATACGGTTGGTGGTGCTGGAACTTCGGCTAGTAGTGCTGCTGATATGTTGCTTCGTTTGCCGAAGGCTGATACGCAATATACCTATGCTGAGGCTTCGCTGCAGCAGAGTTCTCTATCCGCTTCTGTGGATAAGGCGAATGCCTATCGCCTGGTGGTGAATGCCGATGCTCAGGAGAATGCCTTGGGCAAGATGAGCTATTCGCTGGTACGGTTGTCGGATGGCAACAACTACTATCTGGTGGGTAATCCTTATATGGCTACGCTCAGCATGTATAAGTTCTTGAAGGCAAATCCATCGCTACAGTCCAGCTTCTATGTCTATGAGAATGGCGTGTTGAAGCTCTATGATAAGCTGGATATGTCAACCACCACGTATGAGTCGAAGAACGACGTGAAGATTTCGCCGATGCAGTCTTTCTTTGTTCGGTTGAAGGATGGGCAGGTGGCTTCGCAGCTCAACTTTACTTCGGCGATGACGGTAGATAGAGAAGTGTTTGGCGGAGTGAAGACGGCTTCGGATGAGGGGCAGGATCAGGTATCCCTAACCCTTACCGCAGCATCAGCTTCGGGTTATAGCAGTCGTTCGAAGGTCGTGCTTGATGCATCAGCTTCGGAAGATTATGATGATGCCGAGGATGCCCAGCTGCTCTATGATGCCCAGCTGAAGGAAGTTCCGGTGGTTTATACGGTGGCAGGCGATGAGGCTGTGGCACTGAACTCCCTGCCGAATATCAATTGGATGCCATTAGGAGTGGTTGGTGCTTCTTCTGATGTAGAATCTGGAGATGCAGGAAGTTCCGCCAATTCAGCTTCTGTCTTGCTGGCAATTGATGGCATCTCTCGTCTCTCTTCTCCTCTTTACCTCTATGATGCTGCCACCCGGAAGTATCAGGAGATAAAGGAGGGTGAAGAAATCAAGGTGCAGGCGAATGAGCATGGCAGATACTTCCTTACCCAGACTCGCAGTACTACAGGTATTGAAAATGCCGAGATGGGCGAGAACGACGTGAAGATCTATTCTCCTGCCAGGGACTTGATCGTCGTATCCAAGGTGGGTGCTCCTCTATTAAATAAGGTGGAGGTTTATACCCTTGATGGAAAACTGGTGGCTACGAGAAAGGCAGAAGATGCCACATCTGTCAGTATCCCTATAGTCTCCACGGCTTCTTCTCAAGAAGTATATATTATTAAGGTATCTATGCTGGATACCCAAGCAACAATAACCAGAAAGCTTTCTCTCCGTTGAGAGAAAGCTTTCTGGTGTTAAACTGAGAAAAAAGAAAAATCCCATCGTTCGGTTGCTACATCTTAAGGATAAAGACAGATGGTGGTGTGTGTCATTCCGTAAAAATCAGCGTCAAATGATATAAAATTGCCTATTTACGCAATGGCACCTTTACTTTTCCTGGCAAAAAGCTTGGAAGTTATTGCTTAATTTCCTATCTTTGCAAGCAAGAATTAGTAAAGGCGTCTTTCTCTTTTTCTAAGGATAAAGGCTCTTTCTAGGAACGAACTGACAATTATTTAATTAATAACATAAACCGATACAATTATGAAGAAATCCATCATTTTCGCATTGCTGCTCTCTCTGTTGAGCGTACAGCAAATCCATGCACAGAAGTGGCTCAAGAAATTGGGCAAGGTGGCAGAAAACGTGCTTGCTAATGACCAGAAGACTACCAATAAGGCTTCTGGCTCTATCCCTGGGTGTACAGTAAAATACACCAGTTGCGTAGCTAATGGCAACGATGTCCACATCAACTTTGTGATTACCAACACCACTTCCAGTGATGTTCACATCCTATTTAATTTTTATGATGATGGCTCCTGTGCTTTTGACAGCAAGAATGCTAAGCATAAGACGCATTTTTATATAGGAGGCAAGAAGCAGGATCATTATAATTCCTATGCGCTTCCTTCCAATGTGCCAGTAAAGGGTATTATGGTTATAGAGGGTGTGGACCGCACTATCAAGCAGCTCAATTCAACGATTATCAAGGGTAAGGCTAATGACGTGGAGTTCGCTTTGTCTCTTCCTACTCAGGTTATTGCTGATACCAAGAATACGAATTCTGATTATGTTACCTGTTCTTTGCCAGAGTTGCAGTTCAACTTCCTAAAGTGCGTTCGTCAGGGCAAGAATGTGGTGATTACTGCCACATTCAAGAACAACAGCAACAAGGAGTATTCTGTTTGCTCAGGCAATAAAAATGCTACGGTATATGATAATGAAGGCGAATCTTATGAGTTTGACAGAGATGCTAGTTTCTTGGGCAAGAATCGCTGGATTTCTTATAATGGTATAACATTGCTCTGTGGTGTTCCAATGAAGGCTACGTTTGTCATTCCTAACGTGTCTACCAGTGCCACAGATTTCAGTGTCATCAAGATTCCGTTCACTTACTATTATAATGACAACTCCACCGAGCAGTTCATCGAGTTCCGCAATCTGCCTATCTCAGCGCAGTAAGTAGAAGTCTTAATAGATAGAAATCTTAATAGGTAGAAATCTTAATAAGTTGATATAAAAAGAAAAATCCCATCGTTCTTGCGAGCGATGGGATTTTTAATTCTG
>ERZ1026862.754-NODE-754-length-21261-cov-30.095303_pt1 | contig 21261 bp, 18 predicted proteins | sample MGYA00380161_ERZ1026862 | MGnify/ENA primary metagenome ERZ1026862 (study PRJEB33269, sample SAMEA4719797) | human gut metagenome | biome: human-associated habitat; feature: organic feature; material: feces | place: Cameroon | collected 2013-10 ... | reverse complement strand
AATATATATAGTAAGAAATAACAAACAGACCGAAAGGTCGGAAACAGATAGAGAATGATGAAAGCTGTAAAGCCAAAGAAAAATCTGGGTCAGCACTTCCTTACTGACCTCAACATAGCCAAGCGCATTGCCGATACGGTGGATGCCTGCCCTGATATTCCCGTGCTCGAAATCGGACCGGGAATGGGTGTGCTTACGCAATATCTCGTAGAGAAGCCTCGCCCCGTGAAGGCGGTGGAAATCGACTCCGAGTCGGTGGCCTATCTGCACGAAAACTTCCCTCAGCTGAAGGACAATATCATAGGAGAGGACTTTCTGAGAATGGATCTCAACGGGATTTTCGACGGAAAGCAGTTCGTACTCACGGGCAATTACCCTTACGACATTTCCTCGCAGATCTTCTTCAAGATGCTCGACTACAAGGATCTCATTCCTTGCTGCACCGGCATGATTCAGCGTGAAGTGGCGCTGCGCATGGCATCCGAGCCAGGCAACAAGGCGTATGGCATCCTCAGCGTGCTCATCCAGGCGTGGTACGACGTGGAGTATCTCTTCACAGTAGACGAGGGCGTGTTCAATCCACCTCCAAAGGTGAAGAGTGCCGTAATCCGCATGACCCGCAACAAGGTGACCGACCTGGGCTGCGATGAGAAGCTCTTCAAGCGACTGGTGAAGACCGTGTTCAACCAGCGCCGCAAGATGCTGCGCGTGAGCCTGAAGCAGATGTTCCCGGGTGTAACCCCACGAGAGGATTTCTACACCACCGACATCATGACCAAGCGCCCTGAGCAGCTTAGCATCCCGCAGTTTGTGGAACTCACCAACTATGTGGGTGAGGAATTGAAGCGATTGGAATTAATCAAATAAGAAATAAAGATTGAAGTATAAAAATATAAATATAAAAATATACAGACTATGATCGACGTAAAAGAAACTTTGAATTCTGCAGGAGAGCGTATGGAGATGGCAGCAATGTATCTCGCAGAAGAACTCTCTCATGTTCGTGCAGGTCGCGCCAACGTAGCTATCCTCGACGGCGTGCGTGTTAACAGCTATGGCAGCATGGTTCCGCTGAACCAGGTAGCCACCGTAACAACTCCTGATGCGCGTACCATCGCCATCCGCCCTTGGGACAAGAAGGCCATCAAGGACATCGAGAAGGCTATCATGGATAGTGGCGTGGGTATTACTCCTGAGAACAACGGTGAAATCGTTCGCCTCGGAATCCCTCAGCCTACCGGTGAGCGCCGTAAGGAACTGGTTAAGCAGTGTAACAAGATTGCAGAGCGTGCCAAGATTGAGGTTCGCAACGTGCGCCAGGAAATCAAGGACAAGCTGAAGAAGGCCATCAAGGACGGTCTTTCTGAGGACTTGGAGAAGGATGCAGAGAACGATTTGCAGAAGCTTCACGACAAGTACATCAAGCAGCTCGAAGGTTTGATGGACGAGAAGGAAAAGGAAATCATGACTGTCTAGAAAGACGTCATGTTTATCAGACTTACATTATTAATATGTGATAATGAGAGGACTCGTTATTAAGAATACAGGCAGCTGGTACACCGTCAAGACTGACGATGGCCAGCTGATTGAAAGCAAGATAAAAGGCAATTTCCGACTGAAGGGAATCCGCAGCACCAACCCCGTGGCGGTGGGCGACTACGTGCAGCTTATCACCAACCAGGAAGGTACCGCCTTCATCTCTTCCATCGAAGACCGCCGCAACTACATCATCCGAAAATCACCTAACCTCAGCAAGCAGAGTCATATCCTGGCAGCCAACGTAGACCAGGCACTGCTCGTGGTTACCGTGAACTATCCGGAGACATCCACCACCTTCATCGACCGCTTCCTGGCCGGAGCCGAAGCATACAGAGTGCCTGTCATCATCGTGTTCAACAAGTGCGACCTGCTCTCCGAAGAAGAGCTGCACTACGAGAAAATGATGCGCACCCTCTATGAAACCATCGGATACAAGTGCGTGGAAATCTCGGCAGCCACAGGTGATGGAGTAGACGAACTGCGCCCGCTCATCAAGGACAAGAAGTCTCTGCTCAGCGGCAACAGCGGCGTGGGAAAATCCACGCTCATCAACCAGCTTATCCCCGATGCTGCCCAGCGCACCGCCGAAATCAGCGAGGCGCACAACAGCGGAATGCACACCACCACCTTCAGCGAGATGCTCGACCTGCCTGAGGGCGGCTATCTCATCGATACTCCGGGCATCAAGGGCTTCGGAACCTTCGATATAGAGAAGGAGGAACTCACCAGCTATTTCAAGGAGATATTCAAGTTCTCGCAAGACTGCAAGTTCTCCGACTGCACCCACACCCACGAACCTGGCTGTGCCGTTATCAAGGCAGTGGAGAACCATTACATTGCAGCCAGTCGCTACCAGAGCTATCTCTCCATGCTGGAGGATAAGGATGAAAATAAGTACAGGGAAGCGTTCTAGAAAGTGAAGAGTGAAGAACGAAGAATGAAGATTTTAAAAACGTATTAATGAAAGAACAGAAGGACGTGAAGCAGCGCATCGAGGAAGGTGAGTTTGCGCAGAGTGCCGAGATCAGCGCCAGCTATCTCGACGAGGATATCTTGATTATCGACAATGTCAAGGTGTTGCAGAACCCCGACCCGATGAGGTTCCAGATGAACATGATTGCATCTTGCCACAGGGGAAGCCTGAAGGCTGAACTCAACGGGCGGGAATTTTCCGTAGAAAGGGGCGACATCTTTATCAGTCCGCCCAATTCCATACTCGACATCAAGGAGGTGTCGGATGATTTTGCGTGCACGGCGATGTGCGTAAGCAACCATGGATTGCTCAGCATCCTTCAGTCGCATATCTCGGTGTGGAACCGCGCCATGTATGTGAGCAAGGTACTGGTACTGAAGATGAACGAGGTGGATATGAAGTTCTACGCCAAGTTCACCGAACTGGTGCGCCTCTGCCTCGACACCACCTTCAGCGAGCGCACCTCGTGGAAGCCCTATCGCCGCGAAATAGTGGAGACGCTGCTCAAGAGCGCCTTGTTGGCGGTGAGCAATCTGCTGCTCGAGGATATGTCGGCAGACGATCTGAACTCCAGCACCGTCGAACTCTTCGACAAGTTTCTGGAGAATCTGCAGCAGGAGGACATCAAGCATCGCCCGGTGGAGTATTTCGCCCGCCAGCTCTGCATCACGCCCAAGTATCTCTCCATCATCTGCAAGCGCCATTCGGGCAAGACGGCTATCGACTGGATTACGGAATACACCCTGGCAGATATTACGTACTATCTGCGCTCCACCTCCATGTCTATCAAGGAAGTATCGTGCATTCTGGGCTTCTCCAACACTTCGTTCTTCGGCAAGTATGTGAGGGAGCATCTGCATACGTCACCGCTGAAATACCGTGAAAGTGTCAGAAAGAAATAATGAACGGAGAGATTCATAAATAGAAGAAACAGGCAAAATAATATAAGAAACAGTAAAATAACAGAAGTAAAAGAGAGATAGAAAAGACAAGAATAAGAACTGAACTGAAATTACTTGAAAATGAAGAAAATGATGATAATCTTGGTTGGCGCCCTTTGCATGGCAATGGCGCCCGCCAGCTTATGGGGCAGGAATATGACCGGAAATCCGCAAATGCGCTCCATTACTATGAACACGGGATTGCCCAGCAATGCCGTGAAGAGCATTGTGCAGGATAAAAACGGCTTTGTATGGCTAGCCACCGATTACGGACTCTGCCGCTACGACGGCTACCAGGTAATCACCTACTACAATGCCGCCATGCAGCTCAACCAGGAAATCCTGGCACTTGCCGTCTGCGACGAAGGTCTCCTGGTGGGAACCTCTAAGGGAGTCTTCCTCTTCAATTTCACCACCGAGCAATTCCAGAAGCTCGATGAAAAGATTACTTCCTTCGTCAACCATATTGTTGTTGATGGGGAACATAATGCATGGATTTCCACCGGAACCCAGGGAATCTTCAAATTCAACCTTACCAGCCATTACTGTCACCATTATCCCATGAAGGCGAGCAGGGGCAGCGTAGATTGCGTGCTCATTGATGTCAACAGCCATGTGTGGGCGCTCAGCCTCAAGGCAGGGGCTTCGCTCTTCCGCCTTCAGAAAACTGCCGACAACTTCAAGCCTTTCGCCCTGAAGGGAGATGCTACCCAGCTTAGGGGAATGGCGATGCTGGCAAATGCAGATGGCAGCATTCTGGTGGGAACCTGGAAGGAAGGACTCTTTCGCGTGAGCAACGACGGCTTTGCCAAACTCCTCATTCCCCCTGTGCCGGGCAACGGCATGAACTTCATTCACAAGCTCTATGGAGACAGCCGCTATGTGCTCGTTGGCAGCGATGATGGACTGGTGCAGTATGACAGGATGACCAACCAGTGGCGCATGCTGTCGGAGGTGGAGAATCCTGCACGCCGCACCGCCGAGCGGTTTGTATATGGCATTATGAGGGATAGGGAAGATGGTCTCTGGATAGGCACCTACTATGGTGGTGTGAACTACATCCCGTCTTCTTCCATGCGCAACCGGTTTGACATGTATTTCCCTACCCTGGGCGGACTGCAGGGCAGCGTGGTGAGCCGCTTTGCCGAGGATGCCCGCCATCGCATCTGGATAGCCACCGACGATGCAGGCCTCGACTGCTACGACCCGCAGACCGACAGTTTCGTTGATTTCCCAGGCAAGCAGGAGATGGCGAAATACAACGCCCATGCGCTGTTCGTGGATGGCGACAACTTGTGGGTGGGAACCTATGGCAGGGGCATCATCAGGATGAACATGGCTACGGGGGCGCAGACGCCCGTCAGGATGGATAGCTATGTCTTGAGCAGCAGCTGCTACTATTTCTTCCGCGACAGGAAACACCGTCTCTGGGCCACATCCATGCTGGGTGCCTTCCTGTTTGATGATCAGAAGCAGGAGTTCAGAAGAGTAAAACTCTTCAACGGCCTTACCATTGATATGGAGGAGGATCGTCAGGGCAACCTTTGGTTTGCTACCCAGGAAAACGGACTCTGGTGTCTTCGTCGCAACAACACCTGGAAGCAGTATCTCTACAGCGAGAAGGACACCAGTTCGCTGGGCAGCAACCAGGTAAACAGCATTCAGACCGACGGCAAGGGGCGCCTCTTCGTAGCCACCCTTCAGGGATTGTGTGAATATCAGCCTTCCAGCGACTCCTTCCGCCGCATCGCCGTCGATGCTCCAAGTCAGGATTTCAAGTCCATTCTCTTCGCCCAGGGCTGCATGTGGCTGTCGTCGGGCAAGGGCATCGTGAAGTATTCCGAGGACAAGCCGGTGCAGAAGTTCTGCCGTTTCGACGGATTGACCAGCGACCAGTTTCTTGCCAATTCCTGTCTTCTGTCGTCCGATGGCAGAATCTATTTCGGCACTACTCAGGGCTTCAACGCCTTCCGTCCGCAGCAGGTTACGCTCAACCGTATAGCGCCGCCCGTGGCAATCACTTCTCTCTCGCTCTTCAACAAGCGCATGGAGGTGGGTTCCGATAAGCTTCCCGAGGCATTGGACAAGGTAGATGAAATCAGCCTCTCTCACGATGAAAATGCCGTCACCTTCTCGTTCTCGGCACTGAGCTATGTCTCTCCCGAGAAGAATCTCTACAGCTATAAGCTCGATGGATTCGACGACGAATGGACCACCACCCACGAACCCCGTGCCGCCTATACCAATCTGCCAGCCGGCAGTTACACCTTCCGTGTGAAGGCCACCAATAACGACGGCGTGTGGTCTGAGGACGAGGCAACGCTTCAGATAGTGGTGCATCCGCCATTCTGGTGGTCGCTGCCTGCCAAGTTCATTTATCTGCTTCTCATTGGCTTGCTCGTATGGTACCAATGGAAGAAGCTGAAGCTTCGCCATCAGCAGGAGCTGGACAGCCTGGCTGAGAAGAAGGAGTTGGAGCTGCGCGATGCTCGCCTGCAGTTCTTCGCTATGGTAGCCCGCGAAATCCGCATTCCGCTCACCCTGATACTCGGTCCGCTGGATGCGCTGAAGGAGAAGTGGCAGAAAGTGAAGGAAGGATTGATGGAGGATGATATGAAGGATGATGATTCGAAGAAGAATCGCATGAATAAGGATGATATGAAGAACGTCGACGAAATAGACGGTTTGATAGATGTTTTCAGCCGCAATTCCCAGCGAATGCTGACTCTCGTAGACCAGCTGCTCGATGGTAACAAGGTAGAGATGATGGAGGCTGAATCATCGGAAGTTTCTGCTTCTGTATCAGCTTCAACTTCAGTCTCTAAGCCAGCTCCTGTGGCTCCAATTGACAATCGCCCTACCATCCTGGTAGTGGAGAATGATAAGGACATGAGAGATTTCATCGTAAACTCTCTGGCAGGAGAATACAGAATGCTGGTGGCAGATAACGGCGTGCAGGCGCTGCGTATATTGTCTAAGCACGATGAGCTGAGTCTGATTATCACCAGTTGGATAATGCCTGTGATGAACGGAGTAGAATTCTGCCAGAAGGTGCGTCAGAACAAGAGTATCTGCCACCTGCCAATCGTCATGCTGTCGGCGAAGACCGATGAGGATAGCAAGGCACAGAGCAAGATTTGCGGAGCCGATGTTTTCATCTCCAAACCGTTCTCGATGAAGTATCTCGTGGCGAGTGTGAACCAGCTGATAGAAATGCGTCGCACGCTGATATTCAGATTCCCGAAGGAAACAGCCGCCGGGGATTCATCTAAGGCTTCTTCTGCAAATTCTTCTGCAGGACCATCTGCTGGACTATTATCAGGACCATCAGCAGGACCAGCAGCAGAATTTGTATCTTTTGCCTCTTCGGCGGAATCATCTGCAGCAGAGGAAGAGAATTATCCTCCAGAGCGCAGGTTCCTGGTGGATTTGGAGAAGCTGATAAAAGACAATCTTGCGAATCCGGATTTGAATGTACAGTTCCTGGCTGATAAGCTGGGCATGAGTCGCAGCTCCTTATTTAATAAGGTAAAGACGCTGCTGGCGGTAACGCCTAACGAACTGATACAGGCGATACGTCTCAGCACGGCTGCCCGCCTGTTGCAGGAGCGCAAGTATCGCATCAGCGAAGTGAGCGAGATGACCGGTTTCAGCAGTTCCAGCTATTTTGCCAAGTGCTTCCAGAAGCAGTATGGCATGAAGCCGGCAGAGTATGTGAATCTGCTGTAAAAGAGGGTGTGTCATAAGTCTAAATAATGGCAGCCGAGGACGGGCTGAAAGCCCAAAAGCTCCTAGCCCAGGGCAGCGCCCTGGGTAATGTTGGCAAAAACAAAGTCGCCCTGAAAGGGCAAAAGCTTTCAATTTCAAAGCTTTTGCCCTTTCAGGGCGACTTTGTTGTATCTATTCTAAAACCCAGGGCGCTGCCCTGGGCTAAGAGCTTCTGCCCTTTCAGGGCGTATGGGATGTGGCTTATGACACACCCTCTTGCTTTTCTTTTCAGTTTCTTTTTTAGCTTACATGCAGCTCGTTACGCCGAGCGAGGTGGCGATGGCCGTCAGGATGCTGATGGCTATCTGAATCACCATTTTCCAGGTTTCTTTTTTCATCATCTTTTTCTTTGATATGAGTTTTACGATTTAATGAATGCGGTTGATGGGGGAGAGTTCCAGCCGTGTGGGGGCTGGAACTCTATAGGCTAGAGAGTAATGTGCTCGTTGCCGCCGGTAGAACCGGCGTCGGTGTTGCCCTTGTCCTCTCCGGTGTTACCGCCAGAAGTGCCCGCGTCACCCTTGTTGTCACCCTCGGTGCCGGTGGTTCCGCTACCGCCTGCATTGCTTCCGCCGCCAGTAGAGCTGCTTCCGCCGTTGCCGTCATCGCCGCCATCAGGGTCGATAGGGGCGTTGAGTTCAACGTTGGTCTTGCCCTCCTTGATGGCCTTCAGCACGGCAGCCTGTGCGCTGCGGCTAGCCACGAGATTGAACTCGGCGTCGTCGAGCAGGTTCTTGAACTCCTTGCCAGGCTCCCACTGAACCTTCACCTGGTTGATGTTCTGCGCCGTAAACTTGTCGGCAGACTCTGCGCCCTGGGAGCCGAGCAGCACGGAGAAGTCGCCCAAGTCGCCCAGACGAATCTTCTTGCCCTCGAGCAGCATCTCTCTCATGCAGTCCACTGCCATGTAGAGGATGGCGCTGATGTCAGCTCTTGAATACACACTGCCGTGAGAAGTGATGTGCTTGGCAAACTTCTCGATGGTCATCACATCGGTGTACTGCGAGATGGCGAACGCATTCTGCTTCTCGGTCTTCACGAGGTCAAGGTCCTTCTGGTCAGGATTCTTACCCTCCTGTTTAGCCTGGTTGATGCGTGACTTTGCCTGGTTGATCTCCAAAAGGTTTGCGTTCACGCTGCGCATTACGATGCTGTAGTTAATCATACTCGTTTGTGTTTAATGAGTTCGTTAAAATCACAACTACCCAGAAAGCCCCGTTTTCTGTGCTTTTTCTGGTCTTAATAGATGACCGGCGCCTGCCATCATTTAAGACCCGCTGCGGTCTTCTATGATGACCGCCCTGAGGCACAAAAGGCTGTTCTTTCGATTGCTGGTGCAAAGATACGAAATTTTAAAACCGAAATCAAGTTTTTACGGAAATAAGATGGTAAAAATAGTGTAAGTGGTTGATATATTGCAATTTAACTAAATGCTATTTTTACATGTTCATTTCCCCCCGTCATTTTCGGTCATGGTCATTTTCGGTCATTTTCAAATGGAACTTGGTCATTTGTTCTATAGTATAATATAAATATATATTTATATTATACTATAAGGGGATTTAGCGCCCCCGAAACCAAAATGACCGAAAATGACCATGACCGGAAATGACCGGATAGAACTTCTGAAGAAAACTATTTCTGAAAGCTTTTGCTAAAATTAAGCTACTGATAATTAGTCTGTTATGTACTATTGTTGATTCGTTTGATAGTTTGCTTTATGTTCCGGTAAGGGGGGCTTAAGGGGCTTTATCTCTCTTCTTGTTCCCTTTTCCCTTCCTCTCACTCTTGTGAATAATGTAAAATATGTTCTAAAAATAGCTTTTTCGAGCCCTCTCCAACCTTCCTTTGCCCCTCTCTTTTTACCCTTCTGTAGGGGGGAAAGTGCCATCGGAGGCACATTTTCATAGCCCCGAGTGCTACTTTCTGCTATTAATTCTTGGAAAAACCATTTCTTTCTCTCTTGCCGTTTTCCGTGCAGATAATATAATCTTTCATAACAAAGATAATATAAGCATATTTTATAAAAAGCTGAAAATATGCAGGATAAACGGATATTGAACGGAATATAATATTTTGATGTTTTGGTTTTGTTTAAAAATGCAATAAATCCCTCTTTGCCTATGTTTTTGAAGTTTTTTCTCATTTTTTTGTGCTGCAAAGTTACATATTACATCTTTTTTATTCAAGTTTCGCAAGTAACCTCCAGTCCCCGAAGGGGGCCAACTTTCAATAACCGCTGGTGGAATGACCGAAGGTCATGGAACCTGCGGACAACCAATAGTAGGGAGAAAGCGTCCCCAAAGGGGGCGAACCACATCCAGTCTTGCTCCTGTTCGCCCCCTTCGGGGACGATAAGAGAGTATCTGTCACTATCCGCAGGTTCCATTCCCTTCGGTCATTCCACCCGCGGTTATTCACATTCGCCCCCTTCGGGGACGGCAGGATGCTACTTGCGAAACTTGAATACTTTAGTGTTAGTAAATACGATATTTTTAAATATCGAATCAGGTGCATCATAACAAAAAAGTCGGGAATCATACATGCAATCGTATGTCCCGACTTTTTATCTTTTTAAATTTTTTCTTCCGAAAATCAATCTCTTCCGAAAATCAATCTCTTCCGAAAATCAATCTCTTCCGAAAAGCAATCGTCTTTATTTCTTCGTTGCTCTGATAAAGAAACCTATCAGGCAGATGTAGGCGATGAGCGAGCAAACCTCTGACATTGGGTCTGCCCACCAGCTGTCTGCGATGCTGGCCTCAACGCCGCCAAACTTCAGCAGGGCGCTGACCACACCCATCAAGGCTCCACCGGCAATGAAACCGCTGGCGATGAGCGTACCCTTCTCGCCACGCTCCGCATTCACCTTGGCATCCTTGCTGCGCGAAGTAACATACCAGTTGATGGCACCACCTACCAGCAGCGGAACGTTCAGTTCCAGCGGAATGAACATACCCAGGGCAAAAGCCAGGGCTGGAATCTTGAAGTAGGTAAGCACAATGGCAATCAGGGCACCGATGCCATAGAGCACCCAAGGCGCACCTACGCCATTCATCAATGGGTCGATGACCGCAGCCATCGCATTCGCCTGAGGAGCAGCCAGAGAGCCGGAAGCGAATCCGTAGGTCTCGTTGAGCAGCATCATCACGCCGCCCACGGTAGCCGCACTCACCAGGGTACCGAGGAATTTCCATCCCTCCTGTTTCTTAGGAGTTGTTCCCAGCCAGTAACCAATCTTCAGGTCGGTAATAAACGAACCTGCTACCGAGAGAGCTGTACAAACCACACCACCCATAATCAGGGCAGCCAGCATGCCGCCAGGACCTTTCAGACCGACAGCCACCATCACCACAGAGGCGAAGATGAGCGTCATCAGGGTCATTCCCGAAACAGGGTTGGAACCCACGATGGCGATGGCATTGGCTGCCACGGTAGTAAAGAGGAAGGCGATGACTGCTACGAGCAGGATGGCGATGACGGCGAAGAGCAGGTTGCCCTCCATCACACCAAACCAGAAGAAGAGGAAGGTGACGAGGATGGTGACGAGCGAACCGATGGCGATGATCTTGAAAGAGATGTCGCGCTGGGTGCGCTTCACGTTCTCATCCACATCGCTCTTGCCCTTCAGTTCCTTGGCAGCCAGACCTACGGCGCTCTTGATGATGCCCCAGCTCTTGATGATGCCGATGATACCCGCCATGGCGATACCGCCGATACCGATGCTGCGGGCGTAGGCACGGAAGATTTCCTCCGGACTCATCGCACCCACGGTCTTCACGATGCTAGGATCCCAGGCACTGAGCACGCTGTCGTGGAAGATGACACTCATGCCTGGCACTATCAGCCACCATACCACGAGCGAACCCAGACAGGTGTAGAAGGCGTATTTCAATCCGATGATGTAACCCAATCCCAATACGGCTGCACCTGTGTTCACCTTGAACACGAGCTTCGCCTTGTCGGCAAGGTCGCATCCCAGACTTACCACACGGGAAGTGAAGTTCTCGTTCCACCATCCCAGGCTGGCTACGATGAAGTCGTAAAGACCACCCACCAGTCCGGCGATGAGCAGGGGCTTAGCCTGGTCGCCTCCCTTGGCACCGCTCACCAGCACCTGCGTGGTGGCAGTAGCTTCAGGAAATGGATATTTTCCGTGCATGTCGCTTACGAAGTACTTGCGGAAAGGAATCAGGAACAGGATTCCCAAGACTCCTCCCAGGGCTGATGCCATGAAGATTTTCATAAACGAAGTGGTCATCTCCGGGTACTTAGCCTGCAGGATGTAGATGGCTGGCAGGGTGAAGATGGCTCCTGCCACTACGGCACCCGAGCAGGCTCCGATGCTCTGGATGATGACGTTCTCGCCGAGCGCCTTGCTTCGCTTGGTGGCGGTACTTACGCCCACGGCGATGATGGCGATAGGGATGGCTGCCTCGAACACCTGACCCACCTTCAAGCCCAGATAGGCTGCGGCGGCAGAGAAGATGACCGCCATCACGATACCCCATGTTACCGACCAGCCGTTTACCTCAGGATAAACCTTGTCGGGCGACATCAGCGGCTTGTATTCCTCCCCGTCCTTGAGTTCGCGGAATGCGTTCTCGGGGAGTTGCAAATTTTCTTTTTCTTCCATTATTTTTCGATTCTGATGATGTATTCACTCATGAAACTGGCACCTGGCTGCAGGCTGTTCATCATGTACTTATCCTTGAACTCGCCGGTGTATTCAGCCCAGTCGCATGTGCCGAACCAAGGCTCGATGCAGACGAAAGGAGCGTGGTTGCCTGGGCTCCATACACCTACGGCTGGAGTCTTGAACTCTACGGTTACGTGTGGCTCGCCCTTCTCGTTGAGCAGGGAAATCTGCTTCACCTGGCTCTTGTCGAAGATGAATGCATCGTCAGCAAACGACTCGTCTGTTAACTCCAGAATGCCGTTGTCGGTCTGAACGGTCTCGCGGGCGTTAGGGTCAACGCATCCGCCGATGGTAGCGAAGAGGCGGGTAGGAGCCTCATTGTCGAGCTTCAGGGTAGCCTTCAGCTTCTCGCCCTTCTTGCATCCAGGAACCTTGAATGCTGGGTGACCGCCAATCTGGAAGTAGATAACCTTATCGTCGGTGTTCTCAACGTGCCAGATAACGTGGAGTTCGTTGCCGGCAAGGCGATAGGAAACGGCGAGGTTGAAGTGGTAAGGATAGTTCTTGAATGTCTCCTCGTTGTCGATGAGGGCGAAGGTGAGACGGTCGCCGGTCTTGCCTACGAGCTGGAAGTCAACGAGCTTACCGAAGCCGTGACGAGGCTGTGTGTATTCCTTGTCGCCGATGCGGTAGGTGTCTTTCCACAATCCACCTACGATAGGGAAGAGGAGAGGAGAGCGGCGTGCCCAGTATTTTGGATCGCCATCCCAAAGATATTCATTACCATTAGCATCCTTGATGCTCTGAAGCTCTGCTCCGAGAGATGAAATCTCAACGGTGAGCTGATCGTTTTTAATCTGTTCCATAGTTACAAATATTTATTGTTTAGTTTATATTTCTGATTCTACAAGAAAAGATAATACAAAGATATTGCAAAGGTACTATTTATTTTCGTAAGGAGCAAGAAAAGTGGAGTTTTTCTCTATGTATGGAAGATATTTATTCGATTTTGTTAGTTTATCTCGAAAATTTGCAGTACTTTTGCAAGCCAAAAGAAATAAATACATATCATATATAATAAGGTATAGGAAAAAACTTAGTAATTAGTAAAAAGCATTTTAATTAAAAATGACAAGCAGTAGTAAAGTGAAAGGCTTTGCGGCGGGCGTTGTTGCTGCCGTGTGTTATGGTACCAATCCTTTGGGTACGCTGGTGCTCTATGGTGACGGATTCAATTCCAGTTCGGTGCTCATCTATCGCTATTTTCTGGCGGTGTTGATGTTTGCCGTGGTGATGCTGTTCCGCAAGGAGAGTTTCAAGGTGAAGTGGGGACATCTGATTCGTCTTGGCGTGCTGGGCTGCATGTTTTCGCTCTCATCAGCTACGCTTTATGTCAGTTTCCATTATATGGCGGCAGGTATTGCCAGCACCATCCTCTTCGTCTATCCCATCATGACGGCGATACTGATGACGGTGTTCTTCCATGAGAAGGTGACGTGGACCACCACGCTCGCCATTCTGCTGGCAGTATCGGGAGTGGGCTTGCTCTATCAGGGCGACGGCAACGACAAGTTGAGCACGGCCGGTTTTGCGCTGGTGATGTGTTCGTCGCTGCTTTATTCGCTCTACATCATCTCGGTGAATCAGTGGAAGAATCCGGGCATGTCGAACATCAAGTTCACGTTCTACATCCTGGTGTTCGGACTCATCACGATGCTCATCTATTCGTTCATTGCGGGCGAGAAGATTCAGATGCTGCAAACTCCGGTGCAATGGGCTTATGCCGTCCAGCTTGCATTGTTGCCAACGGTATTGTCGCTTTTCTTCATGACCATCTCCATCAATCTCATCGGTAGCACGCCAGCCGCCATCATGGGAGCCTTGGAGCCTGTAACGGCAGTAATCATCGGCGTCTGCATTTTCGGCGAGAGTTTCTCCCTTCAGCTTGCCATCGGCATCCTCGCCATCCTTGCAGGTGTAACGATAATCATAGCCAGGAAGAAATAAGATAGAAGGATAAATAAGATAGGAAAATACAAGATTAAAAGAAAATAAAAAAATAGAAAATCCTAAGATACAGAGAAAGATGTATCTTAGGACTTTTTATTGAATGCTAGATGTTATTTTTCCGGATGATATTTCTCGATTAAAGTTTTGAGAGCATCAATTTTCGCATTCAAAGCATTAATCTCATCACTTTGCTGCTTTATCAATTCATTGGCATTTTGCAAAGCCGCCTCTGTATTGGCAACTTTAGCGTTGGTTTCAGCAATCACGTTCTCTACTGCAGCGATATTGGTTTTCAACGCAGCGTCATAAGACTCCAAAGTTTCAATTTTGGCATTTGTATTGGCCATATTGATATCAACTTGCTGGTTGAGCGCGTCTGTTCTAGTTAAAAGATCGTAACTCATTTTCATTGATCTTTCCTCTACCTCTTTTATACGATACTCCAGATCCTGGCTAACTTTAGCCAGACTATCGATGGTGTTCACCATGTTGCCTGAAATCGCTACCTCGCCATCATTGAAGGTAATCTCCTTGATGTCGTTGTGACCCAATGTTACTGTGGTGCCGTTACTGAGCGTAATCACCATATTGTATTCTTTCTGAGCGAAAGAGCTGACAGCTGTCATCAGCATAACTACCATTGCAAGTAAAAAGTTCTTTTTCATAATCGTCTGATTTTAAAATTGTTGTTAATGTTGAATTTTGAATGCGCCTTTCTCCGTCTTTACCACAAAGATGCCGTGTGGCAACTGGGTGAAGTCGATGTCGATGGTGCCCGAGTCGTTGGCCTTCAGGCTTTTTACTACTTTGCCATCCAGGGATACTACCAGCACTTTAGAACCGGCTGTCAGTCCAGAGAGTTTCGAGCCGAAACTGCTGGAGAAGCTAATCTGGTTGATTCCGGTGTCGCTCTCTGACGGGAAGAATTTGAACGACTTTACGTTAGCTGCCTCTACGGAGACAGACAGTCCCTTGTCGTTCTGGCAAACCAACAGGTTCTCCTTGAACTGGATGGTTGGATTGTCGGCGATGAAGAACTCATAAGAACTTCCCTCAACTGTGGTCACAACCATCTTGGGCTCGTTGTCAGCCTGTGCAATAACCGGCGACATCAACAGACCGCAAGCTAAAAGCAATCTGATCATTTTCTTTTTTCTCATAGTTCACAGTTTTTTTGTTAGTAAAATTAATGGCAAAGATATGGATTTAATTTCAAATCAACAAATTCTGATGCGATTATTTTTATTTTCGAAGTGTTTTTTAACGCTTTTCTATCCAAACCTTATGCGTTCCGCTTCCCACGCTCATCAGGGGCGAATTTCCTCTTGCCGTAATTCTTCGCAGATCTTCTGATGCTGCGGTACGTTTCAGTTCGTTGATGTTGGCATAGGTTTGCAGATTGATGAATCCGTGGTGCTTGATAACATCCAGGGCACGATGGATTCGCTCTTCTTCTGTGTATGGAGACTTGACGAGTTGGGTTACTTCACTCTCGCAACGCTCCAGGTCGGTTTCGCTTTTCAGACGCTTCAGGAGGTTGGGAGCCATCTTGAAGTTCATGCCTTTCACGCCCACCTTCCGATAGGGCATCTTGTCGGCATCGTCCTCCAATTCCTTGGGCTTGTTATCTTCAAAACCGATGGTGAGGGAGAAGATGCCGATGCCGTCGAGCTTCACGTTGTAGCCCATCGAAAGCATGGTGACAAGAATATCGGAGATGTTCTCCAATACAGCCTTGGTGGTGCTGGGAGCGATGCCGAGGTTGTAGCCCTTCATCTTTTCCACGATGTCGTTGGTGTCCATCGTTCGGTTGGTTACCACCTTGGGGTAAACGGTTCTTTTGCCCGTATTGCGAAGGTCGTTCATTTCTTGCAGTTTGTAATTAGCCATAGTCTTTTATTATTTTTAGGTGATACATTCCTGTTTTTAATTCTCGTGATAGGTTCCGTTTGCCATTGGCGTACGTTTATCCGGTGTTGGCGTATAAGCGTCCGCCTTTGTCGGATGTGCATCCGCCACTGGCGGATAGAACCTTTTCGCCTGCAAAGATACAAAATCAAGGGGCGAAATGCAAGAATTGTTCGGGAGTTGGAGTCTCGGAAGTTGGGACAGGGGAGGATGATTATAGCGGATGAAGCTGGTTGTGGTTCTTGAAAATCGAGAAAAATCAGATAAAAGGGAAAATATTGAGGCTAAAATTTGGTGTATTAAGAATTTCTTTATATATTTGCAAACGATTCTACGACTTCAGGTCAGTTTGATTGCAAGAATTCGAATAGCTTAGGCATCGGGTTCTTTGAGGTTCAAGCCCTACGCCGATGATGTTGACCACCTGTTACTATATAATAAGGTGTGACGCAGAGAAAGCAATGGGTGGGTAAATAGAATCGAGACATTTGAGAAAGCGTTTACTATACGCTTTGTTCTTGGCACTTCGAAACTTCGCAAACTTCTTAGTGTTGTCATGAACTTAGCAACGGTAGATGCTCCGGGGTATGTTTATTCATATCCCCCATGGTTCGTAGGCCGTATTGTATCCATATACAATGTGGCAACTGCGTTCGTAGGGGAATAGTATATCCATATCGGCGTGGGCTTCGACGTTGCTCGTTCTACAACACTGGGCAATGCGAAGGCCTCGAAGCGCGGAACGAGTGACAGACTAGTTCACGCTTTTTTGTGTCCTAAATCTTCGTTTTCATTAATTTTTAATTAAATAATAATTTACAAAATGAACAAATTGAAGTATTTATTGATGGTGATGCTGGCTGTGTTGGCATTTACCGCATGTGATGACAAGGACGACGAGAACAAGGAGCCTAAGTTTACCGATTATTTCAGTATGCAGGTTACTAAGTGCGAGCGTGTTGGTGCTAACCTGAAAGTTGATTTCAACTTGAAGAACATCAGCGGAAAGGACCTGCAGGACGTTATGTTGAATGGTGGAAGCTCTGACAGATGCAAAGATGACTTGGGCACAGAGTACTATTCTTCAGTATCCTTGCAGGGAGGTGATTGGAAGACGAGTGTAGAGACCAACCTGGCTAAAGGTGCATCGGTATCTGGTTCTTTCTTGGTAGAAAACTATGACCTTACCAACTCTTCCAAGAAATTCAATCTTATATTCAATGGCCGTTGCCAGACTGTTAGCTTTGATGGTCGTGCTGAGGTGAACAATATCAAGGTTGTTGATAACAGAATCTTGAAGAATGGATTTGATACCAATGATCAGATTCTTGAGTATAAGGTTGTTAGCTGCAAGATGGTGCAGGAAGATGGCGGCTTGGATGGTATGGTAAATAGAGTTTATCTTACTTATCAGGTAAAGAACACTTCTTCAAAGGATATTTCTGATTTCTTGCAGAATTTTGGTGGCCATGATCAGGTAAAGGATAATACAAATGAGGAGTATAATGCAGATATTGCTATTGAGGGTGGAGAGTTCCGTGTAAGCCAGGAAGTAACCTTGAAAGCTGGTGAAACCAAGACCTTCGTTGTTAAGGTTTTTGGCGTACGTGAAAATGCCTCAGCTCTGAGTGGCTATGTTTCAACTGCACGTAACACCTATCCATGGGCAGATACAAAAGCCCGTTTCTACGATATTTCTATCACAAAATAATAACCCAACACTTATAATCCATTTGTTGCATTTCCTGGAAAAAATGCAGCAGATGGATTTATGGTTTTATATGAAAATATATTTTTATCTCAAGTAATAACTAAACATTAAACAATGAAAAAGATTCTTTTTAATTTGTGCCTTGGAGTCATGACGATTCTAATGGCATCGTGTGGTAGTAGTGGAAGTGCCGTATTGGATGGTTACGACTTTTCTTGTGATGGAATCCTGGGAAAAATTCCTATGGGACAAGCTGTGAGATTGGCTACGGCTAGAGATATTTGTGTAGATATCCAGAATGACAATACTCAGTTGTCGGGAAAGATGACCAAGGAAGATATAGAAAAGATTCACAACTTAATAACGAAGATGGAAGAGAGATACCAGCATTGTACAGATGATTTGCTGGAAGATCTGGCTGCAGATTCTGCTAGGCTTCTGTCTATGAAGGACGTAGCCTGGGAGAATAAGACATCTAGTAACGTGAAGCTGGCAAAGATTCAGCTTGGAGTAAAAAAATATTCCTATCTTCAGTCGCATGATATTGCATTTGTATTTGAAGCAAATCCGGAGGAAGTGAAAAAGTTGCCACAAAATATCTTGCATTATGCAGCGGTCGATAAACAGGGAAAAGCGATAAGTCATGGAAGCTTGAAAGAGCAGCAAACGCCTGGCTCGTATGAAATGACAATTATGATGGACCACGTTATGCTCGATATGGAGGGGATGCTGAAAGCCTGTAATTCCGAGGATAAATACAAAATGATGATGAATTTTTGTTTGGAGTTGGATAGCATAGACAAGGTATTAATTCTTGATGATAATCAGATTTTGGATTATAGACCTTCTTTTACAATTACTGGTATTGGACCTGTGCAACTTGGTGCTGATTTAAACACGCTCCCTAAGTCTTTGCAGGATGTTTACAACAATTGTTATGACATGCAGGCACCAGATGGTGATAAATATTATGCTTTTGATAGCAGCACTGGAGCTACTATGTTTACTGCCATCGGAAGTCCTGATGGAAAGATTAAATGTATAGAGGTGGGGTCTTACGTTTTTCCTGTGAAATTTGGAAATGTTGTCTTGCGTGTAGAAGACCCATATTGCAAGATAGTAGAACAATATGGTAAGAGTATCTCATGGTCATACAATCCAGAAACATTATCGGCTACTGCATCGTTTGAGCACGGAAAGGTTACCTTTGAGGTTTTTGGTGATTTCTTCACGGATAGTGGCACAGCTAAGTTGCAGCAGTTGCAGAATGGTGCCAAGAATGTAGTCTTTGTACCTTCCGATTTTAATCCGGACGAACAATTACAGTATTACAGAATTCAAGCGGGTAAGTAATTAGGCTGGTTCCCATGATGCTTTTGTGTTAGAAAGCATGGGGGTAACAGGTTGTTGACCTGTTTATCTGCTATAAACGAATCAAGGCTGCCTCCGCAATGAAATCGGAGACAGCCTTGCAAGATTGAATTATAATCTTTCCATTTCTTCACATCACTCATACATTTCCTGAAGATGTGTTGAGCGTAGTTCTCTGTGTCTTTTCTTTGCCATACTTCCTAATTTCTTGTACTAATTGTTATGCAACTGTATGGTTAACTTCTGAGTTTATGACGAAAGTATTGTTTAGACTGAAATAATTCCTCTCTTTTCCTTGGCGGTTTCAAGAAAAAAACGTAACTTTGCAGCAGAAACTATAAAAAAATATAGAGTTATGATGGGAATATTGCAAGTTGCCTCTTATATATACAAGCGTTATATGGATGATTTTGGCGCTCGTATTGATGAAATGAAGTTGCATAAGCTACTTTATTTCACGCAGCGTGAGTGTTTGATTCAAAAGGGTGAACCTATGTTTGAAGCACAATTTGAGGCTTGGAAATATGGTCCTGTCATGGTTCAGATTCGCCAGCATTATAAAAATGATTCTCTCCCAGAATTGATGGATAAAGAGCAGGTTGTACAATATGAGCCAGTGTTTGATATGGTGTTTAAAACTTATGCTCCACAGAAGTCTTGGAGTTTGAGTACTTTAACGCATGGAGAGTTTTCTTGGAAACACGCAAGAGAAGGCTATGATGAACAGGATTCATGTGAGGTAGAGATGAAAACAGAAGACATTATGGTTGATGCCAACAGGGTTCGTGAAAGACGAGCAGTTTTGCGTCAATTAAATCTTTATACTGCTTAAACCATGAGAATAACTGAGGAACAAATGGCTTTGATACGTTCTCTTCGTTGTGAACGACTGGCTTCTAATGAAAAGAATTTGCGATTGATAGATTCTTTCTATAGCACTCGCAACAACAATGTTGCGGAGGCTTTGCTGAATGAGGCTTATCAAGAAGATGAGTCTGGTGTTGTTGCCTATTATGTGGTGAAAGATAATGATGACAATGTGTTGTTCTTCTTTTCATTGAAGTGTGGATTGTTGTTTGATGAATTCATAGAAGGTGAAAAATTGACAAGGCTCAAGGAATTATGCTCTGCTTTGTCTGAAAAACTGAATAGGGGAAACGTGCCAGAAGAAGATATGGATGGTTTGAAAGCCATATTGGAATCTGTTAGGGCAAAAAAGGGATTGAAGAAAGATGAAGTGGCACGTATCCTTCATACTACAACGGATTCCCAAGAAATCAATTCTATTTTTGATAAAAACATTAAGAATGTGGGCAAAACTTTTGCTGGTGTGGAGATTGTGCATTTCTGTGCCAATGATGATTGTCGTGAAGTTTGGGATAAATATAATCTTGACCAAAGTCTGGGAGCAATCGTCTTTTGGCATTTTATTGTTCCTCTGATTTTTGAGTTGAGAAAGATTGTTGGTTGTGAATATCTTTTCTTATTTGCTGCTGATTGTGACCCTGATGAGCATCTTGTAAACTATTATAGCCAAAAGTTGAAATTTAAGAAAGCAGATGAACATAGTGCTGCAATGCCGATTTATGATTTTACATGTAAGTTCATGTATCAAAAAATTGCGGAATTAGAAGAAAAGCGAATGAAGTTCTATGAGAACTTTAATCATGATGAAGATGCAGTCTAACTTTCTTGTTACAAAAAACGTTTAAACCAGAGCGTTATTATTGACAATTAACGGGGATGTTTCCAGTGGTTGACAATAAAACGAATCAAGGCTGCCTCCGCAATGAAATCGGAGACAGCCTTGCAAGATTGAATTATAATCTTACCCTTTATTCTTCTTTATTTGGTTAAGGATTCAGACAATGAATGATGCTTTTGCCCTTACAGGGCGCATTGCTGATTCCTTGTTTACCCAGGGCGATGCCCTGGGCTAGGTGCTTCTGCCCTTTCAGGGCGTGTGGAGCAAACTTGCGAAACTTCAATTATCTCAGAATATCCTTCAGCGCAAAGTTGGCTAGGATGCTGGTGCTCTGGCTCAGCATGCGGATGAACTCCTGCGCCGAGTTCTTCATGTACGCATCCTTCAGGATGTGGATGCAGCCATCCATCTCGTTGTCGGCAGCATCAATCGGAATCGCTCTCATGCCTTTTTCCAGGATGGTGGTGGATTCTGAAAGCACCGTTACCAGGTTGCTGCGATGCAAGAGGTCGAAGATGATGTTCACATTGTTCACCTCTATCATAATCTTGAAGTCGAGGTCCTTGCCGTCTATCAGATAATCGAAGGCGTTGCGGGCCTGCAGACCCTTGCATGGAAGGATGAGGTCGTAGCGCTCCAGCTCAGAGAGCTTCACCGATGAGAGGCGGGCCAGGGGATGATTCTCGTTCACAATCG
>ERZ1026862.753-NODE-753-length-21277-cov-3.834935_pt1 | contig 21277 bp, 21 predicted proteins | sample MGYA00380161_ERZ1026862 | MGnify/ENA primary metagenome ERZ1026862 (study PRJEB33269, sample SAMEA4719797) | human gut metagenome | biome: human-associated habitat; feature: organic feature; material: feces | place: Cameroon | collected 2013-10 ... | reverse complement strand
TGCTCAGGAGTCTCGTGGGCTCGGAGATGTGTATAAGAGACAGGCATATTCAGTACAGCCGTTCTGACGCGCCCGATCGAGCATTTTGCGCCGAAATAGCTTGTGTAGAGCCGCGTCAGATTTATGCCCCACAGCCAGTCTATCTTGCTGCGGGTAAAACCTGCGGAATAGAGGTTATCGTATTCGCTTGCCGGTTTAAGGTCAGCGAACCCGGCACGGATACTCGCTTCTGTCATTGAGGAGATCCACAGGCGGCGCACCGGCTTTGTACAGCCGATGTAGTCGTATATGTATCTGAAAATGCACTCGCCCTCACGTCCGGCGTCCGTTGCTTCGATAATCTCGTCGATTTTGGAGCTGTTCATCTGACGGGCAAGCGTTTTCAGGACTGAAACCGCATTCTCTATCGGGACGAACTGAAAATCCGGCATAATAGGCAGGTCGGAGAGCGACCACTTCTTGTAGCCCTCATTATATTCGTCAGGCTGTTTCAGCCGGACAAGGTGCCCCCTCGCCGATGTGACTATGTATCCGTTGCCGCAAAGCGCACCGTCGGCGGTCTTTTGCGCTGCGCCGAGAACGGCGGCAATATCACGCATTACCGACGGTTTTTCCGCTACTACCAGTTTCATTTTTGTTTTCCTCCTGTTCGATCGTGCTATTTATAGCACCGTTTTCTTTGTTGTCCGCAGCGCTGTTTTCATTATCGAAAAATCCCGTGCTGACAGCGTCAATGACTGTTCCAATGCCGATACCCTTGTCTTTCAGCATACTGAAAAGCCGCTGTGCTTCCAGCTCAAAGATGTTCTTTGAAAGAGCGTCAATATCCGCTTTCAGAGCCGCGGCGGCAGTTTTCTTCTTTTCGATCACCGCATTAATTTCATCGAGCTTCTTTTTCTTGACCTCTACCTTTTCGGAATAGGCGGCGATCTTCTCGTCTGTATTCAAGCTACAATCTCCTTTGCTTCCGTTTTTCGCGGATTTTGTGAATGACGTATGCGCCTGTCACGGCGGCGAGCAGCCCTATGTCAACAAGGCTGATGCGGAACTGCGGACGGTCAGCCGGTTCGGCTCCCTCTGCCGTATCAGGCGGCATATCAAAGATATTCGCCTTTATGATAAAAAACAAGAACGTCAGCAGCACGACTGCAATAATGCAGATAAATATGCGCTGTTTAACGCTTTTGCCCATAAATGAATTGTACAGTTTCTTAATTGATACCACCCTCCCAATAATCAAGCATACTCTGTATTATCGCCTTTGACGCCTGATACCTTGCCTTTTCGTTATCCGTGAAATCGTAGATTTCGGGATAATCTTTGTTGTAATAATCCTTGACCGTATAGAGCTTTACGGTCAGCTTGGTGTGATTGATAGGACAGTACGGGTGTCCTTTGCAATAATAATGCTTGTGACCGTCATCGTCGATAGTGTAGGCGCATCGGTCGGATTTGTATTTCGTCTTGCAGTTTTCGCCGGGGCAAGCCACGGGCGAGGTTTCGACTGCTGTCTTGTAGACGAACGTATCACCCCAGCGGCAGTAGTTCTGATTGACGGTTTTCATGAACTCCTCGAAATCCTCGCGTTTGAAATCAAAGTCGTATATTTCGCCGTCTGAAACTCCGTCAGCCTGCTGTTTCTCCCTTGTCATAAGCACGAAAAGCAGGGACATATAATCTGCGTAATCGTCCGTACCGAAAGAATCTATCCACGAATTTATAGTTCTGTCAGCGCCCTTGGCGGGGTAGAACGTGTTATTGTGGCTCTTGTCGATGTACTGGATTATTTTTCGGGGAGCAGTAGTATCTCCGTCGCAAAATCCCGTCACCGTGCCTTTCAGAGCGTCTTTCGCCTGTTTTTCCATGACGTCCTTTGCCTGTTCGACGAATTCCTTATAGCCCTCGTAGATTTGTTCGGGGGTCTGATTACTATTATCATCGACAAGCCATGCACCGCCGCCGGCGACAGAACCGCCTGCGCCGCCTATCATTTCGGCAAAGCACAAACAGATAACCAGCACTATCAGTATCACGCCGATAATGATAAGGCTGTACGGCATTGTGGACGAAATAAACGACGCTATCTTAGATACCGCCCCGGCGATCGCTTTGCCTGCCGCCTGTGTTGCTTTCTGCGCAGCCTTGGCGGCTGTCTTGGCGGTTTGAGCAGCAGCCTTTCCGGCTTTGGCAGCGCCTTTCTTCACAGCTCGCTTGGCGAGGAATTTGGCTTCTGCCGTGATGTTGTGATTTATGCGTTTCCGCAGCTTTCGCCGTAATTCCGCAGAGGTGGGCTTGTGGATTTTCCGGTAAACCCTCTTGGTGATTTTAGCGCCGTTCTTTGCTGTTTTCACTCCGGCGTTTGCGGCGGTTTTAACTCCGCTGGCACCGTGGTCGTATATCTGAACGCCGAGTTTCGCGGCTTTAACGCCGTTATCGTCGGATTTTTCAGCCTGAGCCACAAAGCCCTTTTTCAGCACCTCCGCAGGCTTTGCTGCAATGTTAGCGGCAGTTTTCACTGCGGAGGAAAGTCTACGGTACTTTGTAATATTCACCTTTGCCGGAGCAACGCCGCCCATGGCAATGGAAATAAGCTCGGCTTTTTTTCGGAAAATCTTTTTCTGCTGTCTGTTAAAGAATTTGAGCAGCTTCAGACGGGATTTATCAATCTTTTTCCGCTTTATTTTCCGCAGCTTTTTGTTCTGCTGCTGGCTGTAAATCACACGCTCTTTCCGCTTGGTAAGCGTTCCGTTAGCAACCGTGCCGTTTTTCAGGACTTTGTATTTCTTGTTTTTCGGCTGGTGAGGCGACAGCTTGTACTGCTTCGGCGGTCGGAACGGAGTGGGTGTTATTTTCTCGGAAGAACCGGAAGTTTTAATTTCGGTTCTTGGAACGCCAACAGGAGTTGCAGATTTTGAAAGCGGGATTTTGCAGTCAGCAGCTTTGCCGCTGGCGTGTTCCTTGCGCTCGACAAACTGCCGCCGTTCGGTTTGCGCTGGATTTCCACGGTCACGCAGCACAGGCTCATCTTTTTCAGAACGGCGTACTGTTCTTTCAGTTTTGCCCGAAAGCGCCTTTTCGTTCTTCTTGGAAAGTTCCGTTTTCTGAGATATGCTGTGTTCGATTGAACGGTCGTTCACGGAACGAGCCTTTACGTTGCCTTTTTCGGTAATGACTTTCAAATATATCACCCCTATACTATCTGAGCATTACTCACCGAATTTCGTAGTCATAAGCTTGTACAGCTTTGTGTCCGTAGGAAAATCGTCCTTGAAAGGCAGAGAGCCGTTCAGTCCGCAGTAAATCAGACCGGAGCCTGCCGGCGCGCCGGTAACGAAACTCATCATGTTTTCGGGTATTTTCAGAAGATGCGACAGCTTGTCGCGGTCGCTCGCCGCCTGATTGAGCATGAGGATAAACTCCGAATTTGAAAGCATGGAGCGCGCCGTATCGGATTTCAACAAATCCTCGACGTTCTGCGTAATTCCGGTCGGAATGCCGCCCCATTTTCTTGCGCGCTTGTAAAGCTCAAACAGGAAGTTTGCACTTTCTTCATTTCTGAAAAGAAGATAAATCTCGTCTATGTAAATGCGGGTGCGGATACCGCGCTCACGGTTGCGGACGATTTTGTCCCACAGGTTTTCAAGCACTACCATCATGCCGAGGGGTTTGAGCTGCTTGCCTAGATCCTTTATGTCGTACACGACAACACGGTTATTTACGTCTACGTTGGACGGGTAGGAAAATGTTTTCATAGAGCCGTTTACATACAGTTCAAGCGACATATACAGCGGCTTTGCTTCCTCCGAGGTCTGCTTTGACAGAATATCGTAATAATCCTTGAGCGTAGGCATTTCCGTTGTTTTGCCGAGCAGGAAATCACGGTAGACCTCATGCAGACAGTTGTCGATAATAGTTTTCTGTTCGGGAGAAATGCCCTGTTTCCCCATGATGGTTTCAAAAAACGACAGGAAAAAGTCGTACTTGGAACTTACGACATCTTCCCCCTTGTTGTATTCCTCAAGCGAGATTTCAAGCGGATTAAGGTGCGTGTCGCTGCTTTCGGAAATGTAGAGAAGTTCGCCGCCGAGCGCCTTGACGAGGTTCGTGTATTCACGTTCCGGATCCACGATGATTATTTCATCGTCGGTCGCGAGGAACACATTCACCATTTCCCGCTTTGCGCTGAACGACTTTCCGGAGCCGGGGCAGCCGAGAATAAATCCATTGGCGTTTATAAGGCTTGCACGGTTGAAGATAATCAGGTTGTTGGTGGTCTGATTCAATCCGTAGTAAACGCCTCCTTTCTGCGACAGCTCCTTTGAATTAAACGGCATGAATACGCAGGCGCTCTCCGTTGTGAGAGTGCGGCGCACCTTTAAGCGGCAGTTTCCCAGCGGCAGACAGCTTGCCATTGCGTCCTCCTGCTGAAAGTTGGCTCTGGAGGTAGTGCAGACGTGCTTACGGAACACGGCTTCGATTTTATCCGTGTTGTTATCCAGTTCGTCAAAGCTGGTTCCCGTCACCATTACCACCAGATTAAGCAGAAACATCTTCTGATTTTTGCTCTGCAAATCGTTCAGCAGTTCTTCGGCTTCCGCAAGGGACTGTTTCAGGTCGTCCGAAATCACGTCAGAGTAAACGCCGTGCTGCGACGCCTTTTTCTCTTTCTGCATTTTGTTGGAGCGCATTGCAGTGAGCTGCCGCTTTACGACCTTTATAGCTTCGCTCGGCTCAACAGGAGCGATATTCACCGTTACCACTATCGGCAGCGAGGTTTCGCAGAGGTCTTTCAGCATATCGTCCACCAGCGAGGACGGCAGATGTTTCAGATAGACCATTCGCGCGAATTTGTCGTTGTACATGAAATAGTCTTTCTTGAACTCAAAGTAATCGGGGCAGCACAGCGATTTTTCCGCGCCGCGCAGGAACTCCGAACTGCTTATCGGGCGTATCTCCTGATTAACGCCGCGGAAAATATCTGCAATAATGCGGATACGCTCGTTGGCTTTCAGCTTTTCGATGTTGCTGCCGATTTTCTGAAAGCAGCTCCGCATATACAATTCCTTTGCGGCGAGTTTCTGCTGCGCCAGTTCCAGAGTAGCCGCCGTAACTGTCACCGTGAAATACTTCTTTGTGGTAATGCCGTTCTGACCCTGCTGCATTTTATCCAAAAGCATTTCGTTGTACTCGTCGCGGTATTCGTCAAAGCCGTCGCCGGCGTGCTTCAGAAGTATCTGACTTGAAAACTCTTTCTGATTGATAACGTTGTTGTGGAGCGTAATCTGAATATCGTCCGAGGTATCAAAGCTGTTGAGCAAATCCCCGTAGGCGAGGAATATTCGCTCCTGCTCGGCTGCGTCCGCAGCGTCGTAAGTCACATCTGAAAAAGAATAAGTGACGGAATAGCGGTTCTTCTCTACCTCAAAAATGTACTTCCCGTGAACGTGTTCATAAGGGATCGTGTCCTGCACGGTTCTGGCGACCTTACGGACAGTCTTTTCCTTTGTCTTTTTAGGCTTTTTCTGCTTTGCAAGGCGCACCCTGTCCAAGTCCTTTGCGGAACTTTCGGTAGTGTCGGTCTTTGAAGAAAACATACTCATTTCTTCTTTCTCTCCTTTCGGATTTTATTTGTCTGCTTTGCGATTTGATGAGCTATCTCGTCCTCGGATATTTCATTACGGCAGTCCCAGAAAACAGGAAGTTCCTCATACTTGCGTTTCTGCGGCTCGACCCATTTCTGTCTGTACAGCAAAGCCAGAAATTTCTCAAACGGCATACCGTCGTATCTGAAAAAGCCAAACGCGAACATCGGCACGGCTATCAGGATAACCAACCAGCCGACAACATCATCTCCGAGGAAGTCCTTTCCGAAGATGTACAGCGGAACGCAGACGGCGAGAGCAGCCACAGCGCATACGCACTGCCTTATCGTCAGCCCGAACAGAAATTTCTCCTTGTATTCGGTGATTTCTTTCGGTATCTTTATTTCTATCAAGTTATCTTCCTCCTCACGATGAGCCGACTATCCGCTTTGCCCATGCGCCGGAACTCATTACTCCGATACCCAGCGTCAGCGTTGTTATCAGTCCCATTATTCCGTCAAGAGCAAGGTTATAGCTTCCTATGCGACCGGCTATGAGCGCATTGTTCACGGCAGCGTAAGCGATGAACATTATTGCAAGAACTATCGATTGCAGCGTTACTGCGGCGTAGGATTTCAGAAATCCCTTGCCGATATCTGATAAACCGTCGCAGGCGAACGTTGACAGCGGAACGGGCGCAATCATCGTGTAGACCGTCAGCTCAAACAGACGGGCGATTACCACAACATTGGCTATAATCATAATGATTTTCATGATAAGCCCCTGTATGGAAATCTGCATATTGAGAATCAACGGCTGGAAGTTGAGAAATCCTGCGTCCGTATTGTTGATGATTTGCGACGCCTGCGAAGAAGATACGAAATACTGGGCTGCGACCTGCCAGTCGCTTGTGTCGATGAAAGAATACTGCGTTATGGTGCCGCTGATTTCATTCACAAAGCTGTTAAAACCGTTGTAAATCACCGTCGTAAAGAACTCGGAATTGTCCACGCAGACCTTTGCAACGACCATTTTCAAAAACAGCATCATGACGTTTTCCCATGTCACCCACTGAAAATGCAGCGTTTTCGTGAAGAAATCTATAAGAAAGAACATCACGCACAATGTGAGCGATGTAGCCTTTATAGCGGATACCAAATCCGGAACGGTGCTTGTGGCAGATTGCAGAAGGCTGTCGTTCGTCAGCAGCTCTATCAGCATTGAGAATAAGCTGTTAAGTTCCATCACAATACCCTTGATAGTATCAAGGCATTGTCCATATCCCCACATAATTAATTCACCTCGTTTCTGCATACGGAAATACAGCGGCAAACAAGCCGCCTGCCGCTGTTCCGTCTGTTGTTTCGCTTGTTTACCCGGTGATTCCGAACAGGTCAAGCGAAAGTGTGAGCGCAAACACCACAAATCCCGACGCCAGCGTCATAAGTCCGCGGGTCTTTGCTTCTGCGTCGTCGTTCTTGATCGCGAGGGCGAACATAATGCCGCCGACAAAGGCGACTACCAGACCGATACGCCCGATCCACGTCGCGAAGAACCCGATAACGCTGTTGAAAGCAGCCTCGCCGTCGGCAACTCCCTCGCCGCCCTCTGCGAAAGCGGATACAGAGGACGCCATCGCCATCGTCACCATTGTGGTGAGTGAAAGCACAGCCTTCTTGCGCTTTGCGTTCAGAGCAGAAATGAAGTTCTTAATGGGGTTGGTTCGCTTTGCTGCACCCTGTGCAGCGGTGGTAGTGATTGTGTTTTCCATAAGAAAACCCTCCTTGAAATAATAAATATATGTACAACCGCAAATGCGGCAGTAACCGGATCAAAACGGGCTGTCCACGATTTCTCTGAAATCCGCTTCTCCTATGACCTTTGGTGTGGATAAATCCATAGGCATAAGGTTTTCGGGAACGGGTTCATCGGAGAAATCCAGCTCCTCGTTTTCGTTGAACATTTCTTCGCCGGCGGTCTGTTCCTCATGCTGTTTCAGAGCAGCGGCGATTTCCTTTGTGTCGAATTCTTCGTCAAGGTTTGTCATGCTATCCTCCTCGTCGGGAACGTCTATATCTGAAATGTCCTTTTCATCATCGACCGGATGGGCAACAGGTTTCGGCTCCACGGTTTCCGAATAAATTTCGGTCATATCCGGAGCTTTTTCGGTGTGTAAATCGTCGATGAGATAGGCATAGTTCTTGTTGCTGTCCTCCAGGTATTTGTAATTCTGGTGCTTTTCGATATCAAATTTGTGACAGAAAAAAGGGTAGAGCGCCCGGACGATCAGTACGCACTCGTTCGGTTTCATGACCTTGAGTTCGTCCGTCGTCATAAGTTCTCTACCCAAAATGCTGTTATTCTCCGAGGTTGACGGAGATTTGTGGCTTCGTGTGCGGTTCTGGGATACCACGTCAATGGTTTCCTTGCCGAGCGATTTCGATATTGCTTCAAGGGTGCTTGCTTCCTGCCCGCCGAGGAAAAGCAGGCTGTCGCAGTTACCCGTGAGTATCTCCCATGATTTGTCGTACATCTTTTTGAGCTGCGCCAAATTCTGAATTATGATGTTTGCGGATATTTCCATGCTACGCATTGTTGCAAGCAGTTTATCAAAATCCGGAATGGTGCCGACATTCGCAAACTCGTCGAGCAGACACCGCACATGGACGGGGGAGTCTGCCGCCGTACTTGAAATTCGCCGTATCGTAAAGCGTATCAAAAAGCTGCGTGTACATCATTGCCGCAAGGAAGTTGAACGTAGCGTCCGAGGACGGTATAATAATAAAGAGGGCGGTCTTTCGGTCGCCCAATGTATCGAGGTGTATGTTGTCCGTGTGCGTCAGGTCTGCGACTTCCGGAAGATTGAACGCCGCAAACCGCACAGCCGCAGAAATCAGTATCGACTTTGCAGTTTCGGCGGGAGCTTTCTTGAAATCCGCATAGAACGAAACCGCCATGCTGTGCGGATTTTCGGCTCTCAGCTCGTCCATCATTTCATCAAGCGGCGAGCGGTGGTTTTCGTCCTGTTCGGAGATTTCCGCTAACCTCATCATCTTCATTACCGTGCTGAAATTACGGTCGAGGGAATTGCCGTTTTCGTCCGTCTTTTTTTCGAGAAGATAGAAAGCAATCGCAAGCGTGAGCGCCTTTGTGCTGTCGTCCCAGAACTGATCGCCGCCGGACGCGCCTTCCTGCTTTGTGTTCTTCATCAGGCAGTTTACCATTTTCATGACGTAGGTCTTGTTGATGTTTCCGTCCTTGTCATAGATGTAATTGAACGGATTGTAATTGTTGCTGTGCGACATATCTATCAAGTTAAATACACGGATTTCGTAGCCGGCTTTTTTCAGCAAACGCCCACAGGAACGCAGCAGTTCGCCTTTCGGGTCGGTTACGACATAGGACGTATTCAGCTGCATTATGTTCGGTTTGACGTAAAATCTCGACTTACCGGAACCGGAGCCGCCGATCACCAGTACATTGAGATTTTCCCGGTGCTGGCGTGTATTCAGCGACATTCGGACTTCCTGCGTGAGCAAGATATTGTTGTCTGTTTCAAATGGAGATTTCGGTGATTTCTTACCCTTTTTCTTTTCAACTTTATCAGCAAGAAATTTTTCTTCCTTTTCGTTAGCCCAGCGAGCCGAGCCGTGTTCTACACCCTTTCGGTGCAGGCGCTTTCGGGAAGTGTATTTCATAAGCGCATATATGCCGAGGGCGAAAGCCACCATGAGCGTTATCTTGAAACTGTATGATGAAAAGTCCGTGAAATGCGCTCCGACCGTATCGGTAGAGGTAAGCACGGTTTCAAACTGCGTCATAAGCACATTGAAATCCAGCACGCCCTCATCGTCCACGGACAAGTCCATAGCCGCGCCAAGACCCGCCGAAACATACAGAACTGCAAAGACGATAATTGCATACAGCAATATCGTCAGCATATCAGGTTTCTTCTTTTTCAATGTATCAACCCCTTGCTTTCGTTAAGTTTGAGCTTTGGAGCAGTCGGCACGGCAGGCTGCTTTTTCAGAGAATTATGAATTTTGTTCTGGAGCAGGCTCTGCCTTTTCGCCTTGTCGATTATGTGAACAGAGTTTTCTTTAGGGATATTGAAATCTCTGGATATCTTATCCGAAACATTTATCGTGCTGAAATTGTAGGTCTTAGATTTGCCGCCGAGCGTTAGTGTAAAGCCGTTCTGCGAGGTTCGCTCAATGCCTATGCTCTGCGAAACTCCGTCCTTGCCGACCGTGCGTTCCTCGATTTTGGATTTGACCTGCCTGTCGATTTTCTGGGACTTTGCAACAGCCTTTTCAGCCTGATACTCCGTCATTCCGAGCCGGTTGGTGCAGATGTTCTTCATCTCTGTTTCGGTCATTTTCTCCGGAGTGAGGGCGGCGGTTTTATCTCCATTTGAAATGAAAATATGCGTCAACGAGCGTTCGCTTTGTATGTGCGGCGTCCTTGCCGCACTTTGGGCGAACGCCTCACGACGTCCTGTCGTGCCGCCGTCCTTGAAATTGACGGAATTAAAACGCATATCCCGCAGGGTAAGGTCGTCGCTGGGGTAGCGGATATTCGTTTTCAGAGAATTGAGATTATCGTACTGCTCCGTATGAGCGAGGAACTTATCCTTGTCCAGCCTGAGGTCACGGCAGATTTTATTCGCCGCCAAATCTGCCTTTGCTTCAGAATAGCCGAACTGCTCCCGAAGTAATTCCATCGTCTGCGCCTTATTCATGGGCGAATATTCAAAGGACTTCCCGAGCTTGTCATCGGCGATAACGATACCTTTATCATCTGACCGAATATCCAGATTGTCTGAAATCTCGCCGTGGACGCGCTTGTAATCTTCCTTGACAACGGCGACCTGTTCAGCGTTTTCTGCAGGATAGACGCATTTTATCTTGCCGTCCGCGGATTTCATGAACTGGCAGCTTAACCCCTGTTCCTCAAAAGCGGCTTTCATAGCGGTCACGTTGTTGGCGCTGATGTTAAAGCACTTTACGCTCTGCGGTGCTTCTTTCAGGCGCTCCTGCATTATCTCCTGCGTTATCTGACTGACTATTCCCTTGTCACGGTCGAGGAATTCGATAGTCTGCTTATCTCCCTTACCCACGACCGCAACAGGGATTTTGTATTCCTTTGCTTTTGCGGCAAAGGCTTTCGCGTCAGCAGAAAGAATATTGCTCGTTGTGGAAATGCCGCATTCCGCCTTATTGGCTTCATACAGCAGTTCGCCGTTAGTGACGGTACCTTTCGCCAATCTCTCGGCAATGCTGCCGCCGATTTGATTAATGCTGTCAACGGAATTATGGTACAGTCCTTTCAGCATTTTTTCAAAGAGGGGAGCGAGGAGCTTAATAAGCTCAGCTCCCACCTCGATGATTTTTTGCCCCGACTGCAATGCAGCGGAGCCGACTTCGTCTGCCATGATCAATACCTCCTGTTCTGATTTTGTGCTATAAATAGCACATTTTTAGCGTTTGGGCGGCGTGGGCTTTTTGATAGAAAGCTTTTTACCGCTGAGATTTTTTCCTGCCCGCAGTTCATCGCGCTTTTTCACGTATTCCCTTGAAAGCTCGGGATTTTTGCGGAAAACATTGTTCACCTCATCAATTTTGGCGCGGAGAATGCGGCATTTGTTCTCGCTTTCCTCAAGGCGTTCCGACAGGGTAGGCTTGAACGCCCTGACCATATCTTCGCAGGAACCGCTGTATTCCAGCAGTTTCGGGCGGCTCCCGAACGGAACGTCGTTGCTCCATTTTGAAAAGCCGTCTATAAGCGAGGTGGCATTCTTTGCCTGCTCGTATGTATTATTAATGCCGCTGCCGTATTTCGTCACCAGTTCCGGCTTGATATATCTTCCTGTTTCAAGGAAACGGTTCAGCAGCCGTCCGAGCGCCTTATTACGGTCAAGTTCGTTATAATGGACATATACCGAATACCCTTGCTTTTTAGCAGTGGAAATAATACTCAGAAGTTCAGAACTATCGCCGCCGACACGGGGATATGTGATGTTCTCTCCAGCTTTCAAGGCTGCCGATAACTGCCTGTCTGAAATTAACTGGCTTTCTTTATGGACAACGCCTGCACCCCAGCCGTTGTTGAACTCTGGAAGTAGCTTCTTGGCTTCATCGCTGTCGATAACTCTTGACTTGTACAGTTCGGAAATAGGCTCCACAAGCGCCGAGGATTTGCCGGACGCAGGCAGCCCAATAACAATATCCAGTCTTTTTTCACGGCGTATCTCGCCGGAAAAAGAAACAGCGCCATCACTTTTGGTAACGGCGCTGCCCATATTCTGTAATCTGTTATAAACACCGAGCTGTATACCGGTGCGGTTCCTCAACTCTATTGTAGGCTTGCTGGAACTTATACAGGAATTTGCTTCCTTGATTTCTTTTAGCGCGTAGATTTCGCTTTCGGGAACGGTTTCATTTGCGGCAAGCCGTTTCAGAACGTTTTGCATTTCCTCCGAAACAGGCTCTCCCGTAAGCTTATTTATCATAAAATCACCCCTAAACGCAAAAAAGCGGAGAACTGTTACATTCTCCGCTTATAAGCATATATTCAATTGTAATTAAGCAATATCTCTAATATCGCTCTCCGTAAGAACGCCGTCTGCAATCATCATCTTTTCCTGTTCTGCAAAAGGCGTGTCCCACACAATGTTCCGATGAGCATATGCCCAGTTCAGAACATCTACGAATTTCGGATTGAAGTCTTTGTGATACGCTCTGTTTTCAAGCTCGACCATGAACTTGATCGACCAAGCCGAGGTGAACTCGCCCCAATCTACTTCCTCAATGCCTATTGCGCTGAAACCTGTTGTCGGTAAAGCCATATTATGCTCCTTTCGCACAAGTCCGGTTGCTTACTTATATTATACATCTTTTGCATTCCGTTGTCAACGTGCTATAAATAGCACATTTTCAAAATCACAGCCTGTCAGCAAGTTCGCGCAGCACCTTGAAATCCTCGCCCTTTGCCAGAATGAGAAGATCCTCGATGTATTTTGAAAGCGTTTCGGCTTCCTCATGGGAGAGAACGACAGGCGGTTCGGAAGATGTAGTTTCATGTTCATCGTCAGTTTTAGGAACAACGTCAGCGCAAGTGTTTTGCTGCCGCTGAATGTCCTTGACCTCTTTATGGGTAATCTGCGGCTTTTCAGAGATTATTTTCTGCTGCTTTTCGGGAGTGAGCTTTGCGACTTCGTTGGCTGTCGAAATCGACATATCTCCGGATTTTACCGCCTGCTCCACATCAGGGATAGCGTTGTGCTTGATGTTATCCAGCTTTCCGACCTGCGCCGGGGATATGTTAAGGGCGTCTGCGATTCTGTCCCTTATTCTGCCCTTGACGGGCTTTCCGGCTGCTTCAAGTTCTTTGAAAATCCGCGTCAGTTCCTCGTACTCACGCATTGTATCTGCGTCCGAATACTTGCGCTGGGTAGCGTTCAGCATTATGAGGTCAAGCTCGGTTTCATTGTTCGGCTTTGCGCCTTTGATGAAACAGGGAACTTTACCGCTTCTCCTGCGCCCGTCAGCGATAAGCGACTTTAACGCCGCCAGACGGCGATGACCGCTGATAAGCTCATACCTGCCGTTTTGTTCCGAAACGACCAGAGCTGTCATTAAGCCCTGGCGCTCTATATCGTCCGCAAGAGATTCTATTTCGGAGATTTCATAGAAATTGTTTCTGTTCGGCTCGATGTTGTCGATGTCTATCATTTTCAGACTGTCTATGTAGCTGTCGGCGTTGACCGTCTGAATATCCGCCGCTATGGCGCTGTCAAGCTGCAACTTTCTGCTCATTACTCCTCACCAAGCCTTTCAATGATTTCCTCTGCCAAATTTTCGTATGCCTGTGCCGCAGCCGTCCATTTCATGTATTCCTTTGCGGTCAGTTTGTAGCTGAAAGAGTTTTTGATAACACGGCTGAAAGGAATGGTGGTGTTCAGCACCTTGTTTCCGAGGGTGCATTTGAGGAATTCCAGCAGCTCTGTATCTGCGGGATTTTCCTTGTCGAATTTGTTCACGATACAGCCGCCGAATTTGGCATTGCAGTTTGCAAGCGCCCCTGTTACAGCGGGAATGCCCTGAATCGCGAACGTTCCAAGCTCTATGGGAACGAACACACTGTCGGAGAGCGTGATTACTTTTTCTGTCAGCTTTGTAAGAGCCGGCGGCAGGTCGAGGACTGCGTATTCATAGCTGCGGTCGAAAGTCAGCACCTTTCTCACGTTGGCTGTCTGAACATCTTCCGGGAGCTGCTCAAACTGCGCCGCCACAAGGTTAAGCGCCGAAGTCGCCGTAAGAATGTCGATGTTCGTGTATCTAGTAGAGCTTTTCGCCACAGTCGGCAGGCAGTTCCTCTTTATCAGGGCTGTTTCAAGACCTGTCTTCGGTTCTGCAAAGAAACGGGAACTGTTAGCCTGTCCGTCAAAGTCGATTACAAGCACCTTTCCGCGCTCGGCAAGCACGTTTGCAAGGTTGATAGCCGTTGTGGTCTTTCCTACGCCGCCCTTGTGATTGTAGATTGCAATTACTTTCATAAAATGTCCTTTCCGTGCTGTTAGCACCCTCATTTACTGCCGTACATATCGTGATTGACCATTGCCGAATAAAAGCTGTCGATCGTCAGCGGGGCGTTATACAGAGCCGTTATGAGATACGCCCTGATATTCCGTACATCGCTTGTGTTCTTGTCGAGCGCCGTAATCACATACTCAATATGGGTGCTGTCCAGTTTGAGAAACTGTGATTTCACAACGCTCTGCGGGAAGTCCTCGCCGTTCACACGGATATACTTTTTGGTGGAGCAAACCACGTCGAGCATTATCCCGACGATTTCGTTTATCCTGCCTTTCTGTGACGGGCTGCTTTCAAGAAGATAATCATAACCGATGTTCTCCCGGATAATATCCGTGTAGTCCGTCCGTTCATCGGAGGAAACCGTATTCGGTATTGAAGAATCAATCCTATCCATCAAATCAGCGCCGTCCTTTGGATTGATTGATAGAGGATTATTTTCTTTTGATTTATTATCTTTAGATTTATATAATGAGGGGAGGACGGATTTTTCAGAGCTTGCTCCGCAGTTTCTCGGGAGCAGTATGGTAAGTTCCTCGCCCGGCTGCTCCGCAGTTTCTTCGGAGCAAGCTCCAAAGTCGTTATCGGCGACATTTTCCTCCTGCTCCCTAGTTTCTGCGGAGCAAGGCGGTTGTGCGTCAATCCTGTTCCTACGTTTCTTTTCGTAGGACTGCACAGCAGCCGGTTTTATGGACAACTGCTTTTTCTCTCCCTGTGAAATGAGGTTTGAAATAAGTTCAATATCCTCGATTATGCGAAAACAGCGCTTGGCGGGAAGTCCACGGTTCTTGCTTTCGATAAGCCCGGCGTCCACCAGATTCTTTATGCAGCGTTTCTGCTGATACTCAGAAAGAGCGGTACTTGCTTCAAGGTCGGGAACGGTTGAGTAGAACCAGCCGCTGTCGTCCAGCATACCGTTGCGTTCATAGTAGCTGCATTTCGATATGAGGGCGGCGTAAGCGACCGCTTCTGACAGTCCTATTGCGTGAGCCAGCAATCGGTTGACAGTCAGCGTATTGCTCGGATTTAGCATCTGGAATATTGCGTTCATAATAATCATCGCCTTTCTGAAAGATAGGAATTTCTGCGGATTTATTTCTTCTGAGCTGCTTTCCACTTTTCAACCCTATCCTTGCAGCGTAAATCTTCCGCTGCTTTCGCTTCCTTATCTTTGAAGAACGGGCAGCCGCCCTTAAAGCTGCTGCTAACCAAAGCCGAGCATTTTCCGTCCCAATATGCAAAGCACTTACTGGAATTGCAGCGGGGCGACTTGGTGTTATAGAGAATGTTCAACATAATAGTCTCCTTTTTAGACTGTTTTGGTATATTGTGGAGCAAACAAATTTGGCTATTATGCCAAAGATTTTGTCTGCGTTTTGTGCGTGGTGATGAAATCTTTGTTATTTATTAACAAACGCTTATGCTAAAAATTGAGCAACAGGCAGATTTATAAGCAAAAAGGGAGAGCTTAAAAAAACTCTCCCTTTTTGTTATTCGATTTCTGGTTTGGCGAATGTCTATACTATTTATATATAGAAAAAGGACGCCTTTCAGTGAAAAGCGTCCTTATTATTGGTTTGGGTATGGTCTGCGTTGGTTGTGCGGCACTACAATTCCTTTTGTAATGCGGGTTTATGACTATATCCCTTTGATGTCCCCTGTAAGGGGCGGTAAGATTTTTTGGATCACTGCTTGAAAATATCCTTTATCTTGTCGAAGAAGCTGGTGCGTCGGGAGTAATTCTTCTCGTCAAGGGTAGCTTCGAACGCCTGGAGTGCGTCCTTCTGCTTCTTGTTGAGGTTTGTGGGTACTTCCACGGAAACCTGTACCAGCTGATCGCCGCGGCCGTTGCGCTGGCAGTGCTGAACGCCCTTGCCGCGGATCGTGAATACCTTTCCGGGCTGAGTGCCGGCAGGTATCGTGTACTTCATCGAGCCGTCGATGGTAGGAATGTCTATCTCCGCGCCGAGCGCCGCCTGCGTGTAGGTCAGCGGAACCTCGACGATTATATTGTCGCCGTCGCGCTCAAACACCTTATCCTGGCGCACGGAAATACGAACCTTGAGATCTCCGCGAGGTCCGCCGCCGGAGCCGGCGTTGCCCTTTCCGCTCAGGCGGATAGTCTGCCCGTCGGAAATACCAGCCGGAATGTTGACGGAGATCGTGACCTTCTTCTGAACCACGCCGTTTCCGGAACACTTGGGGCAGGGAGTGTCGATGATCTTGCCCTTGCCCATGCACTTGGAGCACGCGCGCGTGGACTGCATCATGCCGAACATGGTCTGCTGGCGCACGTTGACCTTACCGGTGCCGTGGCAGTCGGGACAGGTCTTTGCCTGGGTTCCCTTCTTGGCGCCGGAGCCGCCGCACTCGTCGCACGGCTCAACACGGTTGATCTCGATGTCGTGGGTGATTCCCTTGCACGCCTCCATAAAGCTTATGCTCAGGGATACCACGATGTCGGAGCCTCTGCGCGGTCCGTTCGTGTTGGTCCTGGAGCCGCCGGAGAATCCGCCGCCGAAGATGTTGTCGAATATATCGCCGAGGTCTATGCCGTCGCCACTGCTGAATCCGCCGGTGAATCCGCCAAAGCCTCCGAATCCGCCTCCGCCGCCGGTGCCCTGACCAGCGCCGTAGCTCGGGTCAACGCCTGCGAATCCGAACTGGTCGTATCTTGCCTTCTTCTGGGGGTCGGAGAGGACATCGTTCGCCTCGTTGACCTCCTTGAATTTAGCCTCAGCCTCCGGGTCGTCCGGATTGAGGTCGGGGTGGTATTTCTTCGCCATCTGGCGGTACGCCTTCTTTATCTCGGCGTCGGTGGCGCCCTTTTTCAGCCCCAGTACCTCATAGTAATCTTTCTTGTCCATTAAGTATCAACCCCCATATTAACTCGGAATTCATAATTCGGAATATGGACATTCCACCGGGAGCTTCCCTGCACGAATTCCGAATTAACCCAAAGCGCCCTGGGGTTTGGATAGACCTCAAGGCGCTGTGTATTACCTTAGTGATTATTCGTCGATGACTTCGCCGTCAACAGGACCGTTATCCTGCTGAGGAGCTGCGCCGTCAGCGCCAGCAGCCGCACCCTGAGCCTGATAGATCTTGCCGGCTACCTCGTAGAACTCCTTCTGGAGCTCGTCCTTGGCGGTCTTGATTGCCTCGATATCAGTGCCCTTGAGCGCTTCCTTGAGAGCGTCCAGCTTCGGCTGTACCTTAGCCTTGTCGTCCTCTGTTACCTTGTCGCCGAAATCGGTCATTGACTTCTCGATCTGGTAAACCATCTGGTCTGCCTCGTTGCGAGTGTCAACGTCCTCCTTGCGCTTCTTGTCCTCTGCTGCGAACTGCTCAGCTTCCTTGACAGCCTTGTCGATATCGTCCTTGCTCATGTTGGTGGAAGCGGTGATGGAGATGTGCTGCTCCTTGCCGGTGCCCAGATCCTTAGCGGTTACGTTTACGATACCGTTTGCATCGATATCGAAAGTAACCTCGATCTGCGGGATTCCACGGGGAGCCGGAGCAATACCGTCCAGACGGAAGGTACCGATGGACTTGTTGTCCTTAGCGAACTCACGCTCGCCCTGGAGAACGTTGATATCAACGCTCGGCTGGTTGTCGGAATATGTGGAGAAGATCTGGCTCTTCTTTGTAGGAATGGTGGTGTTACGCTCAATCATTCTCGTGCAAACGCCACCGGCAGTTTCGATACCGAGGGACAGAGGAGTTACATCGAGCAGCAGCAGACCGGTGACTTCCTTGTTGAGTACACCGCCCTGGATAGAAGCGCCGATTGCAACGCACTCATCAGGGTTGATGCCCTTGAACGGCTCCTTGCCGAGGAAGTTCTTTACTGCGTCCTGAACCGCCGGGATTCTTGTGGAACCGCCGACCAGAAGGATCTTGTCGATCTCGCTCTTGTCAAGACCGGAATCGGAAATAGCCTGCTTCAGCGGACCCATTGTGGACTCTACCAGGTCAGCGGTCAGCTCGTTGAACTTAGCTCTTGTGAGGGTTACATTCAGGTGCTTAGGGCCAGTAGCGTCAGCGGTGATATACGGGATATTTACGTTTACGGAAGTGGAGTTGGAGAGCGCGATCTTAGCCTTCTCAGCCTCGTCCTTTAATCTCTGCATAGCGAACTTATCGCTGCTGAGGTCGATTCCGTCGGACTTCTTGAACTCGCCCTTGAGGTAATCAATTACTCTCTGGTCGAAGTCATCGCCGCCCAGGTGGTTATTACCAGCGGTTGCGAGAACCTCCTGAACGCCGTCGCCGATCTCGATTACGGATACATCGAAAGTACCGCCGCCGAGGTCGTAAACAACGATCTTCTGCTCTTCTTCCTTATCAATGCCGTAAGCCAGTGCAGCGGCTGTCGGCTCGTTGATGATTCTGTGTACCTTCAGACCTGCGATCTGACCGGCGTCCTTGGTAGCCTGACGCTGGCTGTCGGTGAAGTATGCAGGAACGGTGATTACTGCGTCGGAAACCTTCTCGCCGAGGTATGCTTCAGCGTCGCCCTTGAGCTTCTGAAGTATCATAGCGGAGATCTCCTGAGGAGTGTACTTCTTGCCGTCGATATCTACCTTGTAATCGCTGCCCATGTGGCGCTTGATGGAGATAACGGTCTTTTCAGGGTTTGTAACAGCCTGGTTCTTAGCCAGCTGACCAACCAGACGCTCGCCGTCCTTAGTGAAAGCTACAACGGAAGGTGTTGTTCTGGAGCCCTCGGAGTTGGTGATAACTACCGGCTCGCCGCCTTCGATAACGGATACGCAGGAATTTGTTGTACCTAAGTCAATACCAATGATCTTTCCCATAATGATTTCCTCCATTCTTCTGTTCGCATGATGTCATGCTATGAAAATTAAATAATCTAATGCTCGTTTCCAGTGCGGTGAGAAAGGTGCAGATGCTAGGAACTCATATAACGACTAGGCTTTGTGCCTGTCGTTGTATGAGTGACGACGCAGATGTGCCTTTATCGACGCACTCAGTTTGCAACGGCTACCATTGCGAAACGAATTACCTTATCGTTTATCTTGTAGCCCTTGGCGAAGGTCTTTGCGACCTTTCCGCTCTCGACGTTCTCGTCGTCCACTCTCTGAACTGCCTGGTGCAGCTGGGGATTGAACTCCGCGCCGTCGCTCTCTATCTCGGTGACGCCAAGCTTCGTGAGCGTTGCCATGAAGCTGTCGTAGATCATCTGAACGCCCTGCTTGTAGTTCTCGTCAGTGCATTCAGCCTGGAGCGCTCTCTCGAGATTATCCATGACCGGCAGGAAGTCCGAAACTACGTTGGAAATGATATCCGCACGAAGCTCCAGCTTTTCCTTTGCGGTGCGCTTTCTGTGGTTGTCGTATTCAGCCATCGTCCGGAGAAGCTGATCCTTTACCTGAGCAAGCTCCTTTGCGAGCTTTTCGTCTGCGTCCGGCTGCTCTTCGACTACCTGTGCGTCTGCGGATTCCTCCACAGCCGCTTCTTCAGTCTGGGCGGTCTGCTCCAGATCCTTGCTATCGCTGTTCTCCATTGTCCTTGACCTCGCTTTCTATCTGAGGCGGCTTATCCGAGTCTTCAGAAAGCAGCCTGGTGATCTTGTTGCTGAAATATTCGATATAAGGGATTATCCTGCGGTAGTCCAGCCGCATCGGGCCAATGACTCCCAATGTGCCTGCGGGCTTGCCGTCCTTATAATATGTGCCGCTCACGAAGCTTGAGTTGCTTATCGCGAACGTTCCGCTGTCCTCGCCGCCGAACTTTATGTTGATCCCCGAGAACGTGCTATCCAGCAGCGCTGAAAGCTCGTTCTTGTTCTCCAGGAACTTCATAACGTCCATCACCGGGAACTCCTGACATTCGATCAGATTGCTCTGACCCTGGACGTCAACGTCGCCCTGCATGAGGTCGTTCGAAAGCTCGCACACCGCGTCAAGAAGCGGTGAAAGCGTGACCATGTAAGCGCCGAGAGCCTCGGTCAACTTGTTCATGTAGTCGTCGGTCATTTCCGCGAGGTTCACGCCCTGGAGATTCTTGCTGACGAAGTTCGTGAAGAACTCCATCTGTTCGTTCGTCAGGTCGAACTGCATGCGGCACACGCGGTTCTTTATCGCGCCCGTGCTCGTTATCATCAGCAGGACGTACATGCGCCGTCCGGTCGGGATAACGTCCACCTTGGTGATCACCGAGAACTGTGAAACGTGGTTCGTGGAATACGTCGCGCATTTCGTGATCTCGGCAAGCGCTGCGGAAGCACTCTCGACTATCGCTTCCTCCGGGGAGGAGCTGCTGTCCTGAGCCGCCTTTTCAAGCATTCCGTCGATACGCTCCATGTCCTTCTGCTCAAGCGGCAGCGGATCCATAAGGTTGTCGATATAGAACCTGTAACCCTTATATGTGGGAACTCTTCCTGCGGAGGTATGTGGGTGATCGAGATAACCCTCCTGCTCAAGAGCTGCCATCGTGTTTCTGATCGTGGCAGAGGAAACCGAGATGTCCGGTTTTTCGGCAAGCGCCTTTGAACCCACCGGCTCGCCTGTTCTGATATACTCGTCAACTATCGCCGAGAGTATTTTCATTGATCTGGTATCCAATCTGACCACCTTCCTCAGGTTTTAGCACTCTATCTCTCTGAGTGCTAAATATAATTTAACACGTTTTCGCCAAAAAGTCAAGTGTTTTCAGAAAAAAACTATCCAAACTCGTACAATTTTTTCATAATCCTTTTGTGCAAGTTTACTATACAGTTATTGGAAACGGCTTTACAGCCACAAATAAAGGGTGCGGACAGCCATTCGGATATCCGCACCTGGTTCATTCGGCGGCAAGCGCCGCGTTTATAATGGAATCCAGCTTCAGCATAGCGGCTTCCCTGAGCTCCTCGGGCAGGGATTCACCGTTCCTGCGGCGCAGTCTGGCGGAAACCTGCACCTCCCCGGAATCCAGCCGCCGGGTCTTTACGCAGTACGCCTCGCAGCTGTGCTCCCTGCCGCCGTGGGAGAATGTGAGCAGCACCCGGTCGGAATCCCCGGAGAGCAGCATTGTCCCGGCGGTGGCTTCGCTGTCCAGCCGGGAGGTCAGCCTTCCCCCGGAAAGCACCCTGGC
>ERZ1026862.750-NODE-750-length-21311-cov-79.822826_pt1 | contig 21311 bp, 11 predicted proteins | sample MGYA00380161_ERZ1026862 | MGnify/ENA primary metagenome ERZ1026862 (study PRJEB33269, sample SAMEA4719797) | human gut metagenome | biome: human-associated habitat; feature: organic feature; material: feces | place: Cameroon | collected 2013-10 ... | reverse complement strand
TTCCTCATCAATGCATTTCACCTCTCCCGTAGCAAGTATCTTCTCATAATAGGAACTCATAGAACAAATTTATGTTATTTTATTAGGCAACTTTATGTTTCACTAATAAAAGAACAGAAATGGAATTAGAAAAATTTGAAGAGTTCTTAACCCAAGGAAATATGGCTAAGAACACTATTTCGGCATATCTGTATGCCGTGAAGGAGTTTGGCTCACGACACAAAGAGTTGAACAAGAGAAACTTGTTGGTTTACAAAACCTACTTGATTGAGACTTACAAGCCAAAGACGGTGAACCTCCGTATTCAGGCGTTGAACAAGTATCTTGTATTTGTAGGCAAGTCGAAACTCCGCTTGAAGTCGCTCAAGGTGCAGCAGCGTTCTTATCTGGAGAATGTCATCAGCAATGCCGATTACATATTCTTGAAGAACAAGTTGAAGAAGGAGGATAACTTGGAATGGTACTTTGTGGTGCGTTTCTTGGCTGCGACTGGTGCCAGAGTGAGCGAACTTGTGCAAATCAAGATTGAGCACGTGCAAGTAGGATATTACGACATCTACACCAAGGGTGGCAAGATACGGCGTATCTATATCCCTAAAACATTGCGCACAGAAACAGAAAAGTGGTTGCAGACACTCAACCGTACAAGTGGCTATCTCTTTCTTAATCGCTTTGGCGAGCGCATCACGACAAGAGGCATATCACAGCAGTTGAAGAACTATGCGGTGAAGTATGGCTTAAACGAGAAAGTAGTTTACCCTCACTCGTTCCGCCATCGTTATGCCAAGAATTTCTTGGAGAAGTTCAACGATATAGCCTTGCTTGCCGACCTCATGGGACACGAAAGCATAGAGACAACACGTATCTATCTGCGAAGAAGTAGCTTGGAGCAACAAGAAATCGTAGATAAGGTTATCACTTGGTAAAATGCCAATAAAGGTTCATGTAAAACGTTTTGTCATATGACATGTATATATCAACGACAACAAATCTATACGTCAGTAAATCATGTTATCATCATATTGGCAATATATGGCAGATGATTCCTAAAAAATAAAGAATTGCCATACCCCTAACAGCTTTGTAATCAGAGAGATTACTGGCTGGTATGGCAATATGGCAATTCTTGAAAGAAAAATATTCTAAAATAAGTCTTGTTACTTCACGCTCCACTCAAACAAACCGCAGGAGTGGGTTTCTGGCTGCTTCAGCTCGAGTTTCACAGCCTTGGTCTTCACTGGGTCGAAATTCACGATGCAGGCTACACCACGCTTGCATGGATAAGCATCGGCTCCAGGAACTTCCTTCCAGTTGCCTGCCTCGTCCTGATAGTAGAGCTTCCAGCTGTCTGGCACCTTACAACCACCCCAAGGCTGGTCGTCGTACCAATATACGGTGCTGGTCTTGATCTCCTTGCTCTCAGGGAAGGTGTAGGTAATCCACTCTGTGGTGTTCTTCTTTGGCCACCAGTGGATGTATGGGATAGAACGGTCGTTCTCATCGGCAGGAACCAGTCCATCGGTGATACTGCTCTTGGCTGGCACAGGAGAAGAGAATTCTACCTTAGCCTGTGCAGCGAGAGTAGCAGGAGCAGATGGCTTGGCAGCCTTGACATCCTGTGGCAACCATACCTTCATGTTGCCGTTGCCGCGATGAGCCCAGGCGAAGTATGGGATGAGGGTCAGGGTCTGGTCCTTGGTGTTCAGCTTTCCGCTCTTGTCATAGGCGAGGGTCTGCACGTTCTCGGTCAAGGTCTCCATGTTCTGACCCTTGTAGAGTGTCAGTACATTCTTATATTTAGGGTCGATGAAGCCATCGTAAGAGAGCTTGCCCTCAGCAAACTGAGGCTCGCGGTTTTCCAGGATGCTCATGATGTCGAAGCCCTGGTTGTCTGGCCACTCTGCGCAATATACGATAGGACCACGCTCGATGCTGATGCAGCCACGGTCGGCCTCCACCTTGTTGTTGGCACGTACCGTGCGTGCCTCCATATCGAAGTGAACGCGAACCACATCGCCCTTCTTCCACTTGCGGTTGATGGTATAATAGCCATCCTCTGTCACCTTAGCCTCTACCTTCTTGCCGTTTACGGTGATGGTATAGCCCAGTCGCTTGCCGTCGCTGTAGTAGTAGAGATCGGATGGAACAGGCTGACCCTTCACCCATCCAGGGATGCGGATCTTCATGCCAAACTGACCAGCCTTGTTGTCATCCACCTTGATGGCGATATCTCCGTTCCAAGGGTACTGTGTATCCTGGCTCAGGGAAACCTTCTTGCCGGCTACTTTCAGAGAAGAACAGTTGCTGAGGAAGAGGTTGACATATACATTTTTATCCTTTACGGCATATACATAGCCTGGGAGGGATGGCAGGAAGCGGCAGATGTTGCTAGGGCAGCAGGCACAGCCGAACCAAGCCTGGCGCTGATGCTGACCCATACTTTCCAGTGGGTTAGGGTAGAAGAAGCCGCCGCCGTCCATGCTCACACCACTGATGAGACCATTGTAGAGGGTACGCTCCAATACATCGTAATACTTGCTCTCGCCATGGAGGAGGAAGAGACGGTAGTTGACATAAACATTGCCGATAGCTGCGCAGGTTTCGCAGTAGGCACTCATGTTAGGCAGCTCGTAGTTTTTGCCGAAAGCCTCGCCGTTGTTAGTTGCTCCGATACCTCCGGTGATGTAGAGTTTCTTGCTCACGATGTTGTCCCAGATGCGGTCGATGGCGTGGATATAGGCGGTATCGCCGGTGAGGGCAGCTACATCTGCCATACCAGCATACATATAGGTAGCACGAACGGCATGACCTACAGCCTCGTCCTGCTCCAAAACCGGCTTGTGGCTCTGAGAATATTCCTGTTTGATGGAAGTCTTTCCACGATAGTCGAGGAAGAATTTAGCCTCTTCGAGATATTTCTTGTTGCCTGTAGCGAGATAGAGCTTGCAGAGCGCCATCTCTGCAATCTGATGTCCAGGAACCACACAAGCCTGTCCTGGATTAGGACCTACCTCGCGAACCACGCAGTCGGCATAGCGGATAGCGATGTCGAGGAACTTGCGGCTGCCTGTAGCCTGCCAGTGAGCCACGGCACCCTCAACCATGTGTCCAAGGTTGTAAAGCTCATGGCTCAAGTCCTCCTCCATGCTCCAGCGCTTGTCGCCAGCCCAGAAATGAGGATGCTTTGGGTTCTGTGTACGGGCGGTATAGAGGTATCCGTCAGCCTCCTGAGCTGGAGCGATGATATCGAGCACGCTGTCGATATATGCCTTGAGTTTCTTGTCAGGGTAGGTCTGGAGCACGTAGCTGGCACCCTCGATGGTCTTGTATGGGTCGGTATCATCGAAACTCAGCGGCATCAGTTTACCTACATCATAGGTGTCGCTAGGATGTGCAGCGCGCTCAAAGTTCTTGTATCTTCCCTCTGATTCGCACTTGCTGAAAGCCAGCGGGATGGTTACCTTGCGAGAGGTTTCGATACGCTGTCCCCAGAACGTATTGTTCCAAACCTTTACTGATGTGAAAGGCACCGGAGTGATAGGATAACCACCCGAGCTCTTGCTCACTTTCTGTGCCGAAGCAGGCATCAATGCCAATGCTGCCAAGGCTGATGTCATCAAAATTTTCTTCATGTATTGCTTGTCTATTTTGTTTATTTTTTGTAAGGGATGTATTCATCCCAGAGTTTCAATGAGTGCAGATAGCCTGAGAAAGGCCATGTCTCTTCGGCATTCTTGCCCAGAAGCATATACTGTGATGGCTTGACGAGAAGCTGGATATCCTTCTGACTGATGAGCTTGTCGTTGATGTAGATGCTCTCGATTCTGCCGTCGAAGCATACATATACGTGCTGCCACTTGCCTTCCAGGGTCTTCATCTCCTTGTAGCCGGCATCCTCGTACCATCCGTAGTGGTTCATCACACCGCAGCGTGGTTCGGTGCCGTTTACCAGCATCAGCTTCTCCAGTTCATCGTGAGAAGAGGTGAAATCGGCTACGCATTCATTCTCGGCAATCTCCGGATTCAGAATCCATGCCTCGATGGTGTATGGTGCGTTGTCGCGGATAGTGGCTGGGAGCATGAAGTTGCTTCTATAGCTCTCCTTACCGGTAAAGGCGAATGCCTTCTTGCCCTCTACGGTCTTGATGATGGCAGCTGTATCGTGCAGTGTCTCGAACTCGCCCTTGAGATGAACATCCAGCGGACTGCCGTTCTTGATGTAAGGCACGGTATCGCCCTCGTTGTAGTAATCAGCGCTGATATCAACCACCAGTCCCTGACTGTTCTTATCGGCTACTGCCTCACGCACGATGTTGCTCTGGGCATCGAAAGCCTTTTCTGCAGCCTCCTGTTCCCAGTTATAATAACGGAGATTGGTGAGGGTAAATTGCTTTTCGCCTGCACTAATTTCCAGTTTTCCTTCAGAAAGATTCAGACGTGGATCGTTTTCATCTATCTGATGCCAGCTTCCGTTGTCGAAAGCCTGGGCGGTGAGGGTGTGCTTGCGTGCCTTGCCGAGCTGCGGATGACTCATCACGAGCTGGGCACCCGGTTGCAGGGTGATGGCATCTTTGCCAGCCATGCGCTCTCTGAGTGCTGTACCCTGGAGGAGTGAGAACTTGCCGGCGAGCATTCCCTCGTTGTTGTGCCAGGTTGTGCCGTCGAAATCGGCTGCTGTCAGACCGAGCCACTGCTGTGGGGCAGAATCTTCTACGGAACCGTAAACCTTGATGTTCCAGATGGCGCCACCGAAACCGTTCTTCTGTCCGCCGGTATAGGTGAGGCGGATGTACTGTGCCTTGGCATTTCCGAAATCTACCATTGGTGAACCAGCCAGACGATTCTGTCGCTTGTCGGAGAAGGTCTGCCAGTGCTTGCCATCATTCGATGTCTCGATGAGATACTGATAGAACTGGGTTCCGTATTCAAACTGAGTCCAGATGCTCTTGATGCTCTGCTTCTTGCCCAGGTCAATCTGGATCCAAGCCGGTCCGGTGGTGCGAGGGCGCCAGAGTGTTCCGTTGTTGTCATCAACTGCATATTCCGGACGGAAGTCGTTGTCGTAATAGGAAGAGGCGGTAACCTTGGCTCCGAAGGCGAGGTTCTTAGCCACCTTCATCTCCGGTTTCAGATCGAGACCTTCGTGGGTTGGGATGACTTCCTTGATGGTACCGTCGGCATTGAATTCGAGCTTATCGATTGCCACCTGACGATGGAATCCACGGTTGGAATGCGGATTGTCGTGGCGATGATATACGATGTAGTAGTTGTCGCCTTCCTGGAGCACGCTGTTGTGTCCCGGACCATGAACGGTTCCGTCGGCATTGGTCTTGAGGATGGTGCCGTGGTAGGTATAAGGACCGAGCGGACTCTTGGCTGTGGCGTAATCCACACGGTAGCTGGCATCTTCGCAATGCTCGCAGGAGTAGAGGAAGTAGTAGATGCCGTTGCGCTTGAAGACGAAAGGAGCCTCAAAGAAGTGAGTAACCTCGGTATTCGGGATGAGCTTGGTTTCGCTGAACGACTTCATTTCAGGATTCAGCTTGCCTGCTCCGCAACCAAAGCCTTTGTAGATGCCCCAGGTTCCCCAATACATATAGACCGAACCATCATCATCGCGGAAGGTCTGACCATCGAGGGTGATGGCATTCTTCACGAATCTGTCCGGTACGAGTACGGCTTCGCTCTCGCCCAGTACGTTCTTCCAAGGACCGCGAGGTGTATCGCCCATACCCAGATGGAGCTTGCAAGGCTGGCAGTAGAGATAGTAATACTTGCCGTCGGCTTCGTTCTTCATCACATCCGGTGCCCATATCCAGTGGCTGTCCGGCCAGTTCATCGGCATCAGGGTCCAGTTCTTGAAATCCTTGCTGCACCAGAGCTGTGCCGGTCCGAAACCGGCTCCGCTACCGTCTGTGGTAGCATATATATAATAGGTGTCACCAAACTTCTTGATGGTTGGGTCGGCAAAATAACCAGGTAGGATAGGATTGCCGGCTCCCGGAGTGTTGTAGGCAGCTGCGGCAGCACCTGTCTCAGGCGCTGCCGCAGCTGCAGTTACTAACAATGTTACAATTATATTTTTACTAACCATATGAACTTCTTTTCTGTTAATCGATTATTTATTATTTTCTGATAAGTTTGATGACGAATCCACCGCCCGAAGCAAGATGAATCTTCATTTCAGAATTCTGATTGATGACGGATTTCTCTATCTTGTAATCCTCGGCATCATGGTTGGCATTGATGCCGTCTTTCAGTACGATAGCCTCGTAATCTCCATCTGCGAGGAAATCGAACTTCAAGGTGAGCGTGCGCTCATCCCAGTTGCTCTGACCGCCTACATACCAGTCGTTGCCTTTTTTTCTGGCAGTAACGATATACTTTCCGATTTCTCCCTGAGGAACGATGGTCTTGTCGAAGACTACTGGCAATGAAGCGATATATCGGGTGTATGGCTCATCCGCCTCGTAGTTGGTAGGAGTGTCGGCGAGCATTGTAAACGGACTGTCCTGTACGATGTAGCAGGCTGCCTGGTGGCATCGGGTACCCATCGAAATCGGTTTGGTATAGATAGCCTTCCAGTTGTCGCAGGTTCCGTTTCTCATTGCTCCCGGTGTGAAATCCACCTGTCCTGCCATCATTCGGATGTATGGGAAGGTGACGTCGTAGAGTGGCATGTCATTCTTTGCCTCTGTCCAGCGGCATTCTTCCATACCGAATACACTCTCGTAGTTGAGGATGTTAGGGTAGGTGCGGTTCAAGCCGTGTGGCTTGTAGATGCCATGCAGGTCGAGGATAAGATGATGCTTGGCGGTGCAGGCAGCCAGACGTTCCACCATTTCGATGGCAGTCTGGTCGTCGCGGTCCATGAAATCCACCTTGAATCCCTTGATGCCCATATCAGCATAGGTCTTGCAGATGGTTTCCAAGTTCTCGTCCATCACATTGAAGACTGCCCAGAGCACGATATCCACGCCCTTGCTCTTACCATATTCTATGAGCTTAGGCAACTGGATATCGTCTATTGGTTTCAGAATGCTTCCCTCTTTCGAGTTGTACCATCCTTCATCGAGGACGATGTATTCCAAACCGTGATTATGAGCAAAATCTATGTAATATTTGTAAGTATCGAAGTTGATGCCCGCCTTGAAATCCACACCTTTCAGATTCCAGTCGTTCCACCAGTCCCAAGCCACCTTTCCCGGTTTGATCCAGGAAGTATCTCCTATCTTGTTGGGTGCAGCCAGGGCATATACCAGATTGTTGGTTGGCATCTGGGTATCGTGCTCGGTGATGGCAAAGATGCGCCAAGGATAATTGCGCTTGCCGGTGCTGGTAGCGATATAATCACAGGTGCTCTTTACGTGGCTCATGTGTCGCCAAGGGTAGTAAGCCATCTCCTTAGGATAAGGAGCAAAGGCTGCTCTCAGAATTCCCTTCTCTTTATCCTGTTCGCTGCTGTTTGCCTTCAGCCACATGCCCGGATACTTCTCCAGGTCGCTCTCCAGAATGGTAACCTTTGCCTTTCCGCAATCTACGGTAGCCGGCAGAAAAGCTAAATCCTGCTTAGCGGTATCGAGCCGTGTTTCGTGATAGATATTCTGGAAAGCCATGGCAAAAGGCTTTTCGGGTGTCGTGGTGTATGGCAACCATGCCTTTTTGTCCTTGCCGAACTGGTAGGCGGCGGTTTCATTCAGGATGATGGTCTTGCCCTTTCGCTGGGTGTAGAATCGGTAAGCCACTCCCTCATCGTAAGCTCTCAGGATGATGCCGAAACCGTTCTTCAGTTTCAGATTCAGTTCCTGATAACCTGTTTCAAAGTTTTGCAGACGATAGAATGGGGCATGGATGGTCTCCTTATGGTTGCTAAGCTTGTGGCTTGCTACCTTCGGGTTCTTACCCATGTCCATTCCATCGTTCAGCGTTACACCTATTGAAGACTCCTGTAAAAGAATGGAGCCGTTGTATTTAAATTGAAGAGAGAGATACTTGTTGGTGTTGAGTTCTGCCACGATTTTACCATCTGGTGATTTTACCAGATAGTTCTCTGCCGATACTGTTGCCCCTATATATAATAAGGTGGCGATGAAAAAGAGTTTCTTTACCATAACTTTCTAGGTTTATTGTTGTTTTGTCCGTTTTGTTGTTCGCTTGATGGCAATGCCTATATTACCGGATTACCACAAGTTTTTATTTCTGCTGCAAATTTACGAATAGAATTGTTTATGTAATGCAAAGAAAGTCCAAAATGATGAAAATATCGTATCAAAAGCCCCCTGTTAGACGATAGTTGCATCTTTGTGTACGATAATTTTAGGACTTCGTTGTTTTTTTCTGTTATTTTGCAAGCAGAAACAAAAACGTATCAATTTTAAACCTAGCAGATATGAATTCAAAGCAGTTCACATTATTAATAGGAGTAGCTTGTTTGCCGGGAATGACAACAGCAGCCACGGTTTATCGCACCATCTCTAAGGTGGGTGCCATATCAGTGGATTGTCCTGTGGGCACAGTTCCCCGACTTCCTAATCTTGTGTGGGTAACCTATTCTGATGGTTATTCAGAGTATCGCCAGGTGCGCTGGGCTAATTCTCCGCTTGTTGATGAGCAGGCTGAAGCTGATGCGCAGAAGCATCCCGCAGGCAGCCAATATGAAATAGGTGGTTTTGTGATAGGTGACGAGACTACCGACAATGGTTATCCTGTCAAGGCACAAGTCAAAGTGGTGGCTGAAGGCTATCAGACTCCTGACAAGGAAGTGGCTCATACCTTCTCGCTCGCTGATGTGAGCATTGATGGTGACAACCGACTTACCCATAACCGCGACGAAGCTATCCGCGAGATCTGTTCCTGGGATGTTACCCAGCAACTCTACAACTATCGCGATACCTACGGACTCAGTACCGAGGGCTATACCAAGAGCGATGGCTGGGATTCGCCGGATACCAAACTCAAGGGACATGGCTCTGGTCACTATATGTCGGCAATCGCACAGGCATACGCTGTGGCAACCAATCCAGAGCAGAAAGCAATCCTCCGCAAGAACATCACCCGAATGGTGAATGAGTTGCGACAGTATCAGGAGATGACCTTCGTATATAATAAGGATCTGAAGCGCAACTGGGAGGCTCGTGATTTCGCTCCTGAGGCAGAACTCAGAGAGATGAAGGGCACCTGGGCGGCTTTTGATGAGTATAAGAAGCACCCTGAACTGTATGGTTACGGCTATATCAACGCCATTCCGGCTCAGCATTGTGCTCTTATCGAGATGTATCGTGCCTACAACAACTCCGATTGGGTATGGGCACCTTATTATAGTGTACACAAGCAACTTGCCGGTCTGATAGACATCGCAACCTACTTTGATGATAAGGAAATCTGCGACAAGGCACTCCTCATCGCCAAGGATATGGGACTCTGGGTATGGAACCGCATGCACTACCGCACTTACGTGAAGCAGGACGGCACCCAGGATGAGCGCAGAGCCAAGCCAGGCAACCGCTACGAGATGTGGGACATGTACATCGCCGGTGAGGTGGGAGGTATGAGCGAATCGCTCTCCCGTCTTTCTGAGATGGTTTCCAATCCGGATGAAAAGGCAAAGCTCCTCGAGGCAGCCAACTGTTTCGATGCGCCTAAGTTCTATGATCCGCTGAGTAAGAACATCGATGATATCCGCACCCGCCATGCCAACCAGCATATTCCGATGATTATCGGAGCGCTGCGCAGTTACAAGAGTAATCAGAAGCCATACTATTACAATCTGGCACAGAACTTCTGGAGTCTGGTGCAGGGCAGATACATGTATGCGATGGGAGGTGTTGGCAACGGAGAGATGTTCCGCCAGCCATATACCCAGATTCTGAGTATGGCAACCAACGGACTGCAGGAAGGCGAATCGGAGGCTTATCCGGATATCAACGAAACCTGCTGTGCATATAATCTCGTCAAGCTGAGCAAGGATCTGAACTGTTATAACCCTGATAATGCGCAGTATCTCGACTATATCGAGCGCACGCTGTACAATCAGATTATCGGTTCGCTCAATCCGGACCAGTACCAGACCTGCTACCAGTATGCAGTAGGATTGAATGCCACCAAGCCATTCGGCAACGAGACTCCTCAGAGCACCTGCTGTGGCGGTACAGGTTCTGAAAACCATACCAAGTACCAGCAGTCGGCTTATTTTGCCAACAATCATACCCTCTGGGTAGGACTCTATATGCCAACCACCCTCCACTGGAAGGAGAAAGGTGTGACCATCAAGCAGGATTGCCTGTGGCCGGCACAGCGTTCAGCCATCAAGATAACGGAAGGCGAGGGTGATTTCACCCTGAAACTCCGTGTACCATACTGGGCTACGCAAGGTTTCTCCATCAAGGTGAACGGCAAGGAAGTGGCAAAGAGCTATCAGCCTAGCACCTATGTAGAACTGGAGCAGAAGCACTGGAAGGTGGGCGATGTCGTAGAAATCGACATGCCATTCAGCAAGCATATCGAATATGGTGCCGACAAGCTTTCGAGCGATGTGGCAAGTATGGACGGTACTCCGCTGAAGACATCCTGGGTAGGAACCCTGATGTACGGACCATTGGTGATGGCAGGTACTGGCGCACAGACCTGGAACCAGGCTACGCTGAACATCGACTCCAAGTTGAGTAATATTACCGTGGGCGAATCGAACGGCGTGACAACAGGTGCGGGAGCCAATCTCCTTACCCTGAAGCTGGATGGCAAGGAATTCCAGCCTGATTATTACCGCAACGCCAACAGCACCCACTACTACCGCATCAACCTGACCGATGCCAAGAGCAAGAAGAGCAAGAAGGTGAAGATAGATTTCACCGAACTGAATTCTCTCCTGAATCTTGCCGCAGAGCGCAAGGCTGACCAGGAGAAGTGGAATGCCCTCTCTCAGAAGGTTCCGGAGTATGCTCCATGGGCTCCGTTCGGCTATGAGCGCATGCAGAAGGTGATGGCTCAGGCACAGGAGCTGGTGGCAAAGGGCAAGAAGAAGGTAACCCAGGACGAACTGGAAGGCACTACTGCCATCCTGAACCGTGCCATCAACACGATGCGACCTGGCAACCTTGCCGAGATGGAAGACCTCCGGGAACTCTCCGGTCTGCTTCGCCGTGCCGGTTGGCCGGATGACAACACCAGCGAGGAACTCAAGGAAGCCATCAGTTATGGCAGAATGGTTCAGAAATACGTGACCGACGGAAGTGGAACCCACGACATGATTCATGCCGCTGTGGGAAAACTGAAGAAGGCGATGAAACAATAAACCCAAAAATATAAAAGGCAATTTCTGAATAGAAATATAGGCTAAAAGACGAAAATATCGTCTAAAAAAACAAAATTAGACGATATTTTCACTCTTTTAGACGATTTTGTGGCATGATATGATAAATATTCTGTTACTTTGCAAGCGAAATTTTTAAAAACAATTATAAACCTAACAAACAATAGAAATGAGACAGACACAAAACATTTCAGGCTTTGTACATAGTCAAGCTTATGTTAAAGCCATCGCGTGTTTGGTCCTTGCATGTGGGGGTACATTACCTACTCTGGCAGCAAGTGAGACCTCATCAAGCCTTTCTGTTCAAATTGTTCAACAGAATAGTTCCACCATTAAAGGTGTGGTAGTAGATGAACATGGTGAACCTATTATAGGTGCCAGCGTCGTAGAACAGGGTTCTTCTAATGGAACGGTTACCAATTTAGATGGTAACTATGTTCTGCAATTAAAAAAAGGTGGTAAGGTTCCCGTAGTTATATCCTATATTGGATATAAGAGCGTTACTACTGCTAAGGGTGGTAAGATTATACTTCAGTCAGACAATAAACTCTTGGATGAGCTTGTAGTCGTTGGTTATGGTACACAGAAAAAAGCAACTCTTACTGGCTCTGTTTCCCAGATTTCGGGTGACGATCTCCAGAAAGTGGCAGCTACAAATGTGGCTAATACTTTGGCTGGAAAAACTGCTGGTATCATAGCCAACAACCGTAGTGGTGAACCAGGTGCCGATGAGGCTTCTATTCTCATACGTGGTAAGGGAACTCTGGGTGATACCTCACCGCTGATAGTAGTGGATGGTGTTGCTGGTCGTAGCTTTAGCCGTTTGAATCCTGAAGATATTGAGAGTATTTCTGTGCTGAAGGATGCTTCTGCCGCTATTTATGGTGCACGTGCGGCTAATGGTGTTATTCTTGTAACAACAAAGCGTGGTAGCAGTGGACGTACACGAGTACAATATAATGGTAGTCTTACTTTCACTCAGCCTACCCGTATTCCTAAGATGCTTAACTCATATCAGTATGCTACCTACGTGAATGAGTATGATGCAGACGACCGTCATGGTCAGGCCGGTCTTACTTATTCTCCTGAGGCTTTGGAACATTATCGTACAGGTGATGATCCTGTCAACTATCCAAATACAGACTGGTGGGGCGAAGTGGCAAAGGATTGGACAACCAAAACAGAACATAGCCTCTCTATCTCAGGTGGTTCAGACAAGGTAAACTATTATCTCTCTACCCAGTATATGAATCAGAATGCTATTTATAAGAATTCTGATCATGGTTATAAGCAGTATCAGTTTGCTTCTAATTTGGATGCAAAGCTGAATAAGAGAGTAAAGCTAAGTCTTGACTTGAATTTCCGTCAGGAGGAGCGTAAGCGTGGTGTTTATTCCACCCCTTATCTCTTTACTTATTTGATGAGTACCTTCCCTGGTAGTGCACCTTATTTCCCTAATGGACTTCCACGTACGGGTTATGATGGACTGACTAATAATGCTGCAGTCATGGTGTCGAGTGCTCCTGGTTCCAACAACTCCAAGAATTTGATCTTTAATGCTAAGCCAAAGTTGCATGTTGACCTTGACTTGATTACTAAAGGTCTGTATGTGGAGGGATATGCTGGCTTAGACTATACTCAGAAGAATGGTAAACAAATAAATCAGCCTTACGATCTCTACGAATACGATAATGCCAAGCAAGAGTATAACAATCGCCGTAATGATACTAGTAAAATAAGTCTGAACGATTGGAGTTCTTACTACTATACTATTACATTAAACGGTCGCTTGGGTTATAACCGAACCTTTGCTGAAAAGCATAAGGTAGGGGCTTTCGTGGCTTATGAGCAGAGCAAGTATAAGTATCACACCATAAATGCTTATCGTACAAACTTCCTCTCAAATAAGTTGATGGATATTTTTGCTGGTAGTGACGTGCCTGCTGATAAGGATAATGGTGGATATTCTGACCTTACCACTCGTATGAATTACTTTGGCCGTATAAATTACTCGTATATGGATAAGTATCTTTTCGAGGCTACGGTACGTGTGGATGGTTCCATGAATTTTGCTCCAGGTCATCGTTGGGGTACATTCCCTTCATTCTCTGCAGGTTGGGTTATTTCTGACGAGCCATTCTTCAAACCATTGAAGAATGTAGTGGATTTCTTGAAGATTCGTGGTTCTTGGGGACAGATGGGTAATGATAATATCTCTAAGTATCAGTACCTTTCAACTTATCAGTTTACCCAGACAGGTGCTTACTTCGGAGCAGGAGAGAAGGGATCCATTAACAAAGGATTCTATCTGACACGAACAGCCAATCCATTGGTAACTTGGGAAACAGCCAATACGCTCAACTTAGGTATTAGCTCAACATTCCTTAATAACAAATTTTCATTGGATATCGACTGGTTCCAGTCTCGCCGTCGTGATATATTGATTAGACGCAATGCTTCTATTCCATCATATTCTGGATTAGTATTGCCAGATGAAAACTTGGGCAAGGTGAATAACTCTGGTATCGAACTTGTGGCTACCTATCGTGATCGCAAGGGTGATTTCGAGTGGAGTGTTACTGGTAACTTTACTTATGCCGAAAATAAGGTGAAATATATGGATGAGGCAGCTAGCACCCCAGACTGGCAGCGTACAACCAACCATCCTATTGATGGACTTGTACTTTATCATGCTTTGGGCATCTATCAGACTCAGGAGCAGGTGGATAATACTCCTCACCTAGATAATGCCAAGCCTGGAGACCTGATTTACCAGGATACCAATGGCGATGGTAAAATTACATGGGATGACGCTGTTCGAATCAATAAGTCGGCTACACCTAAAATCCTATATGGATTGACATTGAATGGTAGTTGGAAGGGTATCGACCTGAATGTTTTCTTCCAAGGTCAAGCTGAAGCTGTGCAACTTGTTCAGCCAACCATGAATATGATTACAGACTTCTATGAGGGACGTTGGCGTGCAGATAATACCCCTGAGGAAAATATGAAAGCTCGATGGCCAAAGGCCTTTATCAAGCAGACATATGGGGACACTTGGAATGGTGCTGCTTCCGACTGGTGGTTACGTAATGCAGCCTTCCTTCGCTTGAAGTCTATCGAATTGGGCTATACCATACCTAAGAGTATCACTCAAAAGATCGGTATCGAGAAGTTCCGTGTATATATCAATGGAAACAACCTCTTCACTATTGATAAGATGAAGGTTTGTGATCCGGAAATCGGTTCTTCTTACAATGACGATGGCTACTTGATCAACTCTAATGGTATTCTTGGATATCCATTGCAACGCATGGTTACCATAGGTACAAACGTCACATTCTAACAAATAAATGATCATACAATGAGAACAAAATATATTATGTCGATTGCTTTCGCAGCAATGACGCTTTCGCTCACGACTAGTTGTGACGACGGCTTACTTGATCAGAGCCCGCTCAATAGCTACTCCGACGATGCTGTGTGGGGGGATTTGGCTCTGTCAAAGATTTATCTGAATGCTCAGTATGCCAACCTTGAGGCAGAAAACATGAAGGGTACTCGTTATTCAAATTATACTGAAGAAGTGTTCCAAAAGCACCTTTATGGTTCTGAGACGGTGACTGCAGGTCTTCTTAACTGTGATACCTATAGCTTTGGTTGGGATAAGACCAGTTATGATGCTTGGGGCACAATTTATGGCTATATCAAGAGTTTGAACCTTATGTTGGAGAAAATTGATAATGTGCCTGGTGATGAGGCGGAGCGCAATTGCCAAAAAGGACAGGCACTCTTCCTTCGTGCTTGGAACTATCATTTGCTCTATAGCCTCTATGGTCGTGTACCATTGGTTGACAAGACTTTCCAACTTAATGACAAATTTGAGTTGAAACGTGCAGAATTGGATGAGGTTGCAGATTTCATCTGTAAGGATTTGGATGAGGCTGCAACTCTATTACCCGAAAAATATGATGATTCAGAGTTGGGACGTGCTACCAAGGGAGCAGCCTTGGCTTTGAAGTCAAGAATTCTGCTCTATAAGGCAAGTCCTCTCTTCGGTACTCCTTCACGTGAAAAATGGCAAGCTGCAGCTGATGCAGCTAAGGCAGTCATGGATTTGGGAGTATATTCTCTTAAATCGGTAAGTAACAGTGAGGAATATGGTGCCTTGTTCTTGGACCCAACAAATCCTGAGGTTATCTTTGAGAAACTCTTTGATCCGAAATATGGTGCAGGAGAGAATAATTCTTATGTATTCCAAGCTCCTTGTGGCAGTGGAAATGGTTTTGAAGGTTGGGGAAACTTTGACCCTAGCCAGGAAATAGTAGATAAGTTCCAAATGGCTGATGGTACCAAGCCTGTTCTGCAAGACCGTTATACCTCTTATCCATGGGGTGGTCGTGAAATCCGTTTCAATGCAGCATTTATCTTAGATGGTGATAAATGGGGATATGGCAACTCTGCCCGTGAAGTGGAAACCTTCATTCCGGCTGAGGATGGTGTTGTAACTGGTAAGGATAGTAATCAGGGTGAATCGTGGTGGAATGCCAGCAATACTGGTTATTCTATGCGTAAGTTCTTGGATCCTTCATACGACAACTACGGCACAACCCAGCATGTTACGCCTTGGTTCTTCATTCGTTTGGCTGAGATTTATCTCAACTATGCGGAGTGCGAAATCCAGTTGGGCAATATCGATGAGGCGATGACTTATATCAATAAGGTGCGTACACGTGCCCTTCTTCCTGCTGCCACTGCTGCAAATACAGAGCAAGCTTGGGATGCTTATTATTACGAGCGCCAGATAGAACTCGTATTTGAAGGTCAGCATTGGTTTGATCTTCGCCGTTGGAAGAAGATGGAAGAGTGCTATAGTAAGCCTGTTACGGGAGTAATCATTTACAAATACAGAGATGGACACAAGGAGTATCAGACTGGTAATGTTGTAGCCAATCGTATATTTAATGGTGAGGCTCCTGCTGGGGCGCATTATTGGATGCCTGTTCCTCGTTATGAGTTACGTCGCTCTAATTTGATAGATGGAGCTCCTTATGAGTAAAGAGATAAAAAGGGAAGGTTTCTTGTGGTTAGCCAAAGAACCTTCCCGATAAAAACAATATATTAAAACGAATACTTATGAGAAAAAATAAATATATATTGGGGGCTTTGGCTTTGCTCTTGGGCATGGCTTCATGTACTGATTATACCGAGCACGACCCTTATACAGTAACTTATCCTATCCCTGATGGCAAATCATTGTATCGTCCAAGAGAATTCTCTGGTCAGGATTGGCGTAATGATACCTTCCAGTATTGTTATGATCGTGCCGCTTATACAGAAAATCTCGCCATTTTTTGGGAGAGCGGATTTGGTAAGGACTTAGCATCTCCACCTTCTTTAGAAGGTACTGATATGAGTGTTGACTTGGATAATCTCAAAACTCAGTTGGAGAAATTTTATAAGTTCTATCGTGATGACCTTGGCTTCCATACAGAAGGTTCTAAGGCTGACAAGTATCGCATGATGGTGATGCTTCAGTATTCTTTGGATGGCACTGCTTATGGTGGTACTTATGATAATACCATTGGAGCTTTTTGGGCAGCTCCTAATCGACTGAAAGATCCAAAACTCAATACAGTTGCCCATGAGTTAGGACATAGCTTCCAGTTGCAATTGCAGGCTGATGGAGCACATGGATTTGATAGTACGTTTGGTGGTATTTACGAGATGACCTCACAATGGATGCTTTGGCAGATTAATCCAAACTGGATAGATGATGAAACTTACCATTGGGATGCTTTCAAGGGATTGACTCACAAAGCTTTCTTGCATGGCGATAATATCTATCATTCTCCATATGTATTAGAGTATTGGAGTCAGAAGCATGGAAAAGATATTATGGCGAAGCTTTGGAAGGCTGCTCAAGAGTACCAGGATCCAGTTGCGGTATACCAGAATGTGACAGGAACATCTCAACAGCAGTTCCTTGATGAGATGTATGATTGTTATGCTCGTTTGGTAAACTTTGATTTCGACCGTGTGCGTGATGTAACCCGTAAGTATGCTAACTCTTTTCCAAGTGCTAAAGAGTATATGAATGAGATAGGTGATGGTTGGTTACAGGTAGATCCAAGCCACTGTCCAGAAAACTATGGTTTTAATGCTTTGAAGTTGGAAGTTCCAACCACTGGTTCAACAGTATCTGTGAATTTCAACAATATCATGGGTGATCCTAATTACACTTGTGATTGGTGGTGGTGTGGTAGTTACCGTTTTGGCTTTGTTGGTGTAACAGAGTCGGGTAAGTCTATCTATGGTGAAGTTGGAACAGCAGACTTTGATAATCGTAATGCTTCAGTTTCATTTGAGTTGCCTAAAAATGAGCAATTGGCTCATTTGTGGCTTGTAGTTACTGCTGGTCCAAAGGATGGACATTGGAGCTTGGCTCAGTTGCCATTGGCACAATGGCCTTATCAAGTGAAGTTTAATGGTACAAAGTTGATTTAGGTATAACTTTATTAATTTTTATTATTTTGAAGTTTCAGTATTTATTGGCTGCGTTATTAGCGATTGCTATGGCGCAGCCTTCTAAGGCACAGATGTTCTTTGGTAAGCCAAAGGAAGTTTCTGATTCTGCTTATCTGGCCCAGGCTCAAACTCCTCCTATGGGATGGAACTCTTGGAATAAGTTTGGTTGTAATGTCAGCGAAAAGCTGATTATGGATATGGCGGACAAGATGGTGGAGACTGGTATGAAGGATGCAGGTTACCAGTATGTCGTTATTGATGACTGCTGGCAGGTAGAACGCGACTCGCTTGGCTTTATCCAGGCAGATCCTGACCGCTTTCCTCACGGAATGAAATACCTGGCTGATTATATTCATAGCAAAGGCTTGAAGTTCGGACTTTATTCCTGTGCCGGAAGCTACACCTGTCAAGGTCGCCCTGGTAGCCGTGGTCATCAGTTTCAGGATGCTTTGATGTATGCCAAATGGGGTGTAGATTACTTGAAGTATGACTGGTGCTCTGATGAGGGACAGAATGCGCAGGCTGCTTATGCTACTATGAGCGATGCCATCAAGGAGTCGGGAAGACCTATGATTCTCAGTATTTGCGAATGGGGTGAGCATGAACCTTGGAAATGGGGTAAGGGTATCGGACATCTGTGGCGCGTTACTGCCGATATCAGAGATTGCTACCAATGTCTCTTCGACTGGGGTGGCGTAGGAGTACTCAACGTCATCGACAAGATGGCTGATCTTTATCCGTATGCCGGGCCAGGTCATTGGAATGATGCCGAGATGCTGGAAGTGGGTAATGGCGGTATGACCAAGGATGAGTATATTACTCATTTCTCTATGTGGTGTATGATGGCAGCTCCGCTGATGGCCGGCAACGACTTGTCCAAGATGGATATGGATACCCATGAGATACTGACCAACAAGGAAGTGATTGCCGTTGACCAGGACCCTATGGGCGAGCAGGGACGCCGATTCATGGATATGGGAGAGAAGGAAATCTGGGCAAAGCCTCTGAGTAATGGCGAACTGGCAGTCTGCTTCTTGAACCGTACCGATTTCCCTTGGAAACTGGATTACAACTGGAGAGCCCAGACCATCTATTTTGCCAATGAGGTGAACATTCATGCCAATGAATATGTTATCAGGGATCTTTGGAAACATAAGGATATTGGTACTACTGCTCAGAATACCAAGGCAACTATTCCTGCTCATGGTGTATTGATGGTGAGACTTTCTAAGAAAATTAAATAACAAGAAAACCATCCGATAGAACTAATGCTACCGGATGGTTTTCTTATTTTATTGTTGTTTAAATAAGTCTCTCTATATCTTCTATTGAAAGTCCTGCTCCTTGGGCAACTTGCTCTTGTGTGAGCCCCATGCCGAGAAGACGCTTTGCGGTAGCCAACTTTTCTTTGGCAATACCTTCTTCTCTGCCTTCTTCTCTGCCTTCTTCCTTCGCAGTATCGATCGAATTTTTTATATCTCGGTAAGCCGGATTGTCATATTGTTCTTCTGATAATCTCATAATCTGTTCTTTTTATAGATTCTTTGGGCAAAGATACGACTTTTTCAAGTATCTTCCAAGTATTTTTGCGTAAATCTATTATTTTAATGGTATTTTGCACGATTCTTTCAGTTAGTCTCATGAAAAAATAGTTATTTTACAAGCGGAACTTAACATAAACTTATTAAAATATAAACGAAATGAAATGTACTAAACCCATTTGGATAGTAGTTTGGATACTGCCATTGTTTAATACGTACATATCCGAAGCGTAAGGTGTGTTGTCTTAATACCCTATAACTCATAACTTAAATGGTCATACTTCCACGTTTGTTTGGCTTGAACATCTTGATTTGTGCGGTTGCTGGCATATGCCGGCAATATTGCTGCCATTTGCCAGCAACATTGCTGGCAATTGCCGACAACCTTGCTGGCATATGCCAGCAATCACATACATCTAATTCTTTAAGGTGATAGATTGGTCTTCTTTCATCATATCAGCTATGTGTTTTAGCCTTTTAAGAATACTAATGAAAGCATTCTTTCATCAAAATGATAAAAGAATACGATATTTGTATCATTTTAGACGATATTGCGAGTGTTTTTGCTAGATTATCTGTACTTTTGTGGCGAAATATAAATAACGCGAAATATAAATAACGCAAAAATCATAACCGAAATGAAACGAATCTTTTTATCGCTGATACTCACAGCAGCTACCTTGCCTTGGGCTACTGCAGCCCTGGCGCAGCAGGATCCATCTGAGGCTCCTGCCACCAGACCCGTAAATCCTGTTTCTGCACCACAGAAACTCATCTTCGTACCGGACTCCCTGAAACCCTATGATTTCAATAAGGATGATGAGAGATGGTGCTGGCGACATAGTGCACAGACCCAGAATATCGTGTATTTCTGGGAAAAGCCATTCGGAGACAATCCGCAGAATCCTCCTTCGCTCGAAGGTAAGCCGATGAAATTCGACTTGGGTAATCTGCAGACTCAGGTTGAACGGTTCTACCGTTTCTTCCGTGACACCCTGAAGTTCTCTCTGCCGGGCAGCATCTGCGACCAGTATAAGATGATGGTGATGGTGAACTATTCGCTGGAAGGAACTGCTTACGGCGGAACTTACGATGACTTTATCGGCGCGCTCTGGGTAACACCTAACCGTATTCAAGATCAAAAACTCAATTGTCTGGCTCACGAACTGGGACACAGCTTCCAGCTTCAGATCATGGCAGACAAAATGGGCGAAGCCTGGGGAGGAAGCGGTTTCTTCGAGATGACATCCCAATGGATGCTCTGGAGAGTGAATCCCGAGTGGATAACAGATGAGAAGTATCATTTCGATGCCTTCAGACAGCTTACTCACAAAGGTTATCTGCATCTGGACAACATCTATCATTCGCCATACGTGATAGAATGGTGGGCTGAGAAGCATGGATTGGAAAGCATCGCCCAGCTCTATCGGGAGGGAAAAGTAGGAGAGGACCCGGTTGTTACCTACAAGCGGAAGTATAAGATGACTCAGAAGCAGTTTAATGATGAGATGTTCGACTGCTACCGCCATCTCGTGAACTTCGATTTCGATTATGCCCGCAAGGAGACCCGTCCTTATGCCTGCACCTTCGATACCAAGATGCTGAAGCAGAAGAATGGTTATCTTCGTCCGGATACAGCTTCGGTTCCAGAGAACTATGGCTTTAATGCCATCAAACTGGAAATCCCAAAGGCAGGCAAGAAGGTTACAGTAGATTTCAGAGCACTCGATGCCGAGGGCAAGGCGTTCAAGGCATCCAAGGACAAGATGGCACGAACCATCGGTTACCGTTATGGATTGGTGGGAGTAACTGCCGATACCGATGAATGCATCTACAGCCCGATGGGGGAAGCGATGAGCGGAAAGGTTTCGCTTGTGGTTCCAAAGTCCCAGCCTCTCAAGGCGCTCTATCTGGTGGTGATGGGAGCTCCTGCG
>ERZ1026862.747-NODE-747-length-21354-cov-67.483497_pt1 | contig 21354 bp, 17 predicted proteins | sample MGYA00380161_ERZ1026862 | MGnify/ENA primary metagenome ERZ1026862 (study PRJEB33269, sample SAMEA4719797) | human gut metagenome | biome: human-associated habitat; feature: organic feature; material: feces | place: Cameroon | collected 2013-10 ... | reverse complement strand
CATCAATCCAGTACTTCACGCTCTCCAGCATAAACTGGCGCATCAAAGGCTTTTCTGAAGCTGTCTCGTTGCCACAGCCGGAACCATCGCTATACTTTCCATCTTTATTCTTGCGATAATAATAGTCAGGATAAGTACGCTGGAAGTTGCTGCCGTTGATATCAAAGGTATGATTATACACGGCATCGAAAATCACTCGGATGCCAGCCTTGTGAAGCGCCATCACCATCTCCTTGAACTCCTTGATGCGGGTTTCTGGAGAATAAGGGTCAGTGCTGTAACTGCCTTCCGGCACATTATAGTTCTTCGGATCGTAACCCCAGTTGAACTGAGGCTTGTTGAGCTGGGTTTCATCTACGGATGCATAATCGAATACCGGCTGGAAATGGATGGCATTGATACCGAGATTCTTGAGATATTCGATAGCCTTAGGCTCGGTAAGGGCGAGATACTTGCCCTGATATTTCAAACCCGATGTAGGAGAAACGGAGAAATCACGCACGTGAAGCTCGTAGATAACGAGGTCGGCTGGCGACTGGATGGCAGGGCGCACATCCTTGTCCCATCCCACAGGGTCGGTATCATACAAATCAACGATAGCACCACGGTTTCCGTTGACGCCTACTGCTTTAGCAAATGTACCCGGAGTTTCGCCCTTACCTATATCGAAGGTATAGAACTTACCTTTCAGATCGCCCTTCACGGTAGCCCCCCATCGTTCATCGCCCATCTTTTTCATCTTCAGTGTCTTGTAAGCCTTACCTTTTTGTCCATCCTTATAAAGACGGATGGTAACAGAAGATTTGCCGGCTGTTGGGGCATTGAGAACGAACATGGTTTTCTCCTTGGAATACATCATCTCATTGAATGTCTGCTGGGCATTCAATGAAGTTGGTAAAACGGTAGCTGTCAATGCTGCAATTATTAGTTTTTGGATATTCATTTTGTTAAGTTGTTGTTATACAGGACATTAAAGCTAACTGAGCGAAGAAAACTGTGACAGATTATCTACGCTCATTTTTAGCGTATTTCCGACCAACCGGACAGTTGGACGGAAATACGGAAATTATAGGCTTATTTAGCGAGCAATGAGATGGCGAAACCACCACCACGTGCTTCATTAATCTTCAAAACATCACCCTTCTTCACAGTCTTGTGAACAATCTTGTAAGATTTAGGGTTCTTCTCATAGTCAGCATTCTTGCCGTCCTGATAGATAGCGCAAGCATACTTCTTGCCCTTATCCAGGAAGTCGAGTTTTACTACGCATGTGCGGGCAGCATCTGTCTTGCCACCAACAAACCAGTTATCGGTTCCCTTAGCCTTGCGGGCTACGGTGATATACTTGGCTGGCTCAGCCTCCAGATACTTGGAGTCGTCCCAGTCGCAAGCTACGTCGCGGATGAACTGGAAGGCATCGTCATACTTCTCATAATGCTCTGGAAGATCGGCCGCCATCTGCAGCGGACTGTACATCACGAGATAGAGAGAAAGCTGACCACAGAGTGTGGTATGAACATAGCTCTGGTTGTTGCTCCACTCAGAAAGCTTGGTCTCGAAGATACCAGGAGTGTAATCCATCGGACCACCCTGCAGACGGGTGAATGGCAACATCACGGTGTGATAAGGCTTGCTACCGCCAAATGCCTCGTACTCTGTACCACGGGCACTCTCGTTACCTACCAGGTTAGGCCAGGTGCGGCAGATACCTGTAGGACGGGTTGCCTCGTGGGCATTCACCATGATATGATGCTTGGCAGCGGTCTCGATGACACGCTGGTAGTGATTGTTCATCAACTGGCTGTAGTGATACTCACCTCTTGGGATGATATCGCCTACATAACCGGTCTTCACGGCATCATAGCCATATTTGTTCATCAGGTTGAAGGCATCCTCCAGGTGGCGCTCGTAGTTGAGAGCAGCAGAAGATGTCTCGTGGTGCATCATCAGCTTCACACCCTTAGAGTGAGCATATTCGTTGAGCATCTTGATATCGAAGTCAGGATATGGAGTTACGAAATCGAAGACATCGAGCTTCTGATGACCGAACCAGTCTTCCCAACCTTCGTTCCAGCCTTCTACCAGCACCTCCTGCAAACCGTTCTTGGCTGCAAAGTCGATGTAGCGCTTTACTTCCTCGTTGGTAGCACCATGGGTACCATTAGGCTTGCACTTGCTGTAATCGGTTACACCAAGACGAACAGATGGCAGTTCGTTGGTATAGCTCCAGGTCTTGGTGCCAACGATCATGTTCCACCATACACCGCAGTACTTGGTAGGATGAATCCATGAAGTATCCTCAATCTTGCAAGGCTCGTTGAGGTTCAATGTCAACTTGCATGAAAGCATATCACGGGCATCATCGCTTACCATGACGGTACGCCAAGGTGTATTGAATGGAGTCTGGATGAATCCCTTTCTGCCTACGGCATCAGGAGTCAACCAAGACTCGAAGGTCAATGTCTTCTCATCCAGGTTGAGGTGCATGGTTGGATAATCCAGACAGGCAGCCTCGTGGATATTGATATAGAGACCATCCTTGGTCTTCATCTGGAGAGAGGTCTGAACACCGGTATCCGAGAAGACGGTGGTAGATGAATTGCTCTTGTAAGCTTCACGGTTTTTCGCAATAATTGGGCGGATACCTGTCAACGGAGTAATGTTGTAGTCATACTCCTGGGTATCGTAATCACCAGGAATCCAGTAAGCAGTATGATCACCAGCCATAGCAAACTGGGTATGCTCCTCCTGGATGACGAAATAGTTAAGGCTTTCCTGCTGAGGGAACTCATAGCGCAAGCCCATACCATAATCATATACACGGAAACGGATGGTGATGTTACGCTTGGAGGAAGCCTGGTTCAGGTTTACCTCCATCTCGTTGTAATGGTTGCGGATGGTAGCAGTCTCGCCCCATACTGGCTTCCAGGTTTCATCGAAGGTCGATGTCTTGCTGCCGGTTTCTGTGAAACCATCCATCAGGCTGGTTTCCTCCATACCCTTAGAGGCGTGCTTATCCTTCGCCAGCTCCAGTCCGAGATGCGATGGCTTACATACAGTCTTTCCCTTATAGCTCATCTCGTAGGTAGGCTGTCCCTTTTCGGTTAAAGAGAAAGTCACTGAGACATTGCCGTCAGGTGATTTAACGGTCTGGGCTGCTGCCAACATCGGGAGCAAGAGGCCCATCACTAATACATTCAGTTTCTTCATACTGTTCAGTTATTGCTTATTCTTGTTTTTTTGAATCCTTGTTAGTTAACCTTAATCATAATCTGTTTATTCTTAAGACAGTGCAAAGATACAAAAAACAAAAATACCCTCCGCTAAATGGGAGGGTATTTTTCCGTATATCAAGGTGCAAACGTTTGCACGATTTTGCATTTGCTATTGCAACATTTTAGTTGCGGCCACCCTGAGCTATCAATTCGGTGATGTTCTCTATGAACTCCTTGCTGGCAGCCAATTCTTCCAGACTCAGGTGCATGCGATAGCGCCAGTAGTGCTTTGGATTGGCTGGGATGTTGATGCGCTCGGCATCGGCATCTGGCAGACGGAGTTTTTCATCGATGGCCAACCAATCCTGAACGCTCAATACGCAGAGCATGGATGGAGAGGTGAGATGGCGGGAGATGATGTCTCTTGCCAACCAGCCTGGGAGCGGATGAGGAGCAGGTCCTTCACGATAGAGCATCGTGTTGTAATACTCCTGGGTACGGGAGATGTTCTCGTCCCACCACATACGCAAGGTAGGCATATCATGACTGGAGATGGTGCAGACAGAGCGGTATGGGTTGCGGCTCAGATGACCAAACTTAACCGTTGGGTCCTTTGGCATGCTCTGGAGCTCCAGACTCAATATCTTCAATTCGTTCATTACCCATGGCACGCAGTCAGGTACCATACCCAGGTCTTCGGCACAAACCAGCATGCGGGTAGCCTGAACCAGTTTAGGCAACTTCTTCATCGCCTCGCCATACCAGAACTGGTTGTTGCGGCGATAGAAATAATCGTTGTAAAGGCGATTGAATGCAGCCTTGTCAACATCATAGAGCGACTCGTAGATAAAGTCGAGCTGTGCCGAGATACGTGGATGGAAGAGTTCAGGATTCTTGCGGTCACGAACGAAGAGCACATCGCTGATCAGGGCATACAAGCCATCACGCAACCAGATTTCCTTCTCATCAGTAACATCAGCAAAGAGAGCCTCCACCTTGCGCTGGGTATCTACCTCTGGCTTCATCTGATAGCGCTCCTCATCCAGACGGTCGAGATACTTCTCCTTCACCTCGTCGGCACGCTCATGGAACATACGGTCCAAAACCCAGTCGGTGATGAACGGACGGAGGAAGCGGTCTTCCTGGAAGTTCAAGCCGTAGCTCTGAATCTCCTCACGGGTCATGCCAAGGGCAGGAGCAAACTGTCCGAGCAAGCCATGTACGCTATCCACAGGGATTTCCCAGATGCGGAAGAAGCCGAGCACGTGGTCGATGCGGTAAGCATCAAAGTAGTTCGACATGTTCTGGAATCTGCGGGTCCACCACAGACAACCGTCCTTCAACATCTCATCCCAGTTGTAGGTAGGGAATCCCCAGTTCTGACCATTCACAGAGAAGTCATCTGGTGGAGCACCCGCCTGACCGTTCAGGTTGAAGTACTTAGGCTCCATCCAAACATCGCAGCTGTGGCGATGCACGCCGATAGGAATATCACCCTTCAGGATAACGCCCTTCGCCTTGGCATGTTCGTGTGCCTCCTGCATCTGCTTGTTCAAGATGAACTGCACGAAGTAGAAGAACTCCACGTTCTTATATGCCTCGGCTTCAGGGTTCGTTAAATCCTTACGCTCAGCCTCATCCCAGATGTTATGGTCTGGCCACTGAGCAAAGTCGGCTGTGCCATACTTGTCGCGCAGGTAAGAATACTGTGCATAAGGCACGAGCCATTGTTCTGTTTCCGCAAAGAAAGCCTTGAAATCGGCTTCCATCATCATCTTTTTACCTACTTGTTCAAATACTTGATGTAGATACTCTATCTTATACTTATTTACTTTCTCATAATCTATCTGCTGCAAGGCATTGAGTTCCTTGCGGGTCTTCTCAGCCTCCTTGCGAGCCTTCTCGTCTGCCAATGCAGGCAAGGCATTCAGGTCGGCATACATCGGATGGATGGCGAAGACGCTGATGCAGCTGTATGGATAACTGTCCGTCCAAGTGTGAGTGATGGTGGTATCGTTGATAGGCAACAGCTGAAGTACCTTCTGTCCGGTAGATGCCACGAGGTCAATCATGGTCTTCAGATCGCCAAAGTCGCCCACGCCTGCACTCTTCTCGCTGCGCAGAGAGAACACAGGAACCAATGTTCCGGCAACCTTGCGGTTATAGAGGGCAAAGAAAGCCTGGTCCAGATCATAGACGATGGCATCGCCCGCCTTCATCTCCGGAAGGTCGATGGTGCGGTTCATGCCAGTTTCCCAAAACAGCAGGTCCTTCTTCTCGTTGTAAGCCACAAACTTAAACTCCATGTGAGCGGTCTGCAGATGAGCAGCATCCAAATCCACCACCCATTCGTTATAGGTATGCTGAGTCATCTTCAGCATCTTTTCTGCATTCCATGCACCCATCACATTGTCGGCACCCACCACTCCGAGGCATTCGCCATCACGAAGCTGAGGGGCACGCACGATGAGGCGTACGGTTTTTGCACAGTTCTGCATCTCCAACTCCTCAGGAGCCTGGTGATTGATGCAATCGGTGAAGGCACTGCTGTAAAGATAAGCATCCTCAGGAATCACCTTCCAACTGTCATAGAGGGTAAACTCATCCGCCTTGGTGGCGTTCAGTTCCAGGCGATGCTTCACGAGAAGCCACTCGGTCTTGAGCACCCTGCCATCGCGCTCTACACTATAATAATAGGTGTAAACCTTCTCTGGATGTTCTACACACCAGTCGAACGACCATCTCTCGCCATTGAGAGTAGTCATCGGGAACTTGAGTTCCTCTTCCTCCTTCTGAATGTTCAAGACGAGCTGCTCGCCGAACACGGTTTTGTATTCTATGTTAAAATGAATTGTCATAAGACTTCACTTAGAGGTTAGTTATTTATTATTTTTATTTCTGCTGCGAAATTAGCAAAAATATCCATAACTTGTATAGTTCTTTTTGCACAAATCGAAGAAAAACCAATGCAAACGTTTGCATCAGCTTTCCTTGTCAGGCATTATTCATGGTCATTGAAAAACCTTATTTCTTATCCTTGATGATGCTGACTGATAAAGCACCGGCGATGAGCAACACACCAGCCACAATCATCATGTCGCTCTGATGAGAACCAATCAAGCTCAGGATGGTGCCGCCACAGATGGCTGCCACAATCTGAGGGATGCAGATGGTTCCGTTAAACAGACCCAGGTAAGCACCCATGTGACCATAGCCCTGCAAGGCGTTGGTAACAAAGGTGAATGGCATTGCCAGCATGGCTGCCCAACCCGCACCAATCATCAGGAATGGGATAAACTGCAAATACTGGTCGTGCAGGAATGGGATCATTGCGAAGCCCACGCCACCAATCAGCAAGCTCACGCTATAAGCCAGTTTGGTGTTCTTGAACTGAGGAAGAACCACCGCCCAGAGCACGCTGCCCACAGCCTGTACGGCAAAGAGGATGCCTACCCAGTTGCCAGCCTCCTGGAATTCAGCCGACTTAGGATCGGTGGTATTCCAAACGGTCTCGGCGATGGCACCGGTAGAATAGTTCCAGAGATAGAGGAAGCCAGCCCAACAGAAGAACTGTACCAGTCCCACCTTCCAGAAGGTAGATGGCGCATTCTTCAAGAGCGTAATCCAGTCGGCCTTACCCTCTTCTTCCTTTTCCACATCGCCAGCTACGCCGTTATATTCCGCATACTGCTGCGGATTCCACTCCTTCACCTTCATGGTGGTGTAGATAACGCAGAGAATCAGGATGGCAGCACCCACATAGAACGACCAGATAACGGAATCAGGCACCACGCCCTGTTCTGCTACATTCTTGATACCCAGGAAGGTAAAGAGGAACGGGAAGATGTAACCAGCCACAGAGCCGGCATTGCAGAGGAAACTCTGGATAGAGTAAGCCTTCGCCTTCTGCTTCTCGTTCACCATATCGCCCACCAGCATCTTGAAAGGCTGCATCGCCATGTTGATGCTCGTATCCAGAAACATCAGGGCAATCAAGCCGAAGAGCATGGCTCCGCTCACGGTAAGGCCCAGCGAACCGGCATTCGGCAGCAGGCACATCACGAGGACAGCAATCGTGGCACCCACGAAGAGATAAGGGATGCGGCGACCGAATCGGCACCAGGTCTTATCGCTCAGCGTACCTACGATAGGCTGTACCAGGATTCCCATCAATGGAGGGAGAATCCAGAAATAACTCAAGTTGTGTGGGTCAGCACCCAACGTTGCAAAGATTCGGGAGATGTTGGCGCTCTGAAGGGCGTAGGCAATCTGTACCCCGAAGAAACCGAAGCTCAGATTCCAGAGCTTCCAGAAACTCAAATCAGGTTTTTGTGTCATATTGTTGTTATTTTAAATTTCAAAGTTCGGTGTTCAAAGTTCAAGCTTATCTCGTAGTTCCTCTTACCACGAGTCGGGTTCTCACCACTCTTTTCTCCACATCATCCTTCTGGATGGATCCCTCCACCTGTCCGATGAGGATATTTGCCGCTTCCTCGCCCACTGCTACGCCTCGCTGTTCCACGGTGGTAAGCATCGGGTCGCTCGCCTTGGCACGGTCGCCATTGGTAAAACCGCAGATACTGATGTCATCAGGCACAGCGTATCCCATGCGCTTGGCGGTATAGAGGATGCCGATGGCGGTATCGTCGTTGATGGCGAAGAAAGCATCCGGCACTTCATCCTGCTCCAGGATTTCAGGCGTGATAGCCTCAGCCTGCGCACGGTTGTCGCAGATTCTCACCCAGTCAGGGTTCTCGGTCAGCCCATGCTTCACGATGGCATCATGATAACCGTTGTATCTGTTTTTGGAAATCTCCATGTTCATCGGCGAACCATAGAAGGCTATCTTCTTGCAGCCCGTATCAATGAGATGGGTCACGGCGGTGAAGGCACCCATATAGTCATCCACCACCACTCTGGAGCAGTTTACGCCCGTACAGATTCTATCGATAAAGACGAGCGGCACACCATTGTCCATCAACTTCTCGAAATGGTCATACTGTTTGGTATCCTTCGCCTGCGAAACGATGATGCCACACACCTTATTCTTATAGAAGTCTTCACAGATAGCCACCTCTCGGTCGTATCGCTCCTTGCTCTGCGCCACCATCACACGATATCCCCTGGCTCTCGCCTCCTCCTCTATTCCCGAGAGGATAGACATAAAATAATAGTGAACCATCTCGGGAATGATGACTCCGATAATCCTCATCGGCTGCACCCTGCTGTGGCGAAGTGCCTCGCCGATGACGTTCGGATAGAAGTTATGTTCACGTGCGTATGCTTGAATACGCTCCTTCTGGGCAGCACTGATTCTCGGACTGTCCTTCAATGCTCGGCTCACCGTGGCGATGCTTACCCCCAGGTCGCGAGCAATATCCTTCATTGTTATATTGTTATTTTCGTTCATGTTGTTTCTAAGTTACGCTGCAAAATTAGACAAATATCCGTTATCTTGTACCTTTTTCCTTGATTAATATCAAGCAAATCAAGTGCAAACGTTTGCGCATAAGAAATAACGGAATTAACTAAAAAATAGTGCATTGTATCGAAAAACACAGTAAATTTGCACCCAGAAAGAATAAGCAACGCAAAACCTCGACCTATTTTTTTATAAAACAAGGCCAGAGACTAACAATGATATTCAACTACGAATTTAAATATAATTATAAACATAAACTTAAAAATCAAGCAAAATGATGAAGCAGGTAAAATTTAAATTGCCTCTCAGAGCATTGACCCTCGCAGGTGGTCTGCTTCTGACAGCAAGTTCCTTTGCGCAGACTAATGCGATTAAGGGACACGTGAAGGATGCTTCCGGTGAGCCAGTCATGGGTGCTACCATTACAGTGAACGGTAAGGCAGTAGGTATTACCGACATGGATGGTAACTTCTCTGTTGACGCAGCTCCAGGTGCTAATCTTACTTTCACCTATCTGGGAATGACTCCACAGACTGTGAAAGCAGCTAACAACATGAACATTACCTTGGCAGATGACTCTAAGTCTTTGAACGAGGTCGTTGTCATCGGTTATGGTGTAGCTAAGAAAAACGACTTGACAGGTTCCGTTACAGCTATCAAGCCAGACGAGAAGAACCATGGTATCATTACTTCTGCACAGGATATGATCCAAGGTAAAATTGCCGGTGTAAATGTCAACTCATCAACGGGTGCTCCTGGTGATGGTGCACAGATTCGTATCCGTGGTGGAGCTTCTCTTACTGCGAGCAACAACCCATTGATTGTTATCGATGGTATGCCTATGGATAACAATAATACAAAGGGTGTTAACAACCCTCTTTCTCTTGTCAATCCTAACGATATCGAGAGCTTCACCGTATTGAAGGATGCTTCAGCTACAGCCATCTATGGTTCCCGTGGTTCTAATGGTGTCATCATCATTACAACCAAGAAGGGTCGCAGCGGCCAGAAGCCACAGGTTTCTTACAATGGTACACTTTCGGTAAGTACTGTTGCCAAAAAGATGGATGTGATGAATGCTTCTGAATATACAGACTTCATCAAGAACTATTATGGTGAAGATTCTTCTGCCTACAAAGGTTTAGGCTGGAAGAAGTTCAATGAAGATGGAACTCCAGATTATTCTGCCGGCACATACGATACCGACTGGCAGGACGAGATTTACCGTGCAGCTGTCAGCCATGAGCATAATGTCAGCTTGACAGGTGGCATCAGCAAGAAATCATGGTCAATGCCTTATCGTGTCAGCGTTGGTTACACCGGTCAGGAAGGTGTTCTGAAGGGTTCTGACTATAAGCGTGTTACTGCCGGTTTCAACATCAATCCATCATTGTTCGACAAGCACCTTAACATTAATGTCAACGGTAAGTATTCTTACTCAAAAACAAATCCAGGTGGACAGGATGCAGTAGGCGCAGCTGTCTCTATGGATCCTACCCGCCCAGTAAAGAGCAGTGACGAAACATTCAAGAACTGGGGTGGCTATTGGCAGTGGGCATTACCTACTACTTCATACGACCCTACATTCCCATATAACCGCAACGAAGATGCTCCAACAAACCCTGTAGAAAAAGTTGAAAACTACGATTTCTACAAGAGTGCGCATATTCTCTTGGGTAATGTAGAGGCAGACTATAAGATACATGGTTTCGAAGACCTTCATCTTCACGCCAACATAGCTGGAGAATATAGCACTGGTGGAGAGTACAACACCAACAATCCACAATCTACATACGGATTCTACTATGGTGGCAACAGCGAAAATAAGGAGAAGAAGTATAACGTTGTAGCTACTGCCTATGCTCAGTACACCAAGGACTTCAACAAGGCTAACCACTTCGACATCATGGCTGGTTATGAGTATAGCCACATGAAATATTGGGGAGACCAGTGGAGCAAGTCTATGTATCCATCTACCAACGAAGGTAAGAACGACAAGGGCGAACCTCTTGCAGGAACCGTGAAGTCTTACGATGCAAGCTACTGGAAAGGCCAGACCTATCTCGTCAGCTGGTATGGACGTGCCAACTATTCTCTGTTGGATCGTTACCTCCTTACATTTACTGCCCGTTATGATGGTTCAAGCCGCTTTGCAGACGGACACCGTTGGGGTTTCTTCCCATCAGCAGCCTTCGCATGGCGTATCAAAGACGAAAAATTCCTGAAAGATGTTGATGCTATCAGCGACTTGAAACTCCGACTTGGTTGGGGTAAGACCGGTCAGCAGGATACAGGTAAAGAGTACTACACCGCTACCTATAAGAAGAGTACAAGTAATCACTTCCTCTATCCAATCGGTGGTATTGACAACAACCCAGGAATACTCTACCGTCCATTGGCATACAATGACGAATTGACTTGGGAGACGACTACTACATGGAACGTAGGTCTCGACTATGGTATGTTCGACCAGAGACTCACCATCAACCTTGATGGTTATATCCGCAAGACAACCGACTTGCTCAGCACAACAACCATCGCTGCAGGTCAGAACTTTGACAATGCTCTCTTGATGAATGCAGGTACATTGGAAAACAAGGGTTTTGAGGTAGCTATCACAGGTCGTCCTATCCAGACCAAGGACTGGTTTGTAGAATTGAGCGTCAACGCTGCTTACAACAAGAACGAGATTACCGAACTTGCAGGCGGTCGTGATTTGATGGAGGCAGGAATGAAGGTTGGTCAGGATCAGGCAATCACCTATCATAAAGTAGGAAAGCCAGCCAATTCGTTCTTGGTTTACCAACAGGTATACGATCAGAACGGACGTCCTATCATGGGTTGCTATGTAGACCGCAATGGTGATGGTTCTATTGACGAGAACGATAAATACTTCTATAAGAACATTGTAGCTCCTTGGACTGGTGGTTTCAGCTTCAAGATTGCATACAAGAACTGGGACCTCGGAAGTAACTTCCGTGCAAGCCTCGGAAACTATCTCTACAATGGATACGCTGAGGGTGCAATAAATACGAAAGAAATTTGTAGTGCTAAGGGATATTACAAAAACAGCACAAAGGATATTGTAAATTTGGGCTGGACTTCATACAACTATCCTCTTACTGACTACTTCGTTCAGAATGGTAGCTTCCTGAAATGCGATAACATCACTTTGGGCTATAATTTTGATAAAGTATTGAAGATGGGTAACTACAAGGGTATCTCAGGTCGTATCTACGCCTCATGCTCTAACGTGTTTACTATCACAAAGTATAAAGGTATTGACCCTGAAGTAACATCAGGTAAGGATGACAACATCTATCCTCGTTGCCGCACATTCCTGCTCGGTCTGAACCTCAACTTCTAACAATTTAAAATAGATTTAATATGAAACTCAATAAATTCAAAACAATCGTCCCTGCTGCAGCTCTTCTGCTTTCTGCAAGTTTGTGCTCTTGTATGGATGATTTGAACAAGGGAAACATTGACCCAACTGTTGACCCTGATCCTAACATCACAGGCTTGTACAGCAAGTGCTATGCTGGTCTTATCATGGAGGGTAATGACGGTAATGCCGATTTCACTATCGACGACGCTGGTAAGTCAACCCTTCTACGCAACCTGTTCAACTTCAACGAGGTACCTACCGACGAAGCTGTCTGCTGGTGGTCAGATGGCGGTATCGAGGATGTAACAAAAAATAAGTTCGAAGCTGGTAATGCCACTCTGAAGAACCTCTACTATCGTCTGATGTCGAACATCTCTTACGAGAATCATTTCTTGAGCCTCGACGCAGCCAAAGAGGATAAAACTAAGTATGCAGAGGTACGTGTACTTCGTGCCTATAGCTATTTCTTGATGCTCGACTTCTTTGGAGACCCGACATTCATTGACAAGATTTCGCCAGAAACACCACGTCAGGCACACTCTTACAATTCAAAGTTTGAGGAAGGCAAGTCTTACACTCGTGCAGAGCTTCTTCAGTTGGGCCGTGAGTTCCTGTTCAACTGGGTAAAGGACGAATTGCTCGCTGCAGAGCCAGACCTGTTGGAGGCAAAGCCTGAGACTGACAGCGACCCAGACTATGGCCGTATTGATAAAGGCACATGCTGGCTGCTCTTAAGCCGTCTGTACCTCAATGCAGGTACATACCTTAACAACGATGGCCAGAACAATCCTTACTGGAATGAGGCACTCGATTATGCCGAGAAGGTTATCAATTCAGACTATAAGCTCTTCGATGACAGCAAGATGTCTAATGAGGCTAAGGCTAATGGCTACAAGCCATACGACCTGCTCTTCATGGGCGATAATGGTTCAAATGGTGCAAGCTGCGAGGCTCTTCTTCCTTTGATGCAAGATGGTGACAAGACTCAGGGATGGGGTGGCTCGATGTTCTTTGTTGCAGCTCTTTGGGATGCTACGATGCAGACTGTTACAGATAAGGATGCTGCCACTACTGCCAACACATGGTCAGGTATGCGTGTTCGTCCACAATTCGTAGAGAAGTTCTTTACCGATCCAAAAGTTGTTGTAAACAAGTCAGCTTCCGAAATCCGTGCTATGAACGTTGATGACCGTGCTATCCTTTGGGGTAAAGGCAACAGTGACGGCGATCGTACTTTGGAGATTGGTGCTAACGATAAGTTCGTCAAGGGTATTGCAACACCAAAATGGAATAACAACTATTCTAATGGTGGTACTCCTCACGACAGCTATAACGTAGATATAGACTTCTTCCTCTTCCGTGTAGCTGAGGCTTACCTCAATGCAGCTGAAGCTGAGATGCACCTCAATGGTGAAAGCTCGGCTAAGGCAAAGAAGTATATCGATGCTCTTCGCAACCGTGCCCACGCAGCCGTACGTGCCTCTTACACTCTCAACGACGTGCTCGATGAGCGTGCCCGTGAGTTGTATTGCGAAGGTCTCCGCCGTACCGATTTGATCCGTTTCAACCAGTTTGGTGGCAGTCAGGCTACATACAATTGGGAACTTAAGGGTGGTAGTACTAATGGTACAACCTTCGCCAAGACCTATAATGTATATCCTCTCCCATCTTCAGAGGTTCTTTCTAACAAGAACTTGACACAGATTGATGGATACAACGAGGTTCAAAACTAAAGTATAAAAGAATTATTAAAGAAAACGCAATATGAAGAATAAATATATAATTGGTGCTCTGCTTGTCGGCATCATCAGCTTATTCGCATCATGTTCGGATGACAACGACTCTAACCCTACGCTGATTCAGCCTACGGAGTTTGCGTTGAACACTCCTGCATATGCCAATGCGACTATTGATTTGGAGCATTCCACAGGACTTGGCCTTACATGGTCACAGCCTAAGTACACAGCAGACAATGCCCCTATCAACGCAACTTACGAGGTGCAAGTATCTCCAACCAACAGCTTCACAGTTTCTACTGATGAAGCTGCAGCAGACGAGAGTGGCGAAAAGGTTCCAGACTACGCTGTTCTTAGCAACACTACACAGAAATGTAATATTTCTGCCTCTGCAGAAGAAATGGACAAGGCTTTGGTAAAGATACTTAAATGGACAGAAGAGAATGTTCCTGCCGAGCAAGAGATGTACGTTCGTGTGAACGCTTACATCCTTGAGGGCACAAACCACCTGAACCCTATCGCTTCAAACTCAGTAAAGCTCAACGTAAAGCCTTACTACATTGAGTTGAAGGATGCTGTTCCAACAATGTGGTATCTTGTAGGTAACATGTTCGGCGCTAAGTGGGCTGGCAACAAGAGCATTGGAGAAGACGCACTTCCTATGTTCCTTAAGCCAAACTTCTCTTACGACAAGAAGACTGGTGCTGGTGAGATTGAATACACCAACTACTTCCTTACCGGCGATTACAACGACAAGGCCGAGTGCGACGGAGCCGGCTTCAAGATTATGCCTTCAGACTTCAACTGGGATTACAGTATGAACGCCAATGGCGCTACAAAGGGTACAATCGTCAACCGTAACGGAGGTAGCGACGGTGGTCACATCGTAGCTCCAGAAGCAGGTTACTATACCATTACTATCAACACAGCTGACAATACAGCTACTATGGTGAAGTACGAGGGTAATGTAACCAACTATGGTACTATCCAGATTTCTGGCTCATTCAACAATTGGAGTGATACTCCAATGCTTCCTTACAACACTGAGGGCGTTGAGAACCACGCTTGGTATTATGTAATGGATGTTCCTGCTGGTGACACAGCACAGTTCAAGTTCAAGATTGCCGGTTCTTGGGATACCAGCTGGGGATATGGCGCAACAGATGGCGCTATCAACATGTACGGTAAATGTGGAACAGGTGGCAACTCTAACCTCGGTTTGGCAGAAGGCAAGTATGTCATCTCATTCAACGACATTACAGGTGCATTCAGCATCGTTCAATTGTAAATCACTTAAAGTATAGACAATTATGATTAAGAAAATATTATTGGGAATGACCCTGCTGATGTCTATGGTATCATGTACCGAAGACTACACGGATTGGGGTACCCCACAGTCAAATTCCCAGGAGGAAGCTGTGGCATTCGGAAACGGTAGCGTTACTGCAGTAGATGTCATCAACTTGGCTGAAGTAGCAACAGAGAAGGTAAAAGTAGCGAGCATTGTTGCTCCTACTTCTTCCGACGCTGCTTACACTCCAACCTACAAGATCAATATTGGTGGTCAAGCTTTCGATATTGACGCAGAAGGTAACATGGCAAAAGCTGACTTGGTAAATTATATTGTAGATAAGTTTGGCAAGCGCCCTAAAGAGCGTGATATCGATGCTACTCTCGACGCATGGGTAAGCAATGGAGCTACAGCTATCAAGATGGCTACATCAGAAACATTCCAGGTAAAGGCTATTCCTGAGGCTCCAGTTATAGAAGAAGGCTATTACCTCGTAGGCGATATGTTCTTCAAAACCAAAGATCAGAATGGTTGGACTAAAGAAGACGCAAAGGCATTCAAGCACAGCGATAAGGATGTATATGATGATCCTGTTTTCACCATCACATTCGAGACAACCAAGGCTGATCAGTATTGGAAGATTATTCCTAAGAAAAACATTGATGCAGATAACCTCTGGGCTCCAGGTGTTGTAGGACCTAAGGTTGACGGCGACGCCAGCATGACTGGTGCGCTGACCAACGGTGAAGCTAAGGCTGGTAAGATTGCCAAGGCTGGTAAGTATAAGCTCACCATCAACATGATGGACTACTCTTATACCTTAGAGGAAGTTAACTACGATCCATTCATCTACTTCATCGGTAGTACAGATAAGTGGACAAGCTCTGACCAGAAGCTCGCTCTCGTTGACGATGCAAAGGGCGTATACACTGGTTACGTTTATTTGGCTGACCCTAACGGTTCAGGCTTCCAGTTCAAGTTCCAGCGTGTAGCAGGAAGTTGGAATAACGCAATCGGTGCAGGTTCCTTTGCAAGCTTTGGTGGAGCTGCTACCAACGAAGGTGACAACATCGGTGTGAATGCCGGAGAAGGTGTTTACTACATGGATGTAAATCTTTCAGAAGGCACCATAACTGCCACTAAGGTTGAGACCATGGGTCTCATCGGTAATTTCAACGACTGGGGTGGCGACGCAGCCATGACATGGAATGCTGAAGAGTATTGCTTTGAGGCTAAAAATGTAGGTGTAACTGCTGATGGTTGGAAGTTCCGCGTAAACGGAGGTTGGGACATCAACCTGGGTGGAAGCCTCAACAACCTTACAGCTGGTGGTGACAACATTACAGTAGCTGGCAACACAGTGAAGTTGTATCCAACAAGAAAGACAAATGAGAATATCTACTGTACAGTAGAATAAGCATCTGTTTCATCATAATAAAAATTGCATAATCAATAGGCGGCTCTCCCATTCCGAGAGCCGCCTATTTTTCTTTATCATCATCCCTACATTTTTCCCAAAAACCTTGGAAGTTACGAGGAAAAGTCGTATCTTTGCAGCGAATAAGTACAACATTTATATTTTTGTGAATATGAGAACAGGCGACAAAGTATTAATATCTCCAGACTTGACACATGCCAAAGACTGGACACAGGGCGAAGTGATTGAAGTTGAGAACAATCCTTTCGTAGGAATTGTCATCTCCGCAAAAACCGCAGATGGGAACATCTTCTTTGGATATAAGGACTTATTTGAACCAGCAAAGGAGGCAGTATGTACGCACTAGCATTTGATATGGTTATTTCTGATTTACAGAAATACTATGGCGAACCTTACAACAAAGCTTACTACGAAATAAAAGAGCTTCTAAAAAAGAATGGTTTCGAGTGGGTGCAAGGCAGTACATACATGACGATGAATGATGATTTGACTGCACTTGTAAAAACAGTTATGGAACTTTCTAAAATAGAGTGGTTTAAGAAATCAGTCAGAGATCTAAGAGGATTCAAAGTTGAAAGTTGGTCGAACTTTACTGATTTGGTTAAAAACTCATAGAATAGGCGGCTCTCAGAATTGGAGAGTCGCCAATTTTTCTTTATCCTATCCCTACATTTTTCCCAAAAACCTTGGAAGTTACGAGGAAAAGTCGTATCTTTGCCAACGAATAGCAATATTGCGTCCACGACCTTATAAAACGTAAGAAATGTAAAAATGACAAATAACATAGAACCTCTAATAAAAGTAATTATAGAACAACAAGTTATGCTTGATAAAGATTTAGCCACCTTATATGGTGTAGAGACAAAAGTCCTTAATCAAACCGTTAAGCGTAACATAGAGCGATTTCCCAACGATTTTCGTTTTGAATTGAGTAAAGAAGAATGTTTGAGGTCACAAATTGTGACCTTAAACGGCAGAGGTGGTAGCCGATACTCAACAACAGTACTTACATTACTCGACAAAAGAAATCTTGAAGTGACTCTCCTCCAATCCGAGAGCCGCTTTTTTTTCTTTATCAGCATGATTTCTCTATTATTTCCTTCATATTCTATAAAAAACACAAAAAAACTTTGGTGGTTTCAATTATTCAGTGTATCTTTGCAAAAGTTATAAGAATAAAATTATGGAGGAAATAATATGATAACAAAACGTACTGTACTTAACGAGGCTCAGCTTGAACTTCTTGACCTTGTGTCCGTTATGGACTCAAAAGAAGAGATAGAAGGATTGCGTAAAGCAATAACTGATTACTTGGGTTCACAACTAAAAGGAGAACTTGACAAACTCTGGGCAAACGGAACACTCAATGAAGAAAAAGTAGAAAGCTTCCGTACACTCCACGAAAGAACTCCTTACCATAAGGCAAAAGTATCATGCTAAAAGAGAAATTAGCTTATATTCAAATTTTGCCTAACGTAAAGTTTATCGACCCTCATTACAGCTTTGGATTGATAAAAGCAGACGAAGATGACAACAAGTTTGTTGATTGTGCCATTGCCAGTAATGCGATTTTTATCGTAACAGAAGATAAACATTTCAAAGAGTTAGAAAACATTCCTTTCCCAAAAGTGGAAGCAATAGGCATTGATGACTTTTTGAAATATCTCAAGAAATAATCGTTTTAAATAGGCGACTCTCAATTCTGGGAGCCGCCTATTTTTTCTTTATCCTATCCCTACATTTTCCCCAAAAACCTTGGAAATTACAAGGAAAAGTCGTATCTTTGCCAACGAATAGCAATATTGCATCCACGACCTTATAAAACGTAAGAAGATGGCAAGATTTATAGATCCACGTGGAGGCAGAGTGTATGGATATATTTGATTGTTGGATTTATATAATGAAGAATATGAACATGTTTGAGCAGATGCCATTCAGCGAGAAGTATCCAGTCTTCCGCAAGTTGGCAGAGATAGGCGACCTCCGCAAGCTTTCCCGCGAGGAACTTGAGCTTTATGACGAGGACATCAAGAATATGCGTGATATATATGCCACCAGAAAGTTTGATGAGAAGAGAGGAATGGAAAAAGGAATGGCGAAAGGAATGGAAAAAGGAATGGCGAAAGAAAAAATAGCCACAGCTCATCGTCTTTTGTCAATGGGCCTTTCTGAAGCGCAAGTGGCAACGGCCACAGAGCTTCCGCTGGAGGAAATCCAGAAATTGAGGGAACAAGCCTGAACCGGGCTGAGTTTTCAGAAACTCAAATGAAGGATATTAGATGTTTTAATTGAGGCATGGGATATGCTTGACAATAATTTAGCGGTTGCAACCGCCGAATTGCAAGATAATGAAAATCAGATAGATATATTCCACATTTTTCTATTACCAACTGAACTTTTGTATGTGATAAAAGAACTGGCTGAAGGCCCAGAAGCCCCTAGCCCAGGGCAGCACCCTGAGTTTTTATAGACACGAACCTGTCGTCCTGTAAGGGCAAAAGCTTCAAAGTATCAGTTTGGGGTAAGCCTGAATTAATAGATAAATACGAGTTACAAGAGGTAGAGCTACGATTACCTATTCCTAATGAAACTGGTGGTCAAACTAGTGGTCAAACTGGTAGTCAAACTGGTGGTCAAACTGGATTACCAAAAACAATTGAAAAAGTTTTTGAACTAATAAAAGACAATCCGTATATAACAAGACAAGAACTCGTGGACAAAATAGGTATCAAGGCAAGTGCAATACAAAAACACATAGAAAAGCTAAAGGCTCAAAAAAGAATAGAGCGTGTTGGTTCTTCTACATTTGGAGGCCATTGGGAAATCAAAGAATAAATAATCCTTCGTCTCATCATCGAAACAACAATATTCAATAGGCGACTCTCCCAATCCGAGAGCCGCCTATTTTTTTTCTTTATCACCATCCCTACATTTTCCTCAAAAACCTTGGAAGTTACGAGGAAAAGTCGTATCTTTGCAGAAGAATTGCTGCACTCGACAAATTGAAAGCAAGCTTTCTTTGCGCTCGTTTGCATTTTCTTTGCAGCGAATAAGTACAACATTTATATTTTTGTGAATATGAGAACAGGCGACAAAGTATTAATATCCACAGACTTGACACATGCCAAAGACTGGACACAGGGCGAAGTATGTACGCACTAGCATTTGATCTGGTTATTTTTGAGTAATTTACTGATAACTTGAAGGATTCTTGCTGTTTTTTTTGGTGCTTTCAAGAAAATAGCTTATTTTTGCACCATAATTCAGTTAAACGTATTAAAAGGAGATGGATATGAAACGGATAGAAGAACGATATATCAGCTTGCTTACCGATTTCGGTTTTAAGCGTATCTTTGGAACAAAGCCTAATAAGGATTTGCTCATCAATTTCTTGAATTCACTGTTTGATGGTTTTCAGGTCATCAAGGATGTGAAGTACTTGAATAGTGAGCACGTTGGTGATGTCTTTGCCGAGCGCAAGGCCATCTTTGATGTATATTGCGAAAATGAGCATGGTGAAAAGTTCATCGTTGAAATGCAGAATGCTTATCAGAAGTACTTCAAGGATCGTTCTTTGTTCTATTCTACTTTTCCTATCCGTGAACAGGCTCCAAAGGGGGCAGAATGGAACTTCCAACTTGAACATGTATATACTGTTGCTCTGCTGAACTTCGACTTGGAAGAAGAGGCATTTGACAAGAATGATATCAACCATGATGTGGGCTTGCTTGATAAGAAGACTTTTAAGGTTTTTAATGACAAACTTTCTTTCAAGTATGTTGAGATAGCGAAGTTCAACAAGACAGAGGAGGAGCTTGACACGCTTTATGATAAGTGGTTGTATGTGTTGAAAAACCTTTCCCGATTGGATAAACGTCCTACTGCCTTAAAAGAGAAAGTGTTTACTAAACTCTTTGAGGAGGCGGAGATAGCGAAGTTCACCCCAACAGAATTGAAAGAATATGAGGATAGTTTGAAGGCGTATCGTGATGTCAAGAACTCCATAGATACGGCTTTGGAAAAGGGCCGTGAGGAAGGTATGGCGAAAGGTATGGAAAAAGAAAAGCTAGCCACAGCTCGCCGCCTCCTGTCAATGGGTCTTTCTGATGAGCAAGTAGCAACAGCCACCGAACTTCCATTGGAGGAAATCCAGAAATTGAAGGAACAAGCCTGAACCGGACTTTACTTTTAGAAACTCAAAGGAAGGGTGAACTGATCAAAAATTTTGATCGGTTCAATAAACTCAAACATTCCAAGCATCGTGTTTCTTTTGCCCAACAAAAAGCCATGTACGCAGCAAACGAGGAGTTGCTCCGTATGAATTGGGACATCGGTGAAATGCTTACCAAAAGCCAAGAGGCTGATAGTTGGGGCAAGAAGACTCTACAGCGCCTAGCTGTAGATCTCAAGAATGAGTATCCTGAAAGAAAAGGATTCTCCGTAAGAAACATGCAGTGCATGATGCAGTTCTATAATGAGTACAACAAGGAGTTGACCATGGTTAAAGTTGGACATTTTTCAATTCCGCAACCGCTGGTTGCGCAATTGAAAAATAATGTAAACACATTACCCATCAAGCACTTAAATTGGACTCATAACATAATTTTACTCCAACGAGTTAAATACCAGGCAATTTACAAAACTTTTGCCCTTACAGGGCGCCTTGCCGATTGCTAGTATACCCAGGGCGATGCCCTGGGGCTAGGAGCTTCTGCCCTTTCAGGGCGTGTGGAGCCTACTTGCAAAACTTGAATATATAACTTTTGAGGGTTGAGTATATAACTTCCGGGGGTTGAGTATATAACTTCCGGGGTGCTAGTATATAGCAGGGCAGACGCATTAAATTGCGCTGCCCTCCAAAAGT
>ERZ1026862.744-NODE-744-length-21400-cov-4.998032_pt1 | contig 21400 bp, 16 predicted proteins | sample MGYA00380161_ERZ1026862 | MGnify/ENA primary metagenome ERZ1026862 (study PRJEB33269, sample SAMEA4719797) | human gut metagenome | biome: human-associated habitat; feature: organic feature; material: feces | place: Cameroon | collected 2013-10 ... | reverse complement strand
GAGGAATGGATTGCAATTAATGTGTAATAATTTAAAAAAAATTTTTAGCATTTTATCATGTGTTTTGCTTGTTGGGTGTTCAAAGCCTATAGATGATGATATGTCTGTAACACAATCAACTAATTCTGAAGGAAATAATACAACAGCGTCATCAACTCTTTCACCTTCGAGCATCTCAGACACCAGCGAAAACCCAAGTTTTTCTATTTCTGATATCAAATTAACAAGTGCGATATACTTTAATCAAAACGCTGCACCAGTTTTTTATTATTCAGGAAACGATAATATATTATTGGGGGTATTAAGTTCAGATGGAAGTTTAACGCCAGTAAGTATTGACAAAGTATCCACATTTGATAATCTAATTCAATTTGATGATAATGGCTATTCATATATGAATTACATTGATCAAGATGAAAAATCAGGATTTGTTATAATAGACACATCTGGAAACATAACAGGTTGTAGTAACAATGATGCTAGTTATAAAATAATAGGTGGCGGTAATGGTTATTATTTAGTTGTTAAAATGGTGCGTTCAATGGATATTTCAGAAGACTATTTTGGAATCATTGATCAATCAGGTCAATGGTTGATTTCACCTCAGAAAGACTTGTTTTATCGCAATGATTGCGATGATGAAGAGGAGTTTATCCAATCATTTTATCTTGGAGACACTTATTTTGTTGCGTGTTGGCAACACAAGCATAGCTTAAAAAAGACAATGGCAGTGTACGACGCAAAAACAAATACACTAATTGATGTTCCTAGAGACACTGAAAATATACAGCTTTGTAACAATAACTTTATTTGCGTTGATAAAAAGCAAAACGTTTTTAAGTTAAATAAAGATGGAACAACAGATCTACTTTGTTCAGACTATTCGTCTATTGATTGCGGAAATGATATAATTTATTGTGGAAAAAACAACAGTGGAAAATTTATAGATGTAAATGGCAATGTTATTCGTGATATGAGCCAATATGACTATGTTAGATTTATGGATAATGGAAACTATAAATTTGATGGAGGGTTTTCATCTTTAATAATTCGTGGCGCAGACGAGTGTTGCTATTTAGAGATTATAGATAAAAACGCAAAGTGTTTATTTGAACCTATCAAGCTTACCGGTGTGTATGCAAGTTATTATATTGATGGCATGGCACTTGCCAAGTTGTCAGATGGTCGAATTGTATGGGTGGACAAAGATGGCAACACCACTGACTGTGATACAAGATTAGTCGAAATATTAGAAGAATATGGTGATTCGTCGTATTTCTTAATTTTCAAAAACGGATATACTACATTAACCATTAATGGCAATCCTTGCTATGTTTCTAGAGCTGGTGAAGTTTTAAAAATTCATCTTAAATAAAAAGAATCTTGTGGGGGCTTAGTTGCCCCCCACTGTTTTTTATAAAGTAGAATACTCATCCCTTGCTACAACACAATCAAGAGATCATAATCTTGACACAAAATTAAGTGTGGCAAAGCAGTAAGGATAACTTACATTGGAATTAACACAAAATGTTTGTCCGGAGTCTTTTCCTAATACATAGTGGTCTGCGCTGGAAATGCTATTATTTACATCGTGTCGGAATAGGATGAAGCTGCTGTGACCGCCTACTCTTGATTAAATCAAGCCGAGAAATTAAATCTTTGGCTTTGGAATATATCAGCGCATCTGCGGTAGGCAATTAATTCAGTTCATAACAGGCAAAAATAGGCAAAAAAGCACCTGCCATTGTTGACAGATGTTTAACAATTATTTTGTTGTGTTATATAAACTTTTTAATTATGCGAGTTTAATCTTGCCTTGCGTTGAAAACCGCATTTACATATACCGTGTTTTCTTCCTTGACATAATAATAGAACATAAGGTAATTATCATGAATAAGAAAACGATATTCGTTACTCACAAGAGCCCTGTCCTTTGGTAGCAAGCCGCTTTCCGGCAGTATTTCGAGATTTTTGCATTTTTCTCTTAGCTTGTTTACAAAACGGATCGCAATATTCTTATCCTTTGACTGTTTAGCAATATAAAAGGCTATATCACGAAGATTCGCTTCTGCCGTATCAGTGAATATTACTCTGCAATTCATACATCAAGGTTCTTTAGGTCGTTTAATACATCATCCGCGTTGTGGACTCTTCCAAGCCTTATATCATCCATGCTTTGCGCAAGGTGAGCATACAGAGCAAGCTTTTCTTCAAGCTCGGAAATATAGTGCATGGTCTGCTGATAATCCTCATGGCTAGGAAGTACAGTATCCTCCTTGCCGTTAACCGTGATTGCTACCGGATTATCCCTTGTAAGTGCGGAAATCTGAGCATAATTAGTGCGAATGTCCTTTGTCGGTCTTATTGAAATAGAGTTTGTCATAAAAAAACACCTTCCATGTTGGTAGTCATATTATAGCGCAATTGTGCTATTTTGTCATTAAGATTATACGCATCAGATAAAAAGCATTAACACTAACTTTGTGTATACCCCTACAGCGGATAGCACGGTCAAGCGCCATGATAGCAGTGACTGCTCTGTCAATTCTCTCGGTGGACTTTTCTTATCTGCTTTATAGTTGTTGCAGACGTCAATCACAAAATCACAAGGATTCCTTGTTCGACAGATGTCGTATCCGGAATTGCGCATAGTGTCGCAGAGGGCAGTCACATTCAGAAATCTGGTCTTTATTTGGTCTTTAATGTTACAGCAGTTTACGAAAAGCCGTGCAACAGGACCGAAAAGTAAGCGCTGAAAATTGCATTACTATGCGATTTGTGGCAGTTTGCGCAAAATTGCTAGAACCGCTATCCAAAACTCCAAGAGATAATTGGTCGATTTGTGGTCAACATACCTCCCTGTTTCGGCAGGGAGGTTTTTTATTTGCCGTTTTCCGGCGGTCCCGTCCGCCGGATTTTTCGCTCCCTGCCGTTCTATTGTGATAGAATGATGAAATATGCCAGAAGCCCTTGACAAATCCGTTCTAATGCAGTAGAATAATATCGTGATCACATTCTATTGCAATAGAAAGGAACTCAGCACCATGGAAATCAAACTGTTTGACTCCGAACTGAAAGTTATGGACATACTCTGGAAGGAGGGCGATACCTCCGCGAAGGTAATTGCGGAGAAGCTGAATGCGCAGGTCGGCTGGAGCAAGACCACCACCTACACAGTGATAAAGAAATGCATAGACAAGGGGGCGGCAGGCAGGACGGAGCCAGGCTTCATCTGCCACGCGCTCATTACCCGGAAGGAAGTGCAGGAAGCGGAAACCAACGAGCTGATCGACAAGATGTACGACGGTTCGTCGGATAAGCTGATAGCGGCTCTACTTGGCTCAAAGCGGCTCACCGCCGGGGAGATACAGAGCCTGAAGAAGCTGGTGGAGGAGCTGAAATGACCACTCTGCTCAGCATGACCATCTCGGCGTCGGTAATTATCGCGGTCATCATCGTGATAAGGTCGCTGTTCATTCACAGGCTGCCGAAGCGGCTGTTCGTGATTCTATGGGCGGCTGCGGCGCTGAGAATGCTCGTTCCGTTCTCCGTTTCCTTCAGCATTCCACATGAAAATACACTGCCTGATAACGCCATCGTCCGCGAATTCACCCCATCGGGCTCCGCAGGGAATTCCCCCGGAGCAGGCGCCGCGCCGGACCGCGGACTTATCCCCGGGATCGTCTGGGCAGGCGGAGCAGTCCTCTCGCTGGGGATCGTGACCGCACTGCACCTCCGCAGCCGCCGGGAGCTTTCCACCGCCCTGCCGTTTGAGGATACCGGGATAAAATCCCGGATAGCCGCGGAAGGGCTCCGCCGGAAGATCACCGTAAAGGTGAGCGACCGGGTGACTTCTCCGCTGACCTACGGCGTGATAAATCCGGTGATAGTCCTCCCGAAGGGACTGCCCGCGGACAGCGAGGAAATGCGGTTCGCGCTGGCTCACGAGCTGACGCATATCCGCAGGTTCGACGTGCTTCTGAAGATGGTATTCACCGCCGCCGCATGCGTGCACTGGTTCAATCCCCTGGCGTGGACTATGCTTTCGCTCGCCGGGAGGGATATCGAGCTCTCCTGCGACGAAGCGGTGCTGAAGCAGCTCGGCTGTGACCGCGCGGACTACGCGATGGCGCTCATCAGGCTCGAAGAAAGGCGCAGCATTCCCACCGGAGCCGCATTCGGCAGGAATGCCGTCCGAGAAAGGATAGAAGCTATCATGAAATTCAAGAAGACCACCCTCGCCGGAATAATCGTTTCCGCGTGCCTTATCGCAGGGACCACCACCGCATTCGCGGCAGTGAATTCCGACAGACCCACCCAGGAAGCCGCAGTAAGCTACACGCGCTGCGAACAGACCGCTGAGGACGCTGGGAACGGAATGAGTATCTCAATGACAACGACCGTGGACGCAAGCGACGACGTGGCTTTTTATGAATCCACCGGCACGTCCGAGATTTCTGTCAGGGAGATCAGCGATGAATCCGGTCAGGACCAGATGTATTATCGTATCGTTGAGGACGACACGGCGACCACCTCCGATGAGCCCGTATACACCACTGACGAGGAGATATCTCAGTACATCATTGAGGACGACGGTACAGTGACCCCCTCCGATGATTCCGTATACAGGACCCTGGACAGCTTAACGGAAGAGGAGTTTTTCAGCAGGTACAGCGAATACGGTCTGACCTACGAGAACGGCAGGCTGTATTACAACGGCGAGCCCGTGAAGTACTTCGACGACATTGCCGACATGTATTCCACCGACGACGGCGGCGTAACGGAGTTCGTAGCGTACCTTGACTCTGACGGCGTCGTGGTGCTCGACGTAGTGCGCGAGGGAGCCACGGACGACAGCGCAGGCGAACTCACCGGCGTGAGAGTGATCTCCGGAGAGGAACTCGAGCAGAAAAGCGCTGACCTGGACTTCTGACGAATAATACGCCAGCCCCTTCGCGGTAAAGCGCCGCGGAGGGGCTTACTGCGGTCCGCCGCGGAATCACGTCGCATACTGTGCGCGCAACTCCGCCAGGATATCCTCCTCGGTCACGCCGGGGATTATCTGCGCGAAAGCGCGCGGCTCCCGGGTGGGATCCCCGGAGCCCTCCCCTGCCGCGGACTGCGGCTTCTGTGCGGATTCCCCGACCGCCTTGCATAGCGCGGAGCGCAGGTACGCCCTCATGTTGCGGATATCGCACTTCCGGGAGTATATGTAGTCCGCGACGTGGCACACCGTGTCGTAGTCCACCCTGCTGAATAAAGAAGAAATGTTTTCCGGACTGTCGTCCTGTCCGTCAGTCCCGTCGGAGATACCCTCGGCGACCACCTCCGCGGCCAGGTCCGCGAATCCCACGCCGTACTTTGCGGAAAGCTCCGCGTGACGTATCTGCGTGCGCGCCCTGTCTTGTTTGTTTTCCTCAGGTTTATTTTCTTTTGTTTTATTGTCTTTGGTTTTGTTTAAGGATTCCTTAAAACTTGTTTCGCGGTTTTCTGCAAGCTTGCTTTCAGGTTTTATGGGATCCTGTTTTTCGTTTTCCACGGACTCACGGCGGACCTCCTCCGGCTTGCTTTCCACGGAGGAGAACAGCCCTTTCAGAATGCTCACATCGTCAACTATCCGGAAGTACCTCTTTGCCGGCATTCCCATCACGCTGCAGCATATAAGCCCTGCGGAGGTAAGGTTGCCGATACAGCGCTGCTGCTGGCAGCGAGTCAGCGCCGTGGATTCCTCCAGGTCCTCCGCGGTGGAATAGAACCAGCCGCCCTCCGTGAGCATGTCGTGGCTCTCATACCACGCGTATTTCGCCAGCAGCGCGGAATACACCACCGCCTCCTGCAATCCCACCGCGTGCGCCAGCCTCCTGTTCACGCTCAGCGTATTGTCCGGATTTATCAAATCAAATATCGCTTTCATACTGGTGTACCTCCCTGTTTTTTCACCAGTATACCTCTCATCAAACTGCAATTTACTGCAGGCGGGCACGCCCGAGCCGCGGAGCCGCGGCAGGCAATACGGGGAAAGGAACCACAAAAGTAAAATGTTTTCACCCGAACAATAGCGTGGCTCCAATAATTCCGTAAATTCGGGCACGCCCGACAGCGATTCGGGGAAGCGAACCACAAAAGGAATACGTTTTCACCCGAGCCGGGTAGCCCCGGCAGGCATTCGGGGAAAGGAGCCACAAGAGAAAAAAGCTGTCACCCGAACAATAGCGTGGCTCCAATAAATCGCATGTATAAGCCACGCAGAATCCCCGACGGCACGCTGTCAACGCGCACGCCGTCGGGGATTGCATATTATTGAATTCCGTCCGGCGAAGCCGGACACCATGATTCCGAATTACGAATTACGCATTCCGAATTAAAAAAAGCCTCCGGGGCGGAATAACTTCCGCCCCGGCACGCATGTATTTCACGTTCACTTCCTGAACGCCATCGAGATTATGTCCTTGAATTTGAGCCTGCTTCCGTTGTGGAGTATTATCATCTCGTAAACTCTCGCGACGATAACTGCGACCAGCGCGACGAACGCCGCGAGGATAAGCACCGCCAGCAGCACCTGCCCCAGGGAGAGAGTACCCAGGAGGAGCGCCGAGGGAAGCGAGAACGGGGAGCTTACCGGGAAGTAGTAGGAGAACAGCTGCATGGAGTTGCTGGAAGCCGCGCCGCTCTCGAAGCTTTCGGCGTTGAATATCACGGGGAAGTACGCGAGGTAGAATCCCAGGACGCCAAGCAGGGAGAAGGGCTGCATTGCCTGGGCGAGGTCCTCCATTCTGCTGACGGAGGCTCCCACCAGGGCGGCGATGAGCGCATAGAACAGGAATCCCAGAATGAATATCACCATGATAAGCACGAACGTCAGCGGACTTATCGTGCCGAAGCTGCTGGAAAGCGCCTGGGCTATTTCAGCGTTCTGCCCGGTCTGCGCCGCCGGATTCTCCATGATCCTCATGATGTCGCCGCCGATACCGAAGGGCGCCGTCACGGCAAAGGTAGCCGCTCCCAGCCCGGCGATGACCAGGAACTGCGCGATGGATACCAGGCACATCGCCAGCACCTTGCCGATTACCACCGCCAGGGGGCGCACCGAGGTGAGCAGAAGCTCCATGACCCGGGAGGTCTTTTCCGTCGCGATGGACTGCGCCACCATCTGACCGTAGGCGAAGATGAATATGAACAGAACCAGCGAGAACACCATCGGAACGACGTAGTTTATCGCGGATTCCAGCACGCTCCACTCGTCGGAGCCTGCCTGTATCTTGGAGGTGGAGTAGTACCGCTGGGTGGCGGCGAGATCCTCCGGCTTCACGCCGAGGTCGAGCATGTTGCGGTATTTCAGCAGCGTCACCATTACCCCGGAAACCGCGTCAACCGAATCCCCGTCGGTGTCGGGGGAATAGAATGTTTTGACGCTGTATCCCGTCACAATACCGTCACTTTGTTCGGCGTTCACCGTCACAAGCACCTGCCCGGATTCCGCGCCGGAAAGGCTGTCGATGGTCGCGGTTATGTCCTCCGCGCGCTCCGGCTGGGGGAATCCCAGCTGCTGGAGCCCGGCGAGGTCGTCGTCGGTGAGCGCCCCGGTGCTGTCGGCTACATATACCTTTGAGATGTAGATATCCGTGGAATCACTGCCGTCCCCGGAGATGGACTCCCCGGCGCCGGCAAGCTTGGGGATTATGTTCAGACCGGCGGTAATAAGTACCGTTATCAGCGCGAGGATAACAGTCCCCACAATGAAGGATTTTGTCTTCACGAACTGCACGAACGTGAATCCGAACACCTTTTTCCAGCCGCGTGTGTTGTTACTTTTCATCAGACTCACCAACCTTTTCTATGAAGATCTCGTTGAGGGAGGGCTCGCGCAGCTCGTACTTGATCAGTGGGATCCCCCGGGACATTATCTTCCCCAGCAGGGCGTGCGCCTGCTCCTCGCTCTGCACGTTGTAGCTGGAGCCGTTGGGGGTCTCCTCCACGGCGGTCAGTCCGCATTCCTGCGCCAGGGCGGTGATATCCCCCTCGCACTTTACGGTGAGCTTCACCCTGCCGTAGCCCTTCTTTATCTCGTTCAGGTCGCCCTGGAGCACCGTCTTTCCCTTGTTGAGAATGACTATCCCCCGGCAGAATTCCTCGATGGTGGACATCTGGTGGCTGGACATGATGACGTACTTGTTCTTCTTTATCTCCTCCCGGATAACGCTCTTAAAAAGCTCCGCGTTCACCGGGTCAAGTCCGCTGAGGGGCTCGTCAAGTATCAGCAGCTCCGGGTCCGGGGCGAGGGCGGCGATGAGCTGTATCTTCTGCTGGTTGCCCTTGGAGAGCTGCTCCGCGCGCATGTTGCGGTATTCCTGCACGCCCAGCCGCTCGAACCAGTAGTCCAGCGCCTTCACCGCCTGGGGCTTCTTCATTCCCTTGAGGGAGGCGAAATACAGCAGCTGGTCCATGATCTTGTATTTCGGGTAGAGTCCGCGCTCCTCCGCGAGATAGCCTATGGATTCGTTCGCGGTGCAGAATCTCTTTCCGCGCCACGTCACCGAGCCGCTGTCCGCGCTGAGCATTCCCAGGATTATGCGGATAGACGTGGTCTTTCCGGCGCCGTTGGTGCCCAGGAGTGCGAACACCCCCGGCTCCGCCATCTCGAAGCTGAGCCCGTCCACGGCTCTGTAGCTGCCGTAGGTCTTGACTATATTATCCACTTTGAGGGACATCAGAATCACGCTCCTTTTAACTGTTTATGTGTTGTATATACAGTATAATCTGTTTCCCCGGATTTGTCAAGGGGGGAAAAGCGGATTTCCTGAAAAAATTTTCCGACAGGTGCCCCGGGCTGACTATTTCTTTTAAATGGGAAATATATTATACAAAAAGTGCCATGGAGGATATTGCAAAGTAATCGTTTTTATGCTATAATAAGCGCAAAGCACTTTCAGACTGCCGATAAAGGCACATCTGCGTCGTCAGTATCATTTCGGCAGGCACAAACACGATGTTTGTGCCGTTGCCCACAGCCCGACACGATGTCGGGCAACAAAGAGCAACGCGCACAAAGCCTAGCCGAAATGATACTTCCTAGCATCTGCACCTTTCTCGACAGTCTGGAGAGATACTATTTTACATTTCCTTATATACAGGTACAAATACGATACTTGTGAAGTAGTGCCAACCAATATGCTGCTTCCTAATATCTGCACATTTTTGGCAGTCAATTTGCCTTGCCATACACAGCATACCGACATAAAAATAAAAAGGAATACACACCCCAGGAGGTAAAAACATGTTCTGTCCATACTGTGGGAGCCAGCTGAACGACGGCTCCATTTTCTGCTCCACCTGCGGAAGCAAACTCGACGCCCTGCCCGGTCAGGAATCCCCCCAGGAGGTCACGGCTGCCCCCGGCGGAATGCCCATGGCAGGAAGCTCCGGAGATGAAATGCCCTCCATCGGCGGCGCGCAGGCTCCCTCCCCGGTGTCCCTCAGGAAATCCGGGAGCAGTGCGGATTCCGGCGAGATGTCCGGCGTAACTCCGCCGCCTTTCCCGGGGACTGGCTCCGGAAATCCCACCGCGACCGCCCCGGATTTCACCGACTTCTCCGGCGTAACTCCGCCGCCCTTCCCGGGGACTGGCTCCGGAACTCCTGCCGCAAGCGCCCCGGATTTCACCGACTTCTCCGGCGTAACTCCGCCGCCTTTCCCGGGGACTAATTCCGGGAATACTGCCGGAATACCCGGGCAGTACGGCGCGCCGGCTAACGTAATGACCGAGATCCCCCCGGAATTCGGACAGCCCCAGCCGGAAGTATCCGCAGTACGCCCGGTGAAGCGCAGCAAGCTTCCGCTGATTATCGTGCTGATAGTCCTCGGAGTGCTCATCGCAGGCGGCGCGCTTACATACGTCATCACCCTCAACAACGGCACCCTCTACCGCGTGGGCGGCGTGCAGAAGATATACGACCTGACCCACCTGTGCGTGCAGCACCACTACCTTGACGCGGACTGCGAGAATCCCGAGCGCTGCGAGATATGCGGCAGCGAAAAGGGCGAGGCGCTCGGTCACGACTGGGTGGAGGCTACCTGCACCACTCCGCGCACCTGCTCTGAATGCGGCAAGACGGAGGGAACCACCGCCCCCCACGACTGGACGGAAGCCACCTGCACCACCGCCCGGACCTGCTCCGTATGCGGCGCCACCGACGGCTCGCCCCTCGGTCATACCACCGGTTTCGGTACATGCACGCGCTGCGGCGAGAAAATCACCGACCTGGAAGACGAGTTCTACGATGTCCTGAACGCCGCCAGCGACGGCGACAGCTATTTCAGCATAGGCTACAACTACATGCTGGAAGCGGACGGAAGCGCTATCTCCTATTATTCCTCGGCTCTCAGCGCCACCTACTACTTCTCCCTGGCGAAGGATAAATACTCCCAGGCGGCTGACCTGTGCGGCAGCTATCCGGAATTCGCCGAGCTGAAGCGCTGCCTGAACTCTGTCGCGAACTACCTCCCCACGGAATACCCGGACTACACCGTGGACAGCGTTTCCGACTATGTGGACGCAGTTATCGACGCGTCCTACGCCTCCCAGGACTACGCGAACGCCGCCCTGGACCTGCTCGACCTTCTGTAATCCCACACATCACGATTTTTCTTTGATTAAGCGAGGTAATTGCTATGATATGCGACAAATGCGGCGCCGAACTCAAAGATGACGCCCTCTTCTGCAACGTATGCGGCGCGAACACCGTCCTTGCGCAGCTCGCCGCCAAAAAAGCGGTAGACCCCCGGACGAACGCCGCAAAAAAGCCCGTCCCTAAGGCTCCCTCCAGACCTGCCGCCGGAATCCCCGGGAATACTACCCCGGGAACCACAGGCGCGGCTCCGGCTCCGACGCCTGCGGCTGACGCCCCGAAAGCGGCGGTGAATGCTACGAATCCAGCGGCAAATACTCCGAAGCCTGCAACGGGCGCGGCGAATCCGGCGGCGCAGAAGCAGGCGGTGAATACTGGGAAGCCAGTCGTGAATACTCCGAAGCAGAAGCAGGCAGTGAATTCCGCGAAGCCTGCAAATCCCACCGCGCCTGCCGGGAATCCCTCAAGCGCCCCGGCGAACCCGGTGAGATCCCGTCCGAAGAAGCCCCCGGTGGATCCCACGGCAGGAGCCGCGCAGAAGCCTGCGGAGAGCACTCCCAGGGCGGAGGAACCGCAGGAGCCCACCCCCACGATAATATTCACGGGACACCCCAGCGACCTGATTATTCCGCGGCAGGAACTCCCGGAGGAGCCCGAGAAATCCACCGCCGCCCCCCTGACCCACGAGGAGGAATCCATGCCGGAAGTCGGAATGGACACCGCCCAGCAGTACTACAGCTCCAAAAGCGGCGCGACGGGCAGGGCGCGGCTCTCCCCGGGAATAGACGACGCGATGATCACCGGAAACAAGCAGGAATCCGACCCTGTGATGGGTATCGACCCGGACCTCACCACGCGCACGGTGAAGCCGATACGCGTGATAAACTGGACTCCGCTGAAGGTCGTGCTGAGAATTCTGGCGATAATCCTCGCGGTGGCGGTCGCCGCCGGGGTCGTGATGTATTTCACGGGCATGCTCTACAAATTCGGCGTGGTCGAGAAGGTGTACCAGATGACCGGAATATGCATTCAGCACCACTACGAGCCTATCGACGACGACAACCAGCAATGCACGATATGCGCCAAGATCACAGAGCGTCCGCTTGACCTTACGTCCAATAGCGACACCTCTCCGGATAATACAAGCAATTGACCACAGCCACTGAAAAGCATAAAAAACGGGCGGATATAAAATCCGCCCTTACGTTTTATTATAAGACCTGCCACGCCATTGTTCGTTTGTGCTGGGAAAATTCATAATTCATAATTCGGAATTCGTAATTCGGAATGCGGAATCATGGTGTCCGGCTCCGCCGGACGGATTTCAATGATATGCGGTCTATTAGAACCACGCTATTGTTCGGGTGAAAACGCTTCCCTTTTAGGGTTCGCTTCCCCGAATCGCTGTCGGGCGTGCCCGACAAAGAAAGGAGGCCGTATTGCGATTACCGAGAAACTGGTTCAGGGTGTTCGTAATACGACCCCTCTCAAAGAGTGAGTCAAAGTAAAACCTTCTCTGTAAGCCCGAAGGAGTAAACGCGTTGAATCAGCAGCTTTACCTGATCGAAACGGTGAGCCGGAACGGGGGACCCGCAAGGTTTACCATAACGTATCACGCTAGGAACCGATCTCTGTGCGTTGCTTCGGACTGCATTCTTCCGGAATGCAGCGGCTTTGCCTGCGCAAAGAAACCCTGCCTTCACCGGGGAACCTTACACTGCCCTGCGCCCTGACCCGTCTGCCGGACTTCGCAGAAAGGCTGTGATAGCTGACTCCGTGTGTACCCGGAAATCAGGCGCATGATATGCGAGATTCTTGAACAGAACGCGCCGCCGCCCTGGAAGGCACCGCCGGTGGCACGCCGGAACTCCAGCCGTTCGCGGAATCACCCGTCAACGCTCCCGATAGCGGACTGCGAAACCTGTCACAGCTTTTATTCCTCTTTAATTTTACCCCATTTCACACAAAAAGTCAAGGGTTTTTAGCAAATTTCCCCGACAAATATGCGATTTTCGTCTACAAAACGACCGCCGCCGGGATTCCCGGAGCGCCCCGGGGTCAGAAGCTCACAAGTTCGCCCAGGACAGCGAGCAGATACCGCCCGAAAGTCATGCGCGGAACCTCCGCGGCGGCGACGATATCCGACCGGAAAACCTCCGTCCCGTCCAGCGTCACCAGGAACTCCCCCAGGAACTGCCCCTTCTCCACCGGAGCCTCCACCCCCTCCACGAAGGTGTAGCTGTATTTCACGCCGGAGGACCTCCCCTTCTTTATCACGCACTCCCCCAGGGAGCTCACCATCGGGCGCACCTCCGGGGATTCGCCGCGCGTCACCGGGATAGGCTTCAGCTCCCGGCTGTCCACCGCCGGGGTGTATTTCTCGAACCCCGTGAAGCCGTAGTCCAGCAGCTCCTCCGCCCGGTCGAACCGCGCCGGGTCCTCTCCGCAGCCCAGCACCCCCGCCACCAGGCGCATTCCGCCGCGCTCCGCGCACACCGTAAGGCAGCAGCCGGCGCCGTCCGTGGTCCCGGTCTTTCCGCCGAGTATCCCGTCGTAGGTACGCACCAGCTTGTTGGTGTTCAGCAGCTGCGTGCCCCCTCCGCGCAGGTAGTCCAGCCACGTCAGCAGCCAGCCGCGGTAGTACTCCTTCTGCACAAGCTCCGCCGTCATAACCGCGATGTCCTCCGCCGTGGAGTAGTGCCCCTCCGCGTCGAATCCAACGCAGCCCGTGAATTTCGTGCCCTTCAGCCCCATGGATTTCGCCCGGCGGTTCATCAGCTTCACGAACTGCGCCTCGCTGCCGGCGGTGTGCTCCGCGAGGGCTATGCAGGCGTCGTTGGCGGAGCTGACGATGACTGCCTCCAGAAGCTCCGCGGCGGTCATCTCCTCCCCCGGCTCCAGCCAGATGACCGAGCCCTCCGCCGAGGACGCGTAGGAGGACGCCGCCACCCTGTCCTCCAGCTTCAGCGTGCCGTCGTCAATGAAATCCGCCAGCACAAGCAGCGACATCACCTTCGTTATGGAAGCCATCGGGAGCTTCTCCGCCGCGTTGACGGAATACAACACCTGCCCCGTTTCCGCCTCCATCAGCAGCGCGGCACGGGGCGCGGAATCCCCCTGCGCGGACTCCGCCGCGGATTCCGCGCACGCCCTCCCGGGCAGGAATATCATCGCCGCGCACAGCAGCGCACATACGGCGGAAAGCCGGAATCTCCTCAAACGCAAATAAACACCCCCAAGTATAATTCGGAATGCGTAATTCGGAATTGCGGTGTCCCACTTCGTGGGACTTTATTTAAATAATCCATCGGCGGAGCCGATACAATAATTCCGCATTACGCATTCCGAATTCCGAATTAATCATTACATTGTATGTCCGGGGATAAAAAAAATTCCGAAATGTGCGGATTACCTATTGACAAATCCCGTGGAGTGGTGTATAATACAATCAAACAAATGAACAGTTGTTCAAATGATACAGATAAAGGAGGGCTTCCGATGGAGAACGACGCACCGCACTGCGACTTCATGTGCGTGCACGCCGATACGGTGAGCAGGATAAATTCCACAATGCCCGACGAGGACCAGCTTATAGACCTGTCGGAGCTTTTCAAGGTGTTCGGGGATTCCACCCGGATAAAGATACTGACGGCGCTGAGCCACGGGGAGCTTTGCGTGTGCGACCTGTCGAAGCTGGTGGGAATGACCTCATCGGCGGTGTCGCACCAGCTGAAGATACTGCGCAGCAGCAAGCTGGTGGCGTGCCGGCGCGACGGGAAAACGGTGTTCTATTCCCTCGCGGACGACCATGTAAATACGATACTCCGGCAGGGGCTGGAGCATATAAGCGAACCGGCAGGGAACTCCTGACGGGGAATGACGAGGTGCGATATGGATTTCTGGGACAGATTCGCCGGGGTGTACGACCTGGCGGAGAGCATAAACGGCAGCGTATACACTGAGATGTGCGACATAACGCGCAGGCTGGTTCCGGCAGGCGCAAAGGTGCTGGACTGCGGCGCAGGCACCGGGGAGCTTTCCCTGGCGGCTTCCGACAATGCGGACAGCGTGCTCTGCACCGACCTGTCGAAGAACATGCTGAAGCAGGCGCAGCGCAAGGCAAGGGCGCTGGGGGCGGACAACATAGAGTTCGCCGCGCGGAACATATTCGACCTCCAGGACCCGGACGACACCTACGACGTGGTCATCGCCGGGAATGTGCTCCACCTGCTGACGAATCCGCAGGGAGCCGTGAAGGAGATGTACCGCGTGCTCAAGCCCGGCGGTAAGCTGCTGCTTCCCACCTTCACCAGCAAGAACAGCGCAAAGCTGCTCATCGGGATATACAAGAAGCTGGGATTCGACCCGGCGGCGAACTACTCCCCGTCGGAATACAAGAAAATGCTCGAGGACTGCGGTCTGGGCAGGGTGCGCACCAAGCTCATCAAGGGACTTGTCCCCTGCTGCTACGCCGTTATCGAAAAGTGAACAAACCTCCGGAATACCGGCAGGCAATTATAAATGTACATGTGAAAGGACACAATACCATGAAAAAGACATTCAAGCTCGTTGACCTGGACTGCGCACACTGCGCCGCTAAGATGGAGGAGGCTATAAAGAAGCTCCCCGGCGTTACAAACGCAAGCGTGAACTTCCTCCAGCAGAAGCTTACACTGGAAGCCGCTGACGACCAGTTCGACGCCGTGCTCAAGGCAGCCGTGAAGTGCTGCAAGGACGTCGAGCCGGACTGCACCATCAAGATCTGATAATCCCCGGAGGTGAACAGCCATGAGTAAGAAGCAGAAGAAAATGCTGACGCGCATAATCATCGCGGCGGCAATATGGGTCGTCGGGTTCGTCCTGGAGCACACGCTCGACATGGACGGCGCCGGGCGCTTCAGCCTGTTGGGTATCGTCCACCTGGCGGTGTTCGCGGCGGCGTACCTCGTCATCGGCTGGGATATCCTCTGGAAAGCCATACGCAATATCTCCCACGGACAGGTGTTCGACGAGAACTTCCTGATGTCCATAGCCTCCATCGGCGCAATGGTCATCGGGGAATACGCCGAGGGCGGCGCAGTTATGATACTGTACCAGATCGGCGAGCTGTTCCAGTCCGTGGCGGTCGGCAAGACGCGCCGCTCCATCGCCGAAATGGTGGATATCAACCCGGAATACGCCAATGTCGAGCGTGACGGCGAAGTGTCCCAGGTGGACCCCGGCGACGTAAACGCAGGCGAGATCGTGGTAGTACGCCCCGGCGAGAGAGTTCCGCTGGACGGCGTGGTTATCGCAGGCTCCTCCGAGCTGAATACCGCCGCGCTCACCGGCGAGAGCGCACTCCGCCCCGTTGCCGAGGGCGACGACGTGATAAGCGGCTGCATAAACACCAACGGAATGCTCCGCGTGAAGGTGTCGCGCCCCTATTCCGACTCCACCGTGGCGCGTATCCTGGAACTGGTGGAGAACTCCAGCGAGAACAAGGCAAAGACCGAGAACTTCATCACGAAGTTCGCCAGGGTCTACACCCCCATCGTGGTATTCCTGGCGATCGCCCTGGCACTGATCCCCGGGCTGATAACCTGCGCCCTGAACGGATTCACGGACCTCTCCTCCTGGATAGGCGAGGACGGCTGGGTATACCGCGCGCTGTCCTTCCTGGTAGTATCCTGCCCCTGCGCGCTGGTAATCTCGGTGCCGCTCTCCTATTTCGGCGGAATCGGCGGAGCCTCCAGGCACGGTATCATGATAAAGGGCGCGAACTACATGGAGGAACTCGCCAAGGCGCAGACCTTCGTTTTCGACAAGACCGGAACCCTCACCAAGGGCAGCTTTGCTGTGACTGAAATAGTCCCCGAGGGAATGTCCCGGGAAGAGCTTCTGGGAATCTGCGCGGCGGCGGAGAGCTACTCCACCCACCCGATAGCGCAGTCCATCATCGCCGAGGGCAAAAAGGCGTCCCTCACGGTGACCGCCTCCGACGCGGAGGAGATAGCCGGCTACGGAGTCCGGGCGCAGGTCGGCGGCAAGACCGCCCTCGTGGGCAACCACCGCCTGATGGAGCGCGAGAATATCCCCGTGCCTGCGGTGGATTCCGCCGGGACCGTGGTACACTGCGCAGTTGACGGGAAGTACGCCGGATATATCGTGATATCCGACGAGATAAAGCCGGGAACTCCTGCGGCGCTGGCTTCGCTGAAGAAGCTGTGCAGCGCAAAGACGATAATGCTGACCGGCGACCGGAAGGCAGCCGCGGAGGCTGTCGCAAAGCAGGCAGGCATCGACGAATTCCACGCGGAGCTTCTGCCGGACGGCAAGGTGTCCCGGGTGGAGGAGCTGTACAAGGCAAAGCCGGAAGGCTCCACCCTGGTGTTCGTGGGCGACGGAATGAACGACGCGCCTGCCCTCGCCCGGGCTGACGTGGGAATCGCGATGGGAGCCATGGGAAGCGACGCGGCGATAGAGGCGGCGGACATAGTCCTGATGAACGACAACATCGAGAGCCTCCCCACCGCGGTGCGTATCTCCCGGAAGACCCACGCGATAGTAATGCAGAACATCGTGTTCGCCATCGGCGTGAAGGTGCTGATAATGATACTGACCGCCCTGGGCATAACGAACATGTGGGTCGCAGTATTCGGCGACGTGGGCGTGGCAGTCATCGCGATACTGAACGCAATGAGGACCCTCGGCACTCGCAAAAAGGTATGAATACACAATGGGGAGCGGATCCAGTCCGCTCCCCATGCTGTTCAGTTTGTTGAAAAAGTATCTTCCCAGACTGCCGAGAAAGGTGCAGATGCTAGGAAACGCCAGTTTGGCTAGGCTTTGTGCCTGCCAAACTGGCGTTGACGACGCAGATGTGCCTTTATCGACAGTCTGAACGGCGCTCCTTTCCGGAGCGCCGCTGTTTATGTACATCACTGCATGATGTTGTTCTGGTTGTTATTGTCCTGCTGAGGGAATCCAGCGTTCTTCTGGAGATCGTTCTGCTGGGGGAATCCTGCATTCTGCTGGGGGAATCCTGCGTTCTGCTGAGGGAATCCTGCATTCTGCTGGGGATAACCTGCATTCTGCTGAGGGAAGCCTGCGTTGTAGCCTGCGCCCTGCTGAGGGATACCCACCTGCTGGGGAATACCCTGCTGCGCATAACCTACGTTAACGGGAGCAGCCACGGGCTTTACAGCGCCCACCAGGGACATGATGGCAACGACGAGGGAGAATAACAGGATCGCGATAAGTCCGCCAACGACGGAAGCCGGGTCGAAATCTCCGCTCATGCCGGCGATAGCCATGTTGTTGATGGAAGAGATCGGGGACAGGGAGAAGTTGAAGATGAATGCCACCAGAGCCATGATGCAGCCGATAACGGAACCCACCATGCTGGTCTTAGCCATAGCTGACAGCACTGCAACGGCAATAGCGGCAAAGAACATCACGAACACGCCGACTCTTGCGAACACCACCAGACCGGGCACATTGGAGATCGCGTCCATTATTCCGGAAAAGCTCTGGGAAGCGGCGATCAGCTGGAAAACTGTGATCATACAGCCCAGGAATGCGCAGACCGCTCCGATAAGCTCAACGATCTTCACGATTTTTGCGATTTTTGCATAGTTCATAAAAGTACTCCTTTTCATATGATTGAATATTCTGCAGCACGATTTCACATCGCTGTTTTTATTCTATCACAAATCCGTCACAATGTCAATCGGATATGAGAAATATGAGCGTTTTCGACACGAAATACGCCATTCTCCCGGCGGTATTCAGCGAATTTCCCCTGCAAATACTGCGGCGGCTGTCACAATGCACAAAAAAGCCCGGAAAACTTTGTGCAAAACACCGCCCTTGAAATGTAAACGTTTTATGTTATAATATAAACAGGGCTGGAATACAGCCGGAATAGTAAATACACCGCCACGAGCGGATAAGATGGAGGAATACCAATGAACTACGGACATTTCGACGAACTCAACAAGGAGTATGTCATCACCCGTCCGGACACACCGTCCGCATGGGCAAACTACCTCGGCGACCCCGAGTACGGCGCTATCATTTCCAACAACGCCGGCGGCTACAGCTTCGTAAAGAGCGGCGCTAACGGACGTGTTATCCGCTACCGCTTCAACGGCGTTGCAAACGACACTCCCGGACGCTACGTTTACCTGCGCGATCAGGAAACAGGCGAATACTGGTCCGCTTCCTGGGCGCCCGTATGCAAGCCCCTCGATGAATTCAAGAGCGAGTGCCGCCACGGTACCGCATACACCATCATCACCTCCGAGTACAAGGGCGTAAAGTCCGAGGTGACCTACTACGTTCCCCAGGGCGCTACATACGAGGTATGGGCAGCCAAGGTAACAAACACCTCCGACAAGCCCAGAAAGCTCGCTGTTACCGGCTACTGCGAGTTCGTCAACGACCCGAACTACGAGCAGGATCAGGTAAACCTCCAGTATACTCTGTTCATCACACGCACCTACTTCAAGGGCAACTATATCCACCAGATGCAGAACGAGATCTACAACCCCAACAGCGGCAGATTCCTCGGTCTTGCAGCTGCAAAGGTAGACGCTTACTGCGGCGACCGTGATTCCTTCGTTGGCTCCTACAGAAGCTACGCTAATCCCAAGGGCATCGAGGAGGGACTCAAGGGCGACCTCAACTACAACACCAACTCCTGCGGCGCGCTCGAGAGCGACATCGTGCTCCAGCCCGGCGAATCCAAGGAGCTGACCTACGTCCTCGGCGGTCAGAAGACCGAGGCCGAGATCACTGAGATCATCGCAAAGTACGAGAAGCCCGGCACCGTTGCCGCTGAGCTCGAGCAGCTCAAGAACTTCTGGCACAGCAAGCTGAACAACCTCCAGGTACACACCCCCGACGCAAACTTCAACAACATGGTCAACACCTGGAACGCATACAACTGCTTCATCACCTTCATCTGGTCCAGAGCGGCTTCCTTCCAGTACTGCGGTCTGCGTAACGGCTTCGGCTACCGCGACACCGTTCAGGATATCCAGGGCGTTATCCACCTCGCTCCCGAGATGGCAAAGAAGCAGATCGAGTTCATGCTCTCCGCTCAGGTAACGAACGGCGCTGGTCTGCCCCTCGTTAAGTACGACCACAAGGCAGGTCAGGAGAACCACCCCGACGAGAACGACGAGAACTCCGTATACGCAAAGCAGACCGGTCACCCCAGCTACCGCGCAGACGACGCTCTGTGGCTGTTCCCGACCGTTTACAAGTACGTTTCCGAGAGCGGCGACTCCGCGTTCCTGGACGAGGAGATATTCTACGCTAACGACGGCGAGAAGGGCACTGTATACGACCACCTCAAGAGAGCCATCGACTTCTCCATGAACCACCTCGGAACCCACGGCATGCCCGCAGGTCTGCACGCAGACTGGAACGACTGCCTGCGTCTTGGCAAGCAGGGCGAGTCCACCTTCGTCGCATTCCAGCTGGTTTACGCAGTGAAGATCCTGCGCACCTACGCAGTCGAGAAGAACGACACCGAGTACGTTAAGTACCTCGACGAGATCAAGGCAAAGCTCGACACAATCCTCTCCGCTTGCTGGAACGAGGACAGATGGATCCGCGGCTACAAGGAGGACGGCACCGTTATCGGTCAGCGCACCGATCCCGAGGCTTCCATGTGGCTGAATCCGCAGAGCTGGTCCGTAATCTCCGGCTTCGCAACCAAGGAGCAGGGCGAGAAGGCTATGGACAGCGTTGAGCGCGAGCTGAACACTCCCTACGGCGCAATGGTAATGTATCCGCCCTATGTAAAGCACGGCTTCCCCGGAGCGCTCATGCAGTGCTTCAACAAGTGCACCAAGGAGAACGCAGGTATCTTCTCCCAGCCGCAGGGCTGGCTGATCCTGGCTGAATCCAAGCTGGGCCACGGCAACCGCGCATACAAGTACTGGACCGAGGCAGCTCCTGCTACCTACAACGACAACGCAGAGCACAGAGTACTCGAGCCGTACGTTTACGGTCAGTTCGTCGAGGGCAAGGACAGCCCGTTCGCAGGCCGCGCACACGTTCACTGGCTGACTGGTACCGCTTCCACCGTTATGGTAGGTACCACCGAAGGTATCCTGGGTCTGAATCCTGAAACAAAGGGTATCGTCATCGACCCGTCTATCCCCTCCGAGTGGAAGGAATACACCATGGACAAGACCTTCCGCGGCAAGAAGCTCCACGTCACCGTAAAGAACCCCAACGGCTCCGAGCACGGCGTGAAGTCCGTCACCGTAAACGGCGAGAAGATCGACGGCAAGCTTATCCTTGACTCTATCCTCAAGCCCGAAAACGACATCATCATCGAACTCTAAGCCGGGTAGCCCCGGCAGGGTCGGGCACGCCCGACGGCGAATACGGGGAAAGGAACCTCTAATAAAAGAGGTTTTCACCCGAACAATAGCGATCATACAATAATTATGGGCGGATTTAAAATCCGCCCATTTTTTTGCACTGCATTTTCGGAAATTACGGGAACACCACTCCCCTACGGAATTATAAGAGCCACGCCATTGTTCGGGTGACAGCGTATTTCTCTTGTGGCTCCTTTCCCCGTATTGCCAGCCGCGGCTTCGCGGCACCGACCCTGCGCAATTATAAGAGCCACGCCATTGTTCGGGTGACAGCGTATTTCTCTTGTGGCTCCTTTCCCCGTATTGCCAGCCGCGGCTTCGCGGCACCGACCCTGCGCAATTATAAGAGCCACGCCATTGTTCGGGTGACAGCGTATTTCTCTTGTGGCTCCT
>ERZ1026862.741-NODE-741-length-21442-cov-17.779866_pt1 | contig 21442 bp, 18 predicted proteins | sample MGYA00380161_ERZ1026862 | MGnify/ENA primary metagenome ERZ1026862 (study PRJEB33269, sample SAMEA4719797) | human gut metagenome | biome: human-associated habitat; feature: organic feature; material: feces | place: Cameroon | collected 2013-10 ... | reverse complement strand
ATGCCGCCAAAGACGCTGAGATCGAAGCTCTGAAAAGAAAACTTGCCGAGTTACAACAGAATGCATAACACAGGACTTGCACTGGTTAGAAGCGTGCACCGCTAGGCGCACCCACTTAGAAAAAGGAGCCTGCATTGAGGCTCCTTTTTCAATGTAATCACTTCTTATTTATTATCAGGGAATGAGAAGTACCTGACCTACATGAATGTTTCCGGGATTGGAAACTGTATTACTGTTTGCATCAAAAATCTTTCTCCATGCAAATCCCTGTCCATATACTTTCTTTGCGATCTTCCACAGATTATCTCTGGGCTGTACCACATAAGTATTCGCATTGGTGGAAACGGCTGCTGTCGTCGATACGGCCGTAACGGTACCGGGAAGGTTGATCACAAGATTCTGACCAACGCGGATCACATTGGGATTCTTGATGGTAGCCTTATTGTCCTCGTAAATCTTTCTCCATAGAGAAGCCTTTCCCAGATATTTCTTAGCGATCTTGCTCAAGGTATCACCAGGCTGAACCGTATAGGTGATGGTCCGGATCGTTCCTGCGGTTACCACTACACCACCGGTTGATTCAGGGGTTTCAGAATCATCGTCATTTTGGAGATTGCTATTTGTACCATTATTATTGCCGATGTCTTCACCCAATGCTTGATTTGATCTATAGTTTTGTGCAGCACGCTTCAGATTATTTGTACCTTCTTCACGGAATTCAATTGCGATTGTGTGTGTTCCTACAGACTTCATCAATGTTTGGTAAGTCAACGTAATACGAGTACTTCCGGATTCTGCCGTGTAGTCCTTACCCTCTGTCAACTTCACACCATCTAAGTATACCGCCTGATATTCTGCAAAAACACCTTTGGACACCATAGCAGTCTTATGCGTTTTCGTATATTCTACCTGTTCCTCCCTACTGCGAAGAGAACTAAAATCAATAACCGGCATAATTCTTTCTTTTAATTCGTATCCTTTATCTGTCGCATTTTCAACGTTCTGATCTGTATTCTCCAGAACCATCAATGTATACATTTTTGAACAGCTGGATCTATTCAACTGACTTCCATTCTTCATTCGAACCATAAAGGTATATTCACCGGTTTCCTGAGGTACACCATAAATTTCACCGTTAGCCTTTAACTCCATACCTTCCGGAAGTTCTCCATATACTAATTGATATTCCACCTTATTCCAACTGTACTTATTATTATTTTGAATCATAGTTCCATAAGGGATATATTTGACTGCCTCAGGAATATCTGTTGTGGTTATAACAGGATCACCTACAATACCCGTTAGTGTCAAAACGATCAGAGTCTTATCACCGGATTTTATGGTCAGTGTTCCGGATACTTCTGTACCGGCTTCTACTCCATCTTTCGCTTTCAAACGAATCTTTGCAATATTTTCAGGATTTTGTGCAGTGGATGCACCTTTCAACTCTTCATTTCCCGTCAGGCTCCAATACTCATCCATCTGCAAAGTATCAGACACTAACTCTGTCTTGATATTCTGAATTGCCTGCGTACTTCTGTTTGCAAGAAAAATGTCATGACGATTATTATGGTAGGAATCGATCATCACTTCTCTGGTAGAATAAATAACACCGTCCTTAACTTCGGTATGTGATGCCGGATCAGAAAAACTATTGATAAACAAATCCTGTTTATCTCCCGTAGCAGTTATAATTTGCAGCCAGTAGTTCTTTGATTCCACGCCGTCTTCTGCAGATGCAGTATATTGTAAGATACCACTGCTGATATCATGATAGCTTTCTCCACTTACTTCAGGAGAATTACTTCCTTCTGCATACAGTTTTACGCTCTTCTCCGTTGTAAAAACAGGTGCCACTCTGGTAAGGTCTGTTCCTGCAGGAACAACTATCATATGATAGTTATATTCCCCGTAAGAATCGTCGCTTCTTTTAACAGTATAGCACGCAATGGGGTTCCCATCTTTATCATTCAGTCCGTTAAACTGCACTGCCGTAGAACTGCTCAGCTGTTGACCTAAATTAGTACCGGCGTCAGATTTTGCTTCCTGTGTGGTTGCGGTGTATCTCCAGATTTCCTTATTACTTGTCCCCGTAGGCTGGACAAAGACAGTAAACGTTACTCCCTTACTATAGTCCGCCTGATATCCATTCTTTCTATCAGTAGCAAAAAGACTGTCTTTAATGTCAGTAGCTCCCGCCGCCTGTGCTTCCTGTATGCTGTTATAGACTCCGGCATAAGCTGCCTGCACATATTCAACTGCATTATCATTCAATATATCATATCTAAGCGTCAACGCATAGGTACCATTTGTCGGATACGATTTTGTCATCGTGTAAACACAATTCTGTTCATATGCCGGAATATCGCCAATCTCTCCCAGATATTTCGTTGAGCTGGAACTCGAATCATATACACTTGGATAAGTTGTTTCCTTTGGATTACATAAACTTTCCCCTCTGACATCTCCGGCCCAAGAAGTTATCTGCATTCTTACTGGCAGACATCCGGTTACTGTTCCTGTCGCATCAAAAGATACAAAAGTAATCCAGGGAATCCAAGGATCTCCATTCCATGGGTAACCGGCATTAAGTACTCCCATATCATTCGGCATGATCTGAGATGTAATATCCTTTGCCTGCATCGCTTCCGACGCTGTCTCAAAATTGCCTTCATATACTTTCAATGAAGCGTACTGAGGATTTCCAAACACATCAGGGTTTATCTGAAGTCCCAGATATTTATCAGTCGTATATGTTTCATAATTTATCGATAGCCTAACAGTATCGTAGTCATAATATGTTGCTTTTGGTGTTCTGGCCACGGTCCTTTTTCCTGTACTATCCTGCGTATAAACTGAAGCTTGTAACCATTTTTCCGTGCTTGTATGCTTCACATTTACATAATACTTTATATTATCCAGATCCAACTGATCCGCAGATCCAACAATCATCGTCCATGTTGTACTTGTTCCAAAATAAGTACCTTTACTCAGATTCAGATTGTCCGCAGACTGAGTAACCGTATAATTGTCACTGCTGTACGTCCAAGCAATTTTGTCAGTGGATGTTAATGCATTTGCGCCGGTAAAAACAGATGCTGTTGATACCTGTGTCAACTCTACCGGAGTAAATTTTGTTAAGTCCACGGTCAAATAGCGTTGTGTCAGTGGAAGTAAAGACTGCTCCGCTACACCGTTTCCATCATTCGTAAATGCTTTTTCCTCCGGATATACGGTAACCTCCTGTCCTCCCACTTTCAGGCTCATCTGTGTTACAGCTGTATTATCAAAATAGGCTGATACACGGAAGGTATGTCCTCCTACTTCAACAGTATCCTCCGGATTCATAAACCACTCATTTGTGGTCTCTCCGTTACAGGTAAACTGTACCTCATAAGGGAAGAACGGATTTTCTTCCGGAATATTGATGGTATAACTACCATCCTCAGCGAACAAATCCATCCACTGGCTCTGATATGCTTCATTTTCAGACACTGACGGATCGATAACACTGACTGCCAGATTGCCGGTATTGAACCATACCTGATCTGCTTCTGATGCAGCCGCTGCTGTTGTTCCTTCTGCGGCTGCTGGCAATGTAGGCATGATCAGAAGCGCTGCCAGAAACGCTGCTATGCCCTGTTTCAAATGTTTCATTTGATGAACTCTCCTTTCGGCTTATTCTATATAGTTCTGTCCAAGAACAATTAGTTCCTGGATGGAATATAAGCGGCATTGCCGCAAATTCCCTGATTCATAATCGAAGATGAAACTACCGTTCCATACATCGCAAAGACCGGGTAACCTTGCCAGTACCTCAAAATCGGAATCTAACAGAAGACCGTAACGATCTCCCTCCGTACTGATATATTCGGTAACCAGCATGTCTCCTAGCTGTGTCACATAAGTCAAATATCCCTCTTCCTCCAGTGTTGCCAATTCTCTGCCGGAAGCAGCGTCATAGACAACCGGTGCTGCATGCAGGGACGAAGCCACACGATAATCCTCTGTATAGAATTCCTCGTACAGATCCTTTCCGGGGGCCTCCTTCTGTTCTTCGGAAAGAATGGCGCCATCTGCCGCACTGTAAGTCCGCACGGTGCCGTCATACCAGATGACCTCCAGATAAGAATTCTCCGCCTCCTTCCGGAACTGCTGGTCATAGATTGAATCCGCATCCGGCAGCGGGACTTCTGTGATCTGTTTTCCTGATCTGTCATAGATCCGGAATCCATCATTATTAAAAAGCATTACCGTACTGCCATCCTGACTGATCCGGGCCTCGTCATGGGCATAACGGGCATCATAGGTCAGTAGAATGGTATCTTCGTAATTCTCCAGCTTCATGATGCGAAGCGTCGGATCGTTGCGGCTTCCCGCCACGGCATAGGTATTGCCCAGTTCCAGGAAGTCAAACAGATTCTCTCCGGTCTCCCGGGAAGAAAGATGTGCCCCACTGTCATAAAAGGAAAAACTGTTATCCTCACAGGCCGCCATGGCATAAGTCTCTCCTATGGCAAAGGCGTTGATATTCACATTATTGGTGTAAGCCAGCTCCAACTGTTCTCCCTGTGGAGTGATCTGTACCAGAAGATTCGTATTTGCGAGATAGATTCCGTTTTCATCCGCTTTCAGATAAAAAGGATCCTGCGCCGCATTCTCTCCCAGGCTGATCCCCTGCACAGTATCCACCAGACCGAAGACATTATCTGTGCCATTTCTCACCGCATACGCGAAGTAATCTCCGGAGAATCCTCCCTCCATATGTATATAATCCGAAGTATCATACAGTATCAGGGACTCCTCAGGGTCATGAAGATCGAACAACTCCACGCCACCATCGGAAAAGCTGACTGCCAGAAGGCTGCCATCCTGATTCAGGGCGAAAATATTGTCCTTCGGATCTGCCAGAATATCATTGGTCACTACCCGCAGCTGCCGGCCTTCAAAATCACACTCGGTCTTCTTTTCTCCGGATTCTGTATCATACAGGATCGCTTTGGAATCCTCTCTGTTTACACAAGCTGCCGTTTTGCCATCTCCGGAGATTGTAATAAAAGTGGCTTTCTCTCCAGTCCAGAGCACGCTGCCCGTCGCTATTTCATAATTCTCCACTCCATCCGCAGCCGCCACCAGGATATGATCCTCGTCGATAAACAGGCAGTCTGCCAGGGCAGACTGGGCAATGGGTATTCCGGCCAGTTTCTCTCCGCTTGCCAGATCATACACTGCCGCCTCATATCCATAGACCACACAAAGTCTGGTTCCCTCCGGGGACAGATCCATATCAAAAGGGGCTGCCGGAAGTTCTATCGTATCATATGCCTTATAGCCGTCAGCAAGACTGTATACCCCCAGAGCATCGGTCAGAGCCTTCTGCGCCTGTGCTGTGCGCGGTGCCGTGAATACAGATTCTCTGTCGGGAATTGCTTCCAATGCCTCTTGGACCGCCCCGGTCACATCTCCCTGTGCTAACAGATCCGCAGAATATTCTGCCATGGTCAATGCCCTCTGACGCTGTTCCTTCTGGTGCATTCCCTCAAAGGTACAGGCTCCTCCTGCCAGAAACAGTACTCCCAGTACCGCTGCGGAAGCAAACATCCTTCTCTTATGGCCCACCATCCGGGAATCCTTCTTGGGAAGTTCCCGGATGGCCTTCAGCATCTCTTCCGCTGTCTGGTAACGGTCTGCCGGCTTTACTGCCATAGCCTTATTAATGATCTCCGCCACAGCAATACTGCAGTCCGAAGCCCCCAGCGGAACTACCTCACTGGCTCTCTGTGCCGGTTTTCTGCCGCTTAACAGATGATACAGCGTTGCGCCCAGGCTATAGATATCCGATCTCGCATCCAGAAGCACACCTGGCTGACTCCTCGTTACGCTGCCTGCGGAAAATGATACCTGTGAATCCGTCCTGGGTACTGACGGATTCCCTCCGTCCACCTCCGTGGCATCCGGATCCACCTGGGTTCTGTCGTCATCCGCCACTTCCGTCCGTTCCTCGTCGTCCACAAGTGTCCTGTCATCGTCAGCCGCAGCCTGTGAAGTCTTTTGGGATGCCGGCACGGCAGGCATTCCTGCCATTTGCCCTCCCTGCACATACTCCGCACCGTAATGCTCCGGAGAGGCGTAGCCTCTGCTGAATCCTACCTTGACCGCGCCATCCTCTCCGAGAGCCAGTGCGATGTTAAAATCGATCAGGCAGATATCGCCGTTTGGCAGCAACATAATATTGGCCGGTTTGATATCACCGTGCAGGATTCCATGGGATCCCTGATGATGCAGATAGTCCAATGCCTCCAGGAGCTGACAGGACCATTTCACAATATCCGGCTGTGGAATCTTCTCTCCCCGTGCCAGGACTTTATCCAGGCTTTCCCCCTCGATATAATCCATTACGGTATAGACCACACCGTCCTGCTGTACAAAATCATATACCTGCGGAATATAAGTCTGCCGAAGATTTTTCAGCATGTCCACTTCTCTTCGGAGAGACTCTTCCTTCGTGGAAAGTGATCTCTTATCCGCCTTTAAAACCACAAGCTTATGAAGACGTGTATGTCTGCCGAGGTAGACAACACCGCCTCCACCGGCACCGATTTTTTCATCAATTTCATAAAGACCTGCTATTATTTTGTGGTTTTCCATATTCTTTCTCCAGTTTGCCTCTTATTCTCTTACCGGTAATACAAAAGACCACTATGCACCCAAGTCCCACAAGAACTGCCAGTACCATAAGGGCAATTCCTCCGTAGAGCCATGCATCTGTCTGTGACAATCCATGCATTATCCTGCCATCCTTTCCGGGTCTGTCTATCCATTTACCGCCACAATACCTACGGTAATGTTGTCTTTCTCTCCCCGATCCATCATGCGCTCAATCAATTCTTCGCATGCCTCATCCACTTTTTTGACCTTGCGAAGCTTTCTCTCATATTCCCGGAGATCTTCCGGCAACAGCTGATGATAAAAGCCATCGGAACATACTACAAACAGATCTCTTTGCGTCACTCTTCCCACCGTACTGGTGAACCAGAGTTCCTCCTGTTTTCCCAGATAGTTGTCCAGATAAGTCTTCATCTGCCCGTTTTTGATCCTGGTTACACTGGCATCCACCGTCAGCTGTTCCAGTAGTCCACGGTTATAACGATAAACCCTGCTATCCCCTACCTGAATAATGTAGTAGATGTCCCTGACGATCATAAGCAGCGAAAGTGTCGTTCCCATCTCCATTCCTCTTGCAACCCGACACTCTCTGACCAGTGTATTGCATTCCTCCACCAGATCCTTCATATGGGAAAATAAAAGTTCTCCGTCTGCTTCGGCAAGATCCAGCCACTCCGTGATCTCGTCAAACCACGCTTCAATTCTTGCAACCGCCAGAGATGATGCCATTTCACCATGCTCCAGACCGCCAACACCATCGCAGACCGCCAGAACAATAAAATTATTCCCCTTTTTTTCAAAGGTACGAAGTGCTACTGCATCCTGATTGTTCTCGCGTACCCTGCCGATATTGCTCCTACATCCGGCAACATACCTCATATTCCCTCTCCTTACAGATGGATTCTATATTTTACCGGTTTTGTCGTTGTGAAGGTAACTTCACCGCCATCCGGCAGAGGATAGGGCTGATTCGGGATCAGCACCTGATTATTTACCAATGTATGATTCGCAGATCCCAGATCAATGATGCAGTATCCGCTGCCGCTTCTCTCAATTCTGGCATGCTTTCTTCCAATGCGGCTGAAATCCTTGCTGAAAGCAACATCCGGCTGGGTCTCATCCGAAGAAGTGCGGCCGATGGTAATAAAGGGGCCTGCAAAATCCAGGGAGATCCTGGGAATTGCCCCGGGAACCGCAGATTCGATCAGTTCCAGACAGGCACCGCCTCTGTAATCTTCTCCGGCGATCTCCGTGCTCTCATCCATCGCTGCAGACATCATCTGAAATCCACCGCCATTGAATCCTCCTGTCGTCATTTGCTGTGCAGGTGCCTGCTGCATGACGGGCTGTTGTGCTAAAGTATTCTGCGGACGGGCAGTGGTGGCCTGTGCAGGTGCCGTGGGGATATTGTTCTGTTCCTTTTTCTTACCGCCGAACAGAGAAAATCCTCCATCCTTCTCTTTCTTTTCCTTTTCCTTCTTTTTCTTGGAGTTGTCCCCGAACAGAGCATTTACAGCAGAGTCTGAATCACTCATGTCGCCAATCCCTGCAAACAGATCTTCATTCTGCGCAGGTGCCGCAGCAGGTACCGGATCCGCTGCTTTTTTCGGTCCACTGTCCTTCTTACTGCCAAACAGAGAGAATTTCCCTCCGCTTTTCGCATGCTGTTCTGCCGGTCTGCCTGCCGGTGCCGCTGCCGTCTGTGACACATTTCCGGCATTCTGCGGGGGTGTCTGAAAAGTGCTGTTTTGCGATACTGTTTTGGGCTGTGCCGCTGTCTCTCTCGGTGTCAGAGACGGTGCCGCAGTCTGTGCGGCATACTGCGGTACGGCTGTCTGCCCCATTCCCGTCTTCTTTTGCTCCTGTAAGAGAATCTGATAGAGATCCGCCAGGTTGGAGTCCTCATTTCCAAAATACCGGAACATCGTCACCTGGAATCCGGGATCATCCGAAATGGTGATCTCTGTAAACAGATTCTTGAAAAATTTTTTTATTTCCTCATCACTGTAACGATAGCTGTTTTCCGGTACATAGATCAGACTTACGCCGTTGTTCATCTTATTGATAAACACATATCTGGGATCAATGCAGAGATTATGGTAGTCCAGGAACCAGTCCTTTCCCTTCATAAAAGGTGTCAGCAAGTCCATGAACAATTTTACAAACTGCTGCTTACTCAGATTGCGGTCCGAATAGGCAAGTGCAATGGTATTGATCAGCTTATAACGCAAATTGGTGCTGCCATTGACAGTTACGACCCGGAAGGGAATCAGGAAATCAGGACAATCCTCCTCCATTACGCGTACTGCAATCTCATCCACCTCTGCCGCCAGCGGCAAAGCAATGTTCAGATAATTACCCTCCAGGCTGCTCTGCAGGGAGAAATTTTCTTCCTTCATCTGTTCTTCACTCCTTCTGCTTATTCTTCAAAATACTTCAATGTCAGTAAAGCCACACTATCTGTCAGTTTTGCCTGGGCTATACCATTATGGAATGGCATTGCATCCTCATAATTTTCTTCAATGATCATTCTATTCTTTTCACTGATGTAGCCCCATTCATTCACACTCTTTACCGCACCCAGATGGTTCGAGAAAGATTTCGCATCACTGTACTGGTAATCAATGACCATATTTCCCTCTCTGTCAATATATCCCCATCTTCCGGTGGCATCTGCCACTGCTATGTAACCATCGGACTCCGGTGCCTTTGCATCTGCATAAGAATTCTCGCTGACATGGTTTCCCTCTGTATCCATCAGGTACCATGCACCGTTTTCCTTCACCATGGCGCGATTCCCGGCAAAAGCATTGCCCAGAGAATTCACGGCCACATCCTCCAGAATATAGTCCACTACCGTTTCCCCGGAGTCTTTGATAATTCCCCATTTTCCTCCCTTGGAGACCGCAGCCACACCACAGGCATTTCCACTCATACGATCAAACTGATAGCTTTCCGCAATCGGAGCAAAATCATAATCATAATAGCTGTAAGTATCTCCGCGTTTACCGAGAATTCTCTTCCCGCTGACTCCCAGGACATCCGTCATCCTGTCATAAGTAGTGCCGTCATCCGCACCATACCAGTCACCGTTAGAAAGGATTGCATAATAGGTTCCTTCTATGGACACTACCGCAAATCCGCCCGAGCCGTAGGGAGTGGCACTGTCATAGATAAAGTCCAGCACATCACTGCCTCCGTCATCTATATATCCCCACTTCACGCCGTCAAAAGCAGCCATCTGACTGTTGTCTGCCGAAGGAAGAATCTGTTGATATCTCGTAACCTTTGCCTTATAAGGGTATCTTATTTCTTCCAGATAATCCGCAAGGTACTGACTGCCAGTCTTCTCGATGCCCGCCTTCAGAAGGGTAACAGCTTCCGACCATTTTGATCTTCCGGCATAATACGCCGCAGCATTCCAATATTCTTCCTCCGTAGCCGTTCCTGCCAGATTCCGCTGCTCCACCAGCTTCACATAAGAATTCATATCCTCGTAGCCCTGATAAGAAGCAAGAAGCTTCGCCTGAATCTCTGTCGTAAGCTTGGAATCCTGCGCCAACGCCTCTTTATAAAGGTCAATGGCTCTGACATAAATTTTCCTGGCTGCCAGTTCATCCGCTTCCTTTACCAGATTCCGCTGCTCCTTAATCACCTCAATACCGGACGCTGTGCGGATGGCAAGCAGCCAACTGACTCCCAGCACCGCCGCAATAATCACGATCAACAACATCTTCTTTGTCTTCATAACAATACCTCTGCCTCATAATTACTGAATTAACAATGTGATCAAAGTACCCAAGTATAAGAACGGGGTCATTGGAACTCCGTTTTTTAACGTCAGCTTTTTTCGTAACAGCTGCACGATCGAATAAACACAGCAAAGCACTGTTCCATAGAAAAGAGCCCCTATGATCCTCTCACCGGTCAGATACAATCCCATGACAAATGCCAGTTTTACATCTCCGGCTCCCATCTGTCCTCTGGAGAACAGATAGCAAAGCAAAAAGATCAGACCACTGACCAGCCCTCCTCCCAGTGCCCGGCACAAAAGTTCAAAGCCCGCCGCCACATCAACGATCAATGCAATGCCCACGATTGCCGTCCACAATAACAATAACAGAAGGATGATCTTATTCGGCACCGTCTGCTTTTTATAATCCGTCACGGTGAGCACGGCAAGTCCGCAAAGCAGCACTGCCGTCAGAAGGTATCGTGCCATCCCCAGCTGGGGCAGCCTGACCACTCCCACCGCAAGGGTTCCGGCAAAGGTGAAGATCAGCGTCAGAATCACTGTAAGATCCGTGATCCATTTTCCGCTGTGCCGCAGCTCCAACCCCATCTTCTGTTCCACAATATATTGCAGTCCGTAAAAAACTGCCGTCACTATACCGGCTGTAAATACCGCACTAAACCACAGCATTTTGTTCCTCCATCCTTAGGGGTTATAAGTTCTGCCGTCACCGTCCAGCCAGGCCGGAACCGTAACTCTCTGTACCACATGGATATCCTTAGGTACCACAAATCGAATAAAACTCATATCAATGTCATACTGTACCACGAAATCTATCATTTTCTTATCTTCATCGCAGTACATGGTGCTGCCGGAGAAATCCAACCCGGAGGCGCCATCCTTGACACCATAAGCTCTTAATATTTCATCCGCATTACTGCCGAGATGCTGTTTGGTCAATACGCTGGCCGCTGCCTGCGCTCCCACGGATTTCACGGTATAAGAAGCCCCGGAGGCTCCCATATAAATCACCCCGACCAACAGTGACTGCGGATCGCTGAACAGATCCGTCACCTGTTGCACGGAATTCTTGGTGGATTCCACAGTCGCCATACCATCTTCATAAGTCTGCTTTGCTGAATTATAGGCATTTGAAATGGATTCCTGTGATACCTCAAGCTGTTTGACACTCTCCGCTGTTCCGGAGATATCGCCGCTGAGTGTCTGGATCTTGTTCAATGTATCCACCACCTGCGTCGCCGTATCATCAATGGGTCCCGTATAGGATGCACCGTCTGATGCTATCTGCTGCTCTGCGCCACGGATTCCCAGTGCCTGATAGAGATAGGAATAACTTGCCAGCTCATGTGCCGCCGTATTCATGGCAAACTGGATCTTATTATGTATGACAAACACATTGATGAGATAGATGATCGCTATCACCACCATGAGAAAGACGGTAAAGGTAATGACAGCCTCCACGACCATCATTCCTTTCTGTTCCTCCTTCAATTGTTTTCTTAGTTCTTTCCGATACTTGCTGAAGCTGCTCATTTAATAACCTCTTGTCACCGTGAATTTGTAACTGTTCTTCTCGAATTCCATCAGGCTGTTATAATCTTCACTGGCCGCTACCTTTCTGGCAAAGCCGTCCGGCATCACAAGGAAGTCAAGATGTACGGTACAGGTTGCATCCACCGCAGTATGCGCGTCCTTCATATGGAAGGTCAGATCCGTCAGATTATCATCATCTCCCAACCCCGCATCTGCGGCATTGACATTTAGTTCGATCAGATTCCTCGTCCGGTTCATGACCTCGTCCGTGGTAGTCAGGAACACAATCATCAGTTTCAAATACTGCTCATAATTCAGGCATAGATCTCCATCCTTGTCTTTTGATTCTTCCCCTAAATCCGTATCCTTTATATCTAACAGACCGGCAAACGTATCCAGTGCTGTCAGATCTCCCATTTCATTTTTGATCAATATAACACTCTCTCCGTTTTTCAACTCATTCCAGTCCGCAGCGGTCTCTACACCGGTCACTGCCACCCGCAGCGCACCTCCGACTACCGCACCCAGAAGCGGATTCACTGCCGTTGCGGCATCCTGAATTACTGTAATTGCTTCATCGATCTCACTGATTGAATAAGTAGCGGTAAAATTCACCACCGCCCGTATTGCAAGTATCTTATTTCTTGCGGATTCAAGATTCTTTTTGGAAGAATTGTTGCCTCCGAGAAGATACTCAAGCTCTGCCTGATAGAGATAATTAATTCTTTTGCTCATCTCATAGCCCGTCAGGGAAACAGCAGGCTCCTGATCTTCCTCGTCATCGGTCTTAATATTGGTAACACGGCTGGAAAACATTCCAAAGTCATATTGCACGGCATATACCTTTAATAAAAGCTGGTTGCCTGCACTTTTAAATCCATTTGCGGAAAAAAGCTTTTTGGCATCCTTTATCATGCTTTTCATTTTAAAGCCCGCTTCATTACCGACAGATCCATAACCGAAGCTTTCGGGAATATCCCTCGCATTCGTGACAAAGCTTTCATCCTTCAGAGCATTCTGGGCATCCTCCAGCATTTTATTTGCCTGATCTTTCTTCTTATTTCCTTCCTTTTCGTCTCCGCCCTTACCAAAGGTGTCTACCAGCTTATCATACAGTTCCTTCTGTCTTTCAACGTCCTGAAAATCCGACCACTTTTTCGCATCCAGCGGTGGCTCATATTCTCCTTCATATTCATTCGGCTGCAGGTAGGTGTCTGCTACCTCTTCCAGTTTTTCAACAATTTTGTCCACCTGTGCTTCATATTCACCGTTGACCGAGGTATCCTTCGTGTCGATATAGTTTGCAATCGTAGTATAAATCTGAATCTGATCTCCGCCCAGGAGCTCCTTCATCTCATCCAGGTCCCTCTGCAGACCACTTTTGAGTTTATCTGTTATATCATCACTTTTCAGTATTTCATCAAGCTGGGCTTCCAGAGTCTCAACCTCCTGTCCTTTCACAGTGATCTTCGATGCCTTGTCCAGCAGGCCATTTATCTTAGATTGATAATTTCCGAAATGAATGGGATCTTTTTTGGCAGCATCCTTAATCATGCCAATCGCATCGTCAAATTTCTTTGCGAGACGATCCCTTCTGGCCTCGGAATCATTGTTGTAGGCATCCGCAATCTCACAAAGTCTCTTTTCCTCGTCCGTCAATGGTGCCGGCTTAGGCTTCGCAGGAGTTTCTACCTTGCTTGTGGATCCATCTGCTCCGGTCTCTTCTGTAGAATCATCGTCGTCTTCCGCGTCTTCCACTTCTTCTCTCCGGCTCAGCGCTGCCTCAATCGCGCTGGAATCCTCATTCATGTAGTCTTTATAATGCTTATATGCATCCGATGCCAATATGTTTTCTATTTCACTATTGCACTTCTGGTATGCTTCATTAATACCATTCACATAATTTGGATATTCCGCAATATCCTTTAAAATATCATAGTACTCTTTTGTCAGTTCAAGCAGTTCTTTTACCTTTTCATCCAGATCGGTCTTCGCATCAATTGCTTCCGCGTCCTTTTCCATATTAGATACGGTTTCCAGCATACTCAGAAGATCTGTATTCTCCTCCACCAGCTGTTCTGCAATACGGAACCGCATGAAATCTCCCACCTGGGTTGCCAGAACGACATTATCCCCCAGATTTGCATTCTCGGGAAACTCATAACTCATTTCCACCGTGGCCGATCGGTACGGCATAAAGCCTTCCACACCATTAAGTCCTGCAAAATCCTGTACTGCCTCCAGGTGATTCCAAGTGATTCCGTTGGCAGAAGGATCAAAAGAAGTCTTCATATAGTCCTGCAGGTCATCAAGAGCCTTCAGTCCGTCCTCATTTTGCGTTACCGCAAAGAGTCCGTACAGTTCCTTTAAGAGGTTGTCATACTGTGTCAGTACGGTCTCCCCATAGTTGTCCGCAGCCATGACCGCCTGGTTGCCGCAGAGTTTCAGCCTTGATAAATCTGTAAAGAAACCTGTGAAAAATATAGTGGGAACCAGAATCAGAGTCACCAGAACCGTTATGGAACCCCTTGATCTTTTTAAAAATAACTCCATACTTCTCTCCCTCTTTTAACTGATATTGAACTTCTCTTTAAACTTGCCGTAGAAATCCCAGGCCTTATCTATTAGTTCGTAAGCCTTCTGTCCCAGCTTCGTCTTGCTTACTACATCTACTACAAAATCCGTATTCCGGATAAAATCATCACTGTTTGTCACTACTGCCGTTGCCGTTGCCGAGATCGTTATTGTGTCACTGCCTCCCACCATTTTCAGGCTGATGGCCGGTTTCACGGTCTGGGTCGCCGTAGCTGTAATCGTCTTATATACTATATAGTTTTTACTGTCCGCACTCATCTGCACATTTTCTCCGTTGTCAAAAAACATATATCCCACCATGGAACGGAAAAAACTTTGAAAATCGTCTTCACTAAACCTGAAGCTTAAAAAGCGGTATGGAAATGACTTGGAATAATCATCCTCCGGAGCCTGATAGCTGCTTCCCACGGCACTGATCGTTCCCTCCGCTTTCTCGTAGGCCATATCGGAGGATGCCGTCACAAAATTGTCTGAGTCCGTATTTTTATAATAAATCAAAGCATTCTGCACATTTGCCTGCAGATTAGCCCTCTGGCACATAAAGATGGCGGCATAATACAGGGCAATTATCATAATAAAGCAGAAAGGCAGCAGCAGAGTGGCTTCAACTACCGCAAGTCCTTTTTCATTTTTGATCCATTTCCCCATACTATGTCCTCCATCTATGCATTCCGTCTTTAAAACTTATTTGGTCTTAATCTTATCGTTCTGTTCCATAATCTTATCCCAGGTATCATTAAACCACTGTGAAATCTTATCCCAGAAAACAGCTGCCAGCAGAACTACGATCAGGATCAGAAGAACCGTAGCTACGATAGAGGAAACTCCTGTCTCATCCTTCTTGAACTGATCTGTGAATTCTGCCATGCGGATTTTGGCACCAATATAAAAACGATCTAATGTATTCAACATTTTACATTCCTCCTGTGTTTTTTCATTCATTTATTATCATCCGATGTCTGATACCGAAGCCACTTAACACCGGTACAATAACCATTCTTCATTTTAACTTTTCATTCCAGTTTTATGCTTTCCGTCGTCTCCACCACACCGATATCCCAGAGATCTTCAACAAACTCCTTTGCTCTCGGATAGTAATTGACTGCGGCCAGTACAAGCAGTATAATCAACGTCCACCTGACTATTCTTCTTATTGCTTTTCCCATAAACTGTCCCTTTTCTAGAAATTGAATCCACTCATTACCGGTACGATAATAAGAATAATGATTCCTGCGAACATAAGCATTGTGGGGAGCAGCAGCTTTGACTGGATCTTCTCTCCCATTCTTCTGGCATTGTGCTTATGCTCCAACCAGCTTTCATCATTCAGCTGCCGGAACAGGCTTACAATCTCCGAATTGCCCTTGGAAGTATTCTGGATGATCGCCGTTGCCAGTTTCGTTGTATAGGCATTATTGCATTTTGTAATAAATCTGGAATACGCTTCCACCGGAGATACATTATTGTCAAAGTCCAACAGTACCCGGGCCATTTCTTCATAGAGTGTCCCTGTTCCGCTGACACTGGCCAGCTTCCATGCCTGACTGACCTCCATGCCTGCCACCGTAAGCAGGGTCAGTTTGGACATGACCTGGGGAAACTGTCTGGAAATATCCTCCTGGCGCTTTGTAACCACCTGGGTAACATTGTCATACGGAAGATATCCCATCAGCGCAAATACCGCAAAGCATGCTACACCGATAATAATGCTCCGGTTTCCCATTTTCATGGCAAACCCTAAACCTGCTCCCAGGAACAGCACCACAACCCCGAGAAGAAGATTGCCCATCAGGGAGGCCAGCAGATAATAGGTGTAGTTGATTGCTTCCTTTTTCTCCTTGAACTGAATGCATTTCCGATTCAGCTTCTTCACCACATCACTGGTTCCGTCCCAGCCGAAGAGCTGGATCATACGATATCCTGCCAACGGAATAATATCCAGCGCACTGATTTTTCCTTTTTTGAGAATCTCCAGCTGTTTTTTTGCTTCGTCCTGTTTTTTCTTCAGTGCCTTTCCCTGTTTCAGTTTTTTCTTATCCTGCTGTCCGCTTTTTTTAATCTGTTCGGCAAGGAGATTCATCTCTATCTGTGTCTTCTTGATAGTCTCTGTCTGAATCTCCACATTGCAGACGATCAATGCTTTTGCCAGATTGTCCCCTGCTGTCAGGAAGAAAAAAGCAAATATTACAAAAAAGACACTTGCCAATATCATGCAGATAAACATTTCACTTCCTCCTATACTTCAATCTTGCTGCTCTTGACCGCCAGTACATAAGATATTCCAAAGATGATCAATGCCACCGTTGCACAAATATGCCCCACCAAGGTCGTGAAGAGGGACTCCAAAAGCCCGCCTCCCATACTGGACATTGCCACCACAATAACGATAGGCATGATCAGCATTACCATAGTTTCCGACTTTGCCGAGGTGATCGTGGTCTCGATCTCCTGTTCGATCTCGACCTTATCCCGGATGACCTCCTCTGTCTGTGTCAGAATATCCCCAAAGCGATCGCTTTTCCCTTCAATAACGCTATAAATCGTTGCAAAGCTCCGAATATCCTCTATATCACTCCGGTCCGCCAGATCCTGAAAGAGAATTTTCATCTCTATACCACCTTTGTCATATTGCAGGATGATATTTTCAACTTCTTTTACAATGTCCGCCTTGGCACTATAGGAAAGCTTCAGATCCTCCAGTGCCGATTTTACAGCAGCCACTTCCACATTGCCGGCCCGGACTGCCACACTCATGGAACCCAGGAAATCTTTAAACTGCAGGCGAAGCGCCTTCTGCCTTTTCCCGATGGTACTGTCCGCATACATTTTCTCCAGATAGAATCCGGCAAGGAACCCGATCACAACGGAGATAGGGATCAAATGGTAGAACAGATATGCCACCACAGAGACCAGAATGCTTGCCCCTATATAGACCGCAATATGTTCCATCCTGCTCATGTTGCATTTATAATAGACAGGCATTTTATTGTTCATGATTCGTCCTCCACATCTGCCAGATAATCATAGATACCACTGGCAATGAATTTATCAGGGTGTACCATTTTATTGTGCGTCCGCTTCAAAGAACCGGACACTTTCCGGACGGTTGTGTTCTCGTCCTCCTCAAACTTAAATAACGGATTCATAATGATCCTGCCGTTTTCCAGTCCGACAATCTCTGTGATTTCCATGGTCTTACGCGACTTATCACGCATACGCGACAGATGAATAATAATGTCTACTGCCGAAGCAATCTGCTGTCGGATCGCCTCCAGCGGCAATCCGGCCTCACCGCTAAGCACCATGGTCTCCAGACGGCTCAGCATATCCTGTGCAGAGTTTGCATGTCCGGTGGACAATGATCCATCGTGACCGGTATTCATAGCCTGCAGCATATCCAATGCCTCCGCACCACGGACCTCGCCGACAACGATTCTCTCCGGTCTCATACGCAGGGAGGATTTGATCAGGTCACGAATTGTGATAGCACCTGCACCGGTGGAATTGGCATTACGGGTCTCCAGTCGTACCAGGTTGGGAACGTTTCTGATCTGCAGCTCGGCAGAGTCCTCAATCGTGATCACACGTTCATCGGAGGGAATATAATTGGATAACGCATTTAGGAATGTCGTCTTACCGGAACCGGTACCGCCGCTGATAAAAATATTGTATTTGGCTCTTACCAGTTTCTCCAGAAATACCGCCGCCTCCGGCGTAATGGATTTATAGCCGATCAGTTTCTGGATCGTCATACCCTCCTCCGGGAACCGGCGGATGGTAACGATCGGTCCGTTTAATGCAATGGGATCCAGGACGACATTAACACGGGATCCGTCTGCCAGTCTGGTATCTACGATAGGGTTACTTTCGTTGACACTTCTGCCCATGTCCTGTACAAATTTTGTGATAATATTGCGGAGTCGCTCCTGACTTTCAAATTTATCCGGAATTTGTTGCAGTTTTCCTGCCTTCTCGACGAAGATACAGTCATAACCGTTGATCATAACTTCCGTGATAGATTTATCCGAGATGATCTTGCCCAAGATACCCAGTCCACGAATGGACTCAAATACCGTATCTGCAAGACTCTTTCTGACTTTAAAGGAAATAGAAGAATAATAGGCTGCAGTCTCCGGATCTACTGTTTCACACTGCTTCACCCTTAACTCCAGCATGGCATTGATCCGATCTTTTAACTGTTCATCCGACAATTCGGAATAGCTGGGATCTCTGCTCACCATCTCCCTGATCTGTGTTATCTCTTCTGTAAAAAAGTCTCTCATTTCTTCTGCCCCTCAACCGTGTATTTTCTGTGGTTTCCCACTGATATACAAAAGTAAGCTGACGTTATAACAGCTGTAAAAGACAATTACTGCAGGCATCCTGCGCTGCCGCTGCAATAAATTGTCCCGGCTCCGGATTCTGTGCCGCATTTATTCTGCCAATCACCGGAATCTCACTGGGAACCGTGCTCTCTCTTCCCGTATAGAAATTCAAAAGACGCACCATCTTCTTGCCGTAAGCATTAATAATATGCATCTGGTTCAAAAAGCCGGTCATCTTCGCAGATGCGATCCTGTCGGTCTTCTCTACGACCACAATCCGGTCTGCCAGTTCAAACACCACCTGTGCCTTAGCATCCATGCTGCAGCTCATATCCACAACGATCACATCGAACAATCCGCTCTTCTCAAATACTTCCATAAGTTCCTTCAGATCCTCCGTGGAAAGTTCATACACATCATTAGGACTTTCAAAATGATTCAGGTAGAAAAGATTGTTCTGTCCGGTCTGAAGCAGACTCTGGATCTTCATGGTAAAGTTCATGTTTTCACCAAGACATGCCGCAATTTCAGAGACACCCCTCACATCGGATCCCGGCAGATAGCATTCCTCCGAACCGATGTCCTCAAGTCCCAGATAGAGACATCGTAAGCCCTGTACAGCATATTTTGTGGCAGCACAAAGTGCTGTCGTTGTCTTGCCAGCGCCACCGACAGGGGAATATACAGCTATTACAGAGGTCTTCTTCTGCCCGGCCACCACTCCGGTGTCACCGCATACCTCTGCATACACCTCTAATATCTGCTGATAAATTTTGCTGATCCGCTGGTATTTACGGATTTTCTTTGTCTTTTGAAATTGTGATGCGACACCTTGCGTTTCATCCAGCAACAGAATCGGAAGGAACCTTTTTCCGCCGTCCGCATGTCCATCATACACACTGGCATCAAACAGCAGCACATCGAACTTTTGCGACATCAAAGCCTGTTCCAGGGTATTTTCATCTGTGAATACAGAGAGATTCAGATCCTCATATTCTTCCAATACACTTAGTATACGTTTTACATACTCTTCGTTAGTATCTGCGATTGCTATCTTTAGTATCATATGTCCTCTCCTCACCACAAATATTAAGAATCTTTTTTATTGAAATCTTTTTATATCATAAACCCGTTTTTTCTGTTTGTCAATTCTATAGAGTATATCCGTATATCCTATAGAGTATATTTTTTGTAACGATTATTTGTTACACTAAGAACGTATAATATTGGAAAAGTGTAAAATTCAACTGTAAACAAAGCAAAGAATGGTAGATAAGGCGTGTGATAGTATTGGAACCAGATAAGGACTACAATTTGCTCGTAGGGTTACGAATCCGGGAGATACGTGAGGCCTTTCAAATGACCAGAGCAGAATTCAGTGAAAAATGTGATATTTCCGAAAGCTTTCTTGCAGCAGTGGAAAGCGGCAAAAAGAGTATCACTTCTAAAACCCTATATAAAATATGTACTGCACTGAATGTATCGGCAGATTATTTTATTCTTGGGAAAAATAACGACTTTAAGACAGATACCGCTCTGGAATTGTTGAATTCTCTGGACGATTTTTCCAGAGAGTCGGCAATGCAGATCCTAAATCAGTATGTAATTGCCATTAATAACGTAAGATCCCGAAACGATAGCGCCAAGAAGCCTCAGACATGATGTCTGAGGCTTCTTGTTTTCTTATGGAAACAGGCTTTAAGATTTCTGTTTTCTTTTTGTCCGGAATATGGTAATTTAAATTAAGATATCATTGAAAATCCAGGAGATTATCATGCAGGCTTTAATAGTACATTTTTTTATTATCTTTGCTTTCTATATTTTATCCGCATATGCCACCACAGACATCTTACGTTTACTTAAAGGAAGTACGCTCCCGGTCAATTCCGCTCACTGCTACTGTCCGAACTGCAACAGTAAGATAGCCCTGAAGGATCAGATTCCCATCCTTTCTTACTTCCTGAATCATGGGAAATGCAGGGTCTGTGGCTGTAAAATTCCTCCGAATGACTTATTTCTGGAAGTCTTTTTCTTCCTGTCCTTTTCTTCCATTACTTTACTTCTTCATTTTCAATGGAGTGCCTATTTTTTATGCGTTGCACTCTATGAAGCCGTAAAGTGTATCTTTCTGTTCTGGCACGGGAAAAGAGAACAAGAATTCGGGAAAAATCTCCTGCACTCCCTTCTGAATAATCTCCTTCTTTTTCTCTTTCTTGCTTTTCCGTTTGCACTTCTTACCTTATAAGATGCCAGGCCGGAAATCACCATGGAAATAAACAATCCCCATCCTGCCCTCATCTTTCTATCTCTCCGCACTGTAATTTTTTGAACCGTTTTTCAATTCTATATATGTGCTCTGATATTTTGTTTTAATTGTATCTGTTTTTCCCATATGTCCATATATTTGATATCGGGGTCAAAAGCCCCCGACTTTGATGCTTATATCGTGGCGGGTCATAACAAAAAGAGAGAAGGAATGCTGCTTCCCTCTCTCTTTTTGTTACATTTGATTATTTATTTTGCCTTCGGCGCAAACTTCTTTCTCAGTACATACCACAGGGCACCTGCA
>ERZ1026862.735-NODE-735-length-21508-cov-5.541509_pt1 | contig 21508 bp, 20 predicted proteins | sample MGYA00380161_ERZ1026862 | MGnify/ENA primary metagenome ERZ1026862 (study PRJEB33269, sample SAMEA4719797) | human gut metagenome | biome: human-associated habitat; feature: organic feature; material: feces | place: Cameroon | collected 2013-10 ... | reverse complement strand
TCGGCAGCGTCAGATGTGTATAAGAGACAGCTTTATATAAGCGATATAAAGAAGGCGAAATGGCTTCTGTCGGATTTGATAAATTATGTTCCTCTTACTCTATAATATATGATTCTAAGCAGCAATTATCAAATGCGGTAAAAAGTCTTAAATCTGATAATTTTGTAAATGCAATTTTTTTCACTGGTGACGAAGGTTTAATAAATAATATAACGCCTGATGGTGTTTTATTTGTTGAAGAAAATCTGTTGTCTGATGATGATTTAGTTGTTGATGGCTTAAAAGACACGGATAAACTCATGAAATCCAGAGCGACTATTGATGTGGATATAGAAACAGATTCTGAACCTGTTACCAATAATGTCCCAAAATCAGATAAATCCGTATCAACAGCTTATAATACAAAAGAGAATTATCAAGAAATTGTAGATTCTTCTGTTGAACCTTGTTTTGGAGTCACGACATTAGCAGAATGTTATATAAAACAGTTGGATAAAATAGCCAAACATACGAATGATAATTTTTGTATGTTGGGTATTTTCGGCCCATGGGGAAGAGGAAAGACATATTTCTTTAAAAAAATCAAAGCATTAATTATTGAACGAACAAATAAGAAATCCGGAGGTAAAACCTCAAACAATATCGAAGATAACAAACAACAGATTAAGTATAAAATCATAGAGTTCAATGCGTGGAAGTATCAGGATACTCCGGCTATATGGGCATATCTTTATGAAACAATCTATGGAGAGGGGCTAAATTGGTTTGAGAAAGTATGTTTTTCCATAAAGTCGAAATTGCCTTTCATATTGTTCATTGTTTTTTATTTCCTTTTTATCTGGCTCTATCCACAATTAAACGACTTTTCAGAGAATGTTAAATCCATATTGCTGAATTTGAGATGGCCAATCAGTATTATAACTGCATTATTTGGAGTTATGTATACCATAATAAAAAATCCGTTTTCTACTTATTCGAAAATTGAAAAGCATTTTAAAAGAAAGTCGTATAAAGGGACATTAGGTATTCAAAATGCTCTTGAGCAAGATCTTGAATCGTTGATTAAGAGTATTGTTTGGAGACCGAAGAAAAAGCAAATTATTCTTTATGTTGATGATATAGACCGCTGTGCAATAGCAAAAATGTTGAATGTTGTCAATTCGCTACGACTAATCCTCGAAAATGCAGAAATACAAAAACGGATGATTGTAATCTGCAGCATTGATGCAAACAAACTGATTAAAGCTTATTGTAGTAGTAAATTTGTCGGTAATGATTACAATGAGGAGCAACTAAAAGAGGCCAAGGAACATCTGGATAAACTATTTATATTCGGTATTGGGTTGTCTCCTATTGACCAATCTCAGCAAATTGAATATTTAAGAAAATTATACGGCTCAGATGAAACACAGACTACTATTCAAACACCTTTTAGTGCAAGTAGAGAAAAACATTCTTTGATAGCAATTTCTGGCGATGAGGAGTTGGTAGAATTAACAGATAGAAAACTGGGGGAATATATCGGCAAGTATTTAGAAAACAATAAAATAGTAGAATTGACTCCACGCAAAATTAGAATCATCTATTACAGGCTGTTGTTCGCAAATAATATTATGGCCTCTGGCAAAGCTCTAATTAAAGAAGAGACTTTGGACAAGATTATTAAATTGTCTCTTAACGATGATTTTTCAAATTTTGATATAGACACAGCTGGTAGTGATGTGGTAGGTATGGTTGTTCCTTATTAACGTGTTGTACAAGATGATAATACTCGTATTTATAAACATAGGCGACACTCCTATGACAAAAGAAACGATGCTTGCTAAGATTTCTAAAGTTTCTTCTTTTCACGGAGGAACATTGTATCAATCGCAAGATAATAGAAGCGTATGGATTGTTCGAACTACTTTTAGTGACGAATTTAAGAATCAATATACACATTTTTTTTGGAAGTGGTTGGGTGATGGTATTTGTAAGCTATTTGATGTTCCTGTATATGTTAGTATATATGCGAATAATCTACAACGATATCCAAAATTTCAAGAAAAACGAAATATTGGGTATGTCGGTAGACCGCAAGAATTTCAGTTTGATTTTTCAGGAGATGATATTAGTACAGACCCTCGATTTTGGTAATTGATTAATTGAATAGGTGCAATGACTGATGATTTTGGTACTGTCCCCATTAGAGAAACGATTTCACTTTATACTTCTGTATTTCCTGTTTCATTTCCTTGACATCTTCTCCAACCTGTACGAAGTTCTTGTAAAGGATGCGTTCTCGTTCATCCCTTGAGTTGAAGGTATAGAACTCGGGAAGCGGTACATAGCCGGCTTCCTCCTTTTTTATCTCTTTCATGTCGAAATCCGTCTACAGTAGAACTTGGAGGTCTTGAACGTAAGCATCCGATTAAATGCATATTGTAGCCTAGGGACTGTCGGAAAATGCCGAAACAGTTTTTAACTTTCTTAATGTTCAAGAAAAACTAGACTGTCCTTTTTTTCTTAAGTACGATTAGATTGACGCAATATTCTCCTATAGCCACCAAATGCCTTCAAACGACATTCACCTATACGGAAAAAACAGGTGCCAAAACGAATAAATCGTACTGGTACCTGTTTAATTTACTAATATTCAGTAGTTTACCTACTAATACTCCTCCTCGTTAAAGAAAAAGTCATCCTTAGTAGGATAATCCGGCCAAATATCCTCTATACTTTCATAAACCTCGCCGTCATCCTCGAGTTCCTGGAGGTTCTCTATAACCTCTTCAGGAGCACCGGAGCGGTTTGCATAGTCGATAAGTTCATCCTTTGATGCAGGCCATGGAGCATCGTCCAAACTGCTTGCCAGTTCAAGTGTCCAAAACATATTCTCAAATCTCCATTTAATCGGGAAAACAGCCTCTACCGCACAAAATACCCCAAAAAAGAGCATTTCCAACAAATAAAACGCGATTCTCCCCGTTAATATCAATGTTATACGCACGTAATTCCCGTACGGGCCGCAAATATATGGAAAAAATCAATATAATGAACTTTTTTTCAGTAATTTTGCAGCATTGATTAAAAACGTTCCTCACAAAAAACAGAAAACAGCCGAAAGTAAGGAACCGGAAAGTTGAACATTACAGAACTGATAACATTTTTATGGGATACGTATCTGAAGACATATACGACAAAGACGCAACGGAACAGATTGCGGTGCATGTGAAAGAAATTCTCAGACTTCTGGGCGAGAACCCGGAAAGAGAAGGACTGCTGAAGACACCTGAGCGCGTTGCGAAATCACTGCAATTCCTGACAAAAGGATACTCGCAAAATGGCGTTGAACTGGTAAAATCAGCCATCTTCGACGAAGAATACCAGCAAATGGTATTGGTCAAAGACATTGAACTCTACTCAATGTGCGAGCACCACATGCTCCCGTTCATCGGCAAAGCGCACATCGCATACATTCCTAACGGCAAGATCACCGGACTCAGCAAGATAGCCAGAGTCGTAGAGACATACGCCAGACGACTCCAGGTACAGGAAAGACTGACAGTAGAAATACGCGACTGCATCCAGGAAGCACTGCACCCGCTCGGAGTGGCAGTCGTGATAGAAGCATCCCACACCTGCATGCAGATCAGAGGCATACAGAAAGCCAATGCAGTAACCACGACTTCGGCATTCTCCGGAGCATTCATGACATCAGCCAGAACCAGAAACGAATTCCTGAACCTGATCAAGTAACCTTCAATTTTTTCAAGTTACTGAACAGTCGCAATTTCATGCATGGAATTTGCAGCAACTGAATCCTGTGCCGGACAGAGACAAACTGACCGGCACAGGGTTAATTTTACGGAATATGAAAAAGTTGAACATCGCGCTCGTAGCGCATGACGGAAGAAAAGACGAACTTCTTTCTTGGGTAAAATTCAATGCTGCAATGCTTTCAAAGCATAATCTGTTCGCAACAGGAACCACTGGAAGACTGATTAGCGAACTGTCATTGGAAAAAGACGGCACAGAGTATTTCCCTTTCAAAGACAAGGTCACAAGACTCTTGTCAGGCCCTCTCGGCGGAGACCAGCAGATAGGAGCCATGATCGCAGAGAGAAAAATAGACATGCTTATCTTCTTCTGTGACAACCTCATAGTACAGGGACACCAGAATGACGTTTCTGCATTGTCAAGACTGGCATCCCTATATAATATTGCCTTTGCGACTAACCGTACGACTGCGGACCTGCTTCTCACATCGCCATTGATTGACGACCCGGACTACCAGATCCAGATTCCCGACTGCATCGCAAACTACGCGAACCGCAAGCTGTAGAGTAAAATCCTCAGGCGCACATCCGTCAATGATGTGATAAAAGCTGCCTCAAGTTACGCAAAGGCGATACCCGAAACCCGTTCAGTCCGGCGTGTATTCAAGAATATCACCCGGCTGACAGTCCAGAGCACGGCAAAGCGCTTCCAAAGTAGAGAAACGTATTGCCTTGGCTTTTCCTGTCTTTAGAATCGAAAGATTCGTGGCGGAGATACCCACCTTCTCGGCAAGTTCCCCGCTCGACATCTTCCGAAGCGCCAGCATGACATCAATGTTTACTGTTATAGACATATCCGTACCGGTAGAGTTTCTTATTCACCATCCTTCACACCCGCAGCCTCACTCTTCTGCTCCTCAGCACCCTTCAGATAGCTTGGAAGATTCATTCCGGCCATCTTGAAAAGTTCATCCAGAGGCGGCACGGACTGCATCATACCGGATATGAAATTGGCTGTAGAAGTCTTTCCGTCACCCTTTCCGTTGCCGTCCCAAACAGTAACCTTATCGATCTTGATACCCTTGACAGCCTCAACCTGAGTCTTGACAAGTTCAGGAAGTTTATCCGCAATAAGCATGAGGACAGCCTTCTGAGCATCACCCTCAGCAGCATTGACAAGCCTCTGGAAACCCTCAGCCTGCTTCGTGAGAATCTCCTCGATACCCTTCGCCTGCGCAGCCATCTTCGCATAAATCGCATCAGCCTCACCCTGCGCCGTCCTGCGCAACTTTTCAGCCTCGGCCTCCGCGTCAATGATAGCCTTTTCCTTCTCGATCTGGGCCGGAACCACGATATTGGCCTGCTGGGTAGCCTGCTCCCTGGCAGCACGAGCAAGCTCGGCACTCTGCTCAGCCTGGTAAGCCTCCTCCATCGCCTTTGCAGCCTGAACCTTCTCGGCGGCAATCGCAATCCTTGAAGCCTCAGCCTCCTTCTCACGCCTTATCGCATCAGAATTCGCAATGGCAATCTTGGAATTGTTCTCACCTTCAACAGCCTTTGCATTGGCATCAGCAGTCGAAATCCTGGTATCTCTCACAGTCTCGGCAATACGGATATCCTTGTCCCTGTCCGCCTCAGCCTTACCGATTTCACCGAAACGATTCTGCTCGGCAACACTCTTCTTGGCATCATTGATAGCCTTTGCCGCAGCCTCTTTTCCGAGAGCCTCGATATAGCCGGACTCATCGCGGATATCAGTAACATTGACATTGATAAGCTTCAATCCGATTTTGCGGAGCTCCGCCTCGACGTTAGTACTGACATTTGCAAGGAACTTGTCGCGGTCAGAGTTGATTTCCTCGATATCCATCGTCGCGATGACAAGCCTCAGCTGACCGAAAAGGATATCAGTCGCGATATTCTGGATATTCTCGATAGTCAGCCCGAGAAGTCGCTCAGCGGCATTGGTCATATTGTCAGGCTCCGTAGAGATTCCCACGGTAAATCGGCACGGCACATCCACACGGATATTCTGCTTACTGAGCGCATTGGTCAGATTGCACTCGATAGAAATAGGAGTAAGATCCAGAAAAGCATAGCTCTGGAACACCGGCCAGATGAAAGAAGCACCTCCGTGGATACACTTTGCAGAGGACGCTCCCCCGCTCTTGTTCTTTCCCGTCTTTCCGTAAATCACGAGAACTTTATCAGAAGGACAACGCTTGTAGCGTCTCAAAATAGCGGCGAGCGTCACTATCAGCACCACCACCGCAATGGCGATAAGAATTATAACTTCCATATCTATAATGTATTATGGTTTTGTCAATGTTAAATTATTGTTTTCCGCAAGTCATCCGACCCACTGAGCGTCTGCGCAAATGAAGGTTCATCACTTGCACGAAAGTACTCCAAAAGCGGCGTTTCCGCGAAACTCGAATTATATTATCAATGACTCCAGAGGTTCGACAAGAAGAGTATTCGGGTCAATGACTTCGATAACATTCACCGGTGTTCCTGTCCTGATGGAATCGCCATCCGTCACCGCGTCATACTCACGCACAGATTCATTGATAGAAATCTGCACCTTTCCGGTACCCTTCCTCTCCTCAGGGACAGTCAGATAAACCTTCCCCTGGCAGCCGACAGCCGACTTATAGACATTGATATTTCCGGACTGCTGCATTCCGGAGAGCCACTTGAACATACACATGACCACCAGAACGAGGCCGGCGCCCACGAGTACGGCCAATGTCAATGCCAGTGCTTCCGACGCGAACTTTCCGTGCAGGAGAATCGCCGTCCAGCTGAAGCCAAGGAAAAAATTGATGAGATTCCGGAAAGTGAAGAGATTCATCGAAGAATCCCCTTCAAAAGTAGGATGAGAGTCGAGGGCACTGTCAAAGTTCGTGTCAATGTCAATGTCGAAATCACCGCCGGAGTCCACCCCGATAAAGGTCAGAATACTCTGAAGAACGAAAGTCAATGAAGTGGCTATGGCGATGCACCATAGAATTTTCATGTAAATGTCAAGTGAGGTCCACCATTCTGTCATCATAGTCATGATATTTTGCGGGCATTGCCCAGGTTTGTTGCCGTAAATATAATAACTTTTTACGAATATCGATAAATATTTTTCAAATTTCGTTAATATAACGTTAAATTTCTATGCGCAACAACCACGCAACCTCATATCCACGCAAGTACCCGGCAAATTTGACAACTTACGAAACTTGAGTTATATTTGTAAGTCCGGACATTCTTAAGCCCCGATGAGGGACGTTTCCACACCACATCCGTGACAGACACGACAATATGCAGAACAGATACATTGACAGAGAAAGATATTTCAACGAACTGGCAGAGACATCGGCCGGTTACTACATTGATTATATAAAAAGATTCAAAGACATTGACAAGAACAGCAGAATCATGGAAATCGGCTGCGGCGAAGGCGGGAACCTGCTTCCTTTCGCCAAGATGGGCTGCTTCGTAGCAGGTCTGGATCTCGCGCCAGGAAAGATTGACAATGCCAGAAAGTTCTTTGCCGCAAATGGCGCCGATGGCGTATTCTCATGCGCTGACTTCCTGAAAACCAATCCGTTCGAAGGAGAAGACAAATTCGATGTCATGCTGATTCACGATGTCATTGAACATATCGAACCCGAAGGCAAGGATGCATTTTTCGCACGCCTGCGCTTCTATCTGAAACAAGACGGAATAGTATTTTTCGGATTTCCGGCCTGGCAGATGCCTTTCGGCGGTCACCAGCAGATCTGCAGGAGCAAAATGTGCTCGAAAGTGCCATTCTACCATGTCCTGCCAGCATGTATATACAAAGGCTGGCTGAGGATGTTCGGAGAGGACAAGTCCAAGATAGATGAACTTATGAGCATCAAGAGGTCCCGCATGTCCCCGGAGAAATTCGAAACGCTCTGCACAAGACACGATTACAAGATCATTGACAGGACCTTCTGGTTCATCAGTCCGCATTATAAAGCAAAATTCCACCTCCGTCCGCGACTCCTCTGGAACTGGCTCGGACACATCCCATACCTTAGGAACTGGTTCACGACATCATGTTTCTATGTAATCGGAAACAGATGATTGTCAATGATATACAGCTATCAGGAAAACAACTTAAACAAACCTATAAATATGGCTTCTAAATACGAATGGCAGTATTGTTCCCTCGGAGGAGCAATCAGAGTTAAAATAGGCTCCGGAGAGGATATCGCCCACCTCGGAGAACTTGACCAGAAACTTTGGACAGTGCTGAGCTGCCCGGTGGAGGGACTTGAATTCGACAAGCAGACTCTGGAATACCTTGATACAGAAAAGGATGGAAAGATTATGGTCAATGAAGTCGTGCAGGCTGCACAATGGCTTACCTCAGTAATCAAAGACAAGGACAGCATCCTGAACGGAGATAGTGTACTAAAACTGGACAACATTGACACTTCCACCGCAGCCGGAAAGGGACTTTACAATTCCGCCAAACAGATTTTGAAGAATCTTGGCATTGACAAGGATGAAATTTCCCTCGCCGACGCGTCAGACTCGAAGGCTATTTTTGCCGGCACGAAGCTGAATGGCGACGGTATCATCACAGCTCTTTCCACTTCGGATGATGCTCAGAAACAGATCATCGCAGACATTATCGCGACTGTCGGCTCTGTGGAGGACAGAAGCGGAGAGAAGGGTGTCAATGCTGAACTGATAGAGAAATTCTATGCATCTTGCGCTGACTGGGCCGCATGGAAATCCAGCGCTCCTGTCATGCCTTACGGCGAACGTACAGCAGCCGCTTTCGATGCTTATAATGCATTGAAAGACAAGATGAACGACTATTTCACGCGCTGTCATCTCGTGGCTTTCGACACTGAGGTAGCGAAGGCTGTCAATGTCGCCGTGACCGACATCAATGACATTGACTCCTGCCCTATCGCCGCTCCGAAGGCAGCAAGGACACTAGACCTGGCCGCCATCAACCCCGCATGGCAGAAAAGGTTCGACGCTCTTGCCTCTCTCACCGGATTTTCCGGCAAGACGGAAATGACCGAGGCTGATTGGAGATCTGTCGAGACCACTTTCAATGATTATGCAGCATGGCTGGGCGCGAAAAAAGGCGCTGAGGTCGAGACTCTCGGAGAGGTCAGAATCAATGCCATTCTGATTGCCAGAGAAAAGGAAGCGCTTCTCGCACTAGTTGAGCGGGACAAGGCCCTCGCTGCCGAGTCCAGTTCCATCGACGACGTCAAGAAACTGATGTACTATTACAGGGATTTCTACAGGCTTCTGAAGAATTTTGTCCTGTTCACGGATTTCTATTCCCGTGCTCCAGGCGTCAGGGCAATGTTCGAGTTGGGCCAGTTGTATATTGACCAGAGGTGCTGCGACTTGTGTATCCGTATTTCTGATATGAGCAAACATGCGGATATGGCTGCCCAGAGCGGCATTTTCCTCATATATTTCAAGGCAACATCCAAAGTACTCGGAAAGTCAATGGATGCCGTGGCAGTCATGACCGACGGTGACATTTTCGACCTCCGTCCGGGCAAGAACGGTATCTTCTATGACCTCCAGGGAAACAACTGGGACGCTGTCATAACCAAGGTGGTGGACAACCCTGTAAGTATCAGCCAGGCTTTCTGGGCTCCGTATCGCAAAGCCTGGGAGTTCTGTGTGGGAATAATCAACAAGTCCGCCGCCGACAAGGATGCTAAGATCAATGCTGATTTACAGGCTAAGGTCCAGACTGCTGCCAAGACCCCAGGCGCTGCCGATGCTGCCAAGACTGACAAGCCTCAGGCTTTCGACATTGCCAAGTTTGCCGGTATCTTTGCCGCATTGGGTATGGCTATTGGCTACATAGGCTCGGCCTTCACCATAATTATCGCAGGTATCCAGAAAACACCGCTTCGTGATCAGATCCTGATTCTTCTGGGACTGATGCTGGTAATTTCCGGCCCGTCATGTTTCATCGCGTGGACAAAGCTCCGCAAGCGCAATCTGGGTCCTATCCTCAATGCCAACGGCTGGGCTATCAACTCCAAGGTACTGGTCACCATTCTCTTCGGCGGCAAGCTTACGACAGTTGCCAAGTATCCGAAGCTCAAACTTGCTGACCCATATGACCAGAAGACTCCAGCCTGGAAGATATGGCTGCCTACAGTTCTCATCATCCTGGCCATAGCATTCCTGGCCTTGTATTTCACAGGCAACCTCGAGTTCATCGGCCTGTCGTCCCCGCTTCACAAGGCAGGAGCGGCATGTGACGCCGCCAAGGCCGCAGCAGATTCACTGTCAGTAAAATAGCAAACCGGTCCCGCATCCCGGGACAGACAAATACACCCTCCGGGCTGTCTTAAAAGTCCTCGCGAGACTGAAATACTCCGTACCCCTTTACAAGGGCCAGAAGCGGATTCTCTATTCTCACTGAGGGATGTTTGACTTTTAAAACAGTCTCCTCCGGGTGACCAGGTATCGCACCTGGCCACCCGGATGTGTTTTCTGTGGCACCGACGAATGGGCACCGGCGGCCCCAGCAGAAACTGGACATATGAATGGGCACAGGAAGCCCCAGCAGAAACTGGACAAACCACTGAAGCACATTATTTTTCGACCCTCTTGGCAGGATACCAGTAAGTCACAAACAGACATAACTCATTCTACAGTAACATGTTACATAAGCAGAAGGACATTCCAGCTCCTGTCAAGACCCCCTTTTGAAAGCACCTCTTGACAGCACAAGAACATGGTAAACATCTGGTTACCAAGCATTTAGCAAATTAATATGCTGTCAAGAGGGTCGAAAAACAGCAATCATCCCTCAACTGCAACATATTACACAAACAAAGGAGCATTCCAGCCCCTGCCAAGCCCCCCTTTTGAAAGCACCTCTTGACAGCACAAGAACACAGTAAACATCTGGTTACCAAGTATTTAGCGAATTAATATGTTGTCAAGAGGGTCGAAAGTTCGGAACCACTGGCAACGCGTCAAGACGTAACTCAGGACACGCTTACCGAAAGTCAGACAGATAGATTTCGGGGTTCATGTCGCAATACGTAACTGCTGAGACCAGGAGCGGTTATGTCAATGTAAGGATGCACAAATGGTTCATATTGCAAAAAATAACTGCTGAGACGCTTACCGAGAAACAGCAATCAGCCCTCAACTGCAACATTTTTTCGTCTAATATCATTGACAAAACCCACATACAAGCACACCCGACGCATTTTTTATAGAAAAACCAATTTCATTTTTTGAAAATGGTTTACAACAGCTTACTTTGTACAAAAACGACATGCTCTATCATTTCTGTACAAACGGCCTTAAAAAAGGACTCATTTTCACGTCTGACCAGGACTTCACTTATGGAATGAATGCTATCGGACTTTGCAAATTAAAATTCGACAATATCCGGATTCTCGCTTTCTGTCTGATGGGAAACCACGTTCACTTTGTCATTGACAGTTCGGAAGAAGAAGGCATCTCATTCATGCGATATTACAAACTTCTGATCGGCAATTATCTGAAAATCACATATGGAAAAGAACGAAGCCTTAAAGGAGCTGACATTGGATTCAAGTGTATGTCAGATGCAGAGTATTGCGTCAATGCCATTGCATATGTGCTTAGAAATCCGATATCCGCCGGATTGCTTATCTCTCCGACAGAATACAGATGGAGTTCTGCCTGTCTGTATTTCGGTTCCAGAATATTCAGGCAAGAAGTCTGGGACATCGTAAAGAATATTGGAAGAGAGAGGCTCAGATCAATAACTCACAGTCATGGATCATTCCCGGACGATTGGCGAATAAACAACAACGGGCTGATCTTTCCCGGAGAATACACTGACTATAAGGATGTCGAAATAATATTCGGAAAACCTGCCCAACTTATATACCACATAACTAAGAACAATGATTTGATAATCGAACAAGATACAGGTATCCTGTCCAAATTCCATTACTCTGACGAAGAACTGTGCGAATCAAGGAACACACTCATCCTCAACCACTTTCGCAAGAAGCAGCTTACAGAACTGTCCATAGAAGAAAAAATATCGCTTGCGTCTATGATGAAAAAACGATACCGGCTGTCATTTCCTACGTTATCCCGCCTTGTCGGAATAAACCGACAAATCCTCCGCCAACTTCTATAGTTTTCGACCCTCTTGGCAGGACATCAGCAGGCCACAAACGGACATAACTCATTCTATAGCAGCATGTTGCACAAGAAAAAGAACATTCAAGCCCCAGCCAAGACCTCCTTTTGAAAGCACCTCTTGGCATTACAAAAACACAGTAAGCATCTGGCTACCAAGCATTTAGCAAATCCATCTGCTGTCAAGAGGGTCGAAAAAAAATACGTAGCCTCCTAAAGAAGGATGCGAAGGCCAGAACAGGTTGTTGTCAAGAGAATAAGATTTATTATGAAACAAGAAAACGTAAAGATGCGAAGACCAGAACAGGTTGTTGTCAAGAGGGGCAAAAAAAGCACATAGCCTCCGAAAACATGTCATGTGGCTATTTCACACTACTCGTCCGGCATGAATTCGCCGGGGGTCTTGCCGACAGATGTGCGGAAGAAACGAGTGAAGAAGGCCTGAGCAGGTTGCTGTCAAGAGGGGCAAAAAAAAGCACGTAGCCTCCGAAAACGTGTCATGTGGCTATTTCACGTTACTCGTCCAGCATGAATTCGCCGGGGGTCTTGCCGACAGATGTGCGGAAGAAACGGGTGAAGAAGGAATGATTCTGGAAACCGAGCATTTCAGAGACCTGCTTGATAGAATACTTGCCGGAGAGAAGAAGACTCTTGGCATCCAGAATGACATAATCACGAATAAGGTCCAGAGGCTTGCATCCTGAGGCCTTCTTGACAAGACGGGAAAAATGCTTCTCGGAAATGCATTGACGACGGGCATAAAAACCTACTGAACGGTCCTTGCGGGAAAAATTATGGATGTCCGACTGGAAACGGAAAAGGACTTCCCGCTCACGGGTATAGACCAGACCGCCGTCCGGCAAAGAGTCATCATGGGCGCAATCATCAGTGGACCTCTTGCGCCACTTCAGAAGCAGACTTGCGAAAATATAGGTAAAACCGGACAGAATACCGTCGGAAGTCTCAGAATCAGAATTCTTTACAATAAACTTGAGAGACTGGCACAATTTCTCGAAATTCAGAGCCTCATCCTCATCAATACTGACAAGAGTCGGCTCCTGATTATGCAATACCCACTGCCTGAGACTACGCCCGTGAGGACCGCGGATCTCAGTCATGATATATTCCGAATCCACAGCCACAAAAATGACAATGCAGTCCTCAGAAAGCTCCACATTCTCCAGAATCTGCCCGCTGAAAATGATAAGGAGACTTCCCGCCTCCGCGACATAATCTCGCTGCTGGATCCTCGAGGAAATGCGCCCGCGCTTGCAGAAAATACAGAAGGTCAATGTTACCTTCACCGGAAACCTGAGTCTGGGCACATCAATGACATCGGGTTCATTACTTTCCCCGTTATCCTCCAGATTGTCCAGCAGACAGAACTTCTCCCCCACCCACACCTTGGAAATCTCACCTTTGAGATAATTGACCCCGAATGCTGAAATTATATCCTCGTACTTCATTCCAATCCTAAAAAAATCCATATATCCAAGTTCCGCAATTTGTCGGATATTTCAGGCACTTGCAAAACCCAAGTCACATATAGTAACCTTCAAAAAAATAACCTGCATCATCTTAAGGAATCGTAATCTGAGGCAACTTATTTCTTTCATGTTACATATAACACACAAAAATAGACAAAATTTATCATATAGATGCCGGCTTTTGTCTGTTTTAGAACATTCATCCCCCTTTTTGTGGCATGAAACATCCAGACATTATCCTTACCTTTGCGCCCACTTTATGTACAGTGTGAAAGTCAATGAACGTCAGGCTTTCACCAAATCAAAGACACAGCATGAAATTCTACAAGAAAAGCAATTCATTCAGAGAATCTTACATCGACACTCTCGGAAAGCTTTACGATTATTCCACAATACGGTACGCGAACAACAGAGTCTCCAAAGTCATTGACACAGACAAGGAATACACTTATGCCGGCTTCAAGGCGCAGTGCGACAGCCTGTCCAAACAGCTCACCCAATTCGGAATCGGAGCCTCGGACAAAGTCGCCATATTGTCACAGAACATGCCTGAGTGGACCGTCGCTTTCTTCGCCACAGTTCCCTTCGGCAGAATCGCAATTCCTATTCTGCCAGAATCATCAGCAAACGAGGTGACGAACATACTGAACCATTCAGAGTCCAAAGTTCTGTTCGTTTCCAAAAAACTGCTGCCGAATGTAAGCCGTGAATGCATTGACAAGCTCACACTTGTCATTGACATTGAGACCTTTGAATTCATAAAGCAGGACAATGACAAATTCACCTGCGACGGAAAAGTTGCCATGCCGATGCCGGATGACATCGCCACGATAATCTACACTTCAGGCACGACAGGAAACGCAAAAGGAGTGGTCCTGAGCCACAGGAACCTCACATCCTGCGTCGCATCCTGCTTCCACGCGCAGCCGAGAAACGAAAAAGACCGCTGGCTCTCGATTCTGCCGATGTCACACACACTGGAATTGACATTGGGAGTACTCTACCCTATGTATGTCGGCGCCTGCGTCTATTACATGTCCAAGCCGCCGGTACCGGCACTGCTTCTGAAAGCCATCCAGGCAGTGAAGCCGACCACGATGCTCTCGGTCCCGCTCATCATTGAAAAAATCTACAGAAGCAGCATCGTCCCGACCATCAAGAAGAGCCGTGTACTCAGCTGGATGAATACACACATGAACTTGCTGATGTGCAAGATCATAGGATTAAAACTGAAAAAGACATTCGGAGGCCATCTTTCATTCTTCGGAATCGGAGGCGCCAAACTTGACACAGAGGTAGAGACCTTCCTCCTCAGAGCAGGTTTCCCATATGCAGTCGGATACGGATTGACAGAGACATCTCCTCTGCTCAGTTTCACAGTAGGAAAGACAAGAACCCCAGGCTCAATCGGTTACACCGTAAAGAATGTAGAACTCAGACTCGACAACATCAATCCTGAGACAGGAGAAGGTGAAATCGTAGCCAAAGGGCCGAACGTGATGCTCGGTTACTACAAAGACCCGGAACGTACCAGGAAAGCCTTCACTGCAGACGGCTGGTTCAGGACCAATGACCTGGCCTGCATTGACGAAAAGGGTAGATATTACATCAAGGGACGTCTCAGCAACATGATTCTCGGCTCTTCAGGAGAGAATATCTATCCTGAAGAAATCGAACAGGTAATCAATGGCATTGACGATGTGGACGAGTCGATCATTGTTCCTAGGGACGGCAAGCTCGTAGCCCTCGTCACTTTCAATGAAAATGTCATCGACTGGAACCAGGAGGGTGAAGACGAGTTCTTCCGCAAGATAGAAGAATACAAGGCCAGGATTCTCGGAATCGTGAACAAGAACGTTAACAGGACTTCCAAGGTCAGTGCAGTACAAATCTTGCGCGAACCATTCGAGAAAACAGCAACGCGCAAGATCCGAAGGTTCAAATATCTCCAAAAGGAAGGCCTATAGACCACCCATAAACTTAGCAAGAACAGAGAGCACAGACTCTACGACATTTTTACCGGGGACGGGGATCCTGATTTCAGAATTTCCAGTCTCCGGATTCTCATATACGATGGAGTCGATCAGTTTCGCTGTCTTTTCCGGAGACCTTAGGGTTTCGGCAAGACCTGCAATAAAGGCCACACCATGCTTTACAAGTTCGCCTGCATTGTCACAAGTCTCTTCCGAGTCCTGCACCGGGGAAGCATTGGAAAAAACGCCCGCATTGCCATGAACTTCCTCCCCATATCCTGACTCGGACACACTGTCATTGACAATTTCCGAATCAAAAGAATCGGCATCGGCAGCTGCTTCCGGAAGGTCCTCGACATAACCGGCCACGGATTCCAGGACCTTGTTCATCCGGTTGTCATCCAGAATCACGGTATCGTCGCCTCCATCCAGAAGGCCCTCGAACAAGGAAGACTTTACCTCCAGCGTAGAAAGCATCCTCTCCTCGAACGAGTTCTTCGATATCATATTGACTACCTGAATCTTACGCTCTTGACCGATACGATAGATACGGCCGATTCTCTGCTCCAGTACGGCAGGATTCCACGGAATATCCAGATTTATGATAAGTGATGCAGTCTGCAAGTTCAGGCCTGTACTTCCTGTATCAGTCGAGACAAAGACCCTGCAATCCGGCTTCTCCCAGAAATCACGTATGAGAACATTGCGCTTTTCAGAAGGCACCGTTCCGCTAAGAGACGAATAGCCGATTCCAGCCTTATCCAGTTCAGAGGCGACAAGCCGTGTCATCCTCTCCCACTGGCTGAACACCACTACTTTCTCATTCCCGCTCTCGACCACATTCCTGATGATGTTCATCGTCTCATCCACCTTGGTATCGTATCTTGTTTCCTGGTCCAGAATGTACGTACTGTCACAAACCATCCGTATCTGACTAAGCAGCAGGAGCATACGTTTCCTGTCCTTATCACTCAGAAAATGCATGCGCCGCCATTTGGAAACCAGTTGGGCCACAGACACGCGGAAACCGTCATGCAGTTCCCTCTGCTGAGGAGTCATAGGCACGAACAGATTCTGGTCAGTCCTGGCAGGCAGCTGAATCTCCACGTCAGCCTTTCTGCGCCTTATCAGACGCTGCTTCAACCTCTCCCCCACGACATTGAGATTCTTGTAAGACACGATTTTGCCGCTTTCGTCCTTGACCGTAGTCTCCTCGATGAACTTGTAATATGGTCCGAGACAGAACTGGTCCACGAACTCCATCACGGAATAAAGCTCTTCCAGCTTGTTTTCCAGCGGAGTTCCGGACAAGACTATGGAATAATCCGACTGAATACGCCTGGCCGACTTGGAAATCTGCGTGTTCCAGTTCTTGAGTCGCTGAACCTCATCCATTATGACACACTCAGCATATTGGTCGCCAGACTGCTTCACATCATTGCTCAACGCATGATAAGAAACAATCTTATAAAACGTATCGGACTCATAAAGTTCCTTGCGCTTAGCAGGAGTGCCCTCCACTATCACGGCCTCCGAGTCGGTAAACCTCTCTATCTCCTTCTTCCACTGATACTTAAGTGACGCCGGACACAGCACCATGACAGACGAAATCAGACCTGCCTTCTTCATCAGTTCAGCCGTACCGATTGCCTGCACAGTCTTTCCGAGTCCCATCTCATCAGCGATAATGGACTTGCCCTTCCCGAACGCGAACCGGATGCCCTCCTTCTGATAAGGGTACAATTTCGTATGAAGCAGACTATCGAAATCGGTATCTGTCAATGACTTGAGGTATTGTTCCCTATACTGGGCGTCCTTCAGTTCAGCCAAATAATCCGTCACATCCGGGTAACAGCGGAAATCCGGATCCGCGACCTTCGCTTTCGCGATAAACTCCGCCATCACCGGAAGTGATTCTGTCAATGCCTTTCCGTCAGGAGAGAAATAGCCCTTTGCCAATGCCGACATTTCGGTCCAATGGGCGCTTCCTATACGGAGGCACACGGAACGTCCGTTCCTGTAAGAAAGATACAATGAAGAATACGGAGGATTCACGACAGGGACCTTCTTGTGTCTGGTCTCAAGCCATTGGCGCACAGCCTCAATATGCTTGCACGTACCTATCTGTGTAGTCTTGAAATCCATACAGGAACAGAAGTTCCACCGGCTTTCATTTCCCCGATAGACCACCTTGTAGCTGCTCTTCGTCTTGGGATTACGCACATCGAACACGCCATAGGCAGCCTCGTCTCCTCTCGGCACGACTGAAAGCACCTCCCTGGCAGCAAACTGCTTCCTCAACGTTTTCTGCCACTCCTCCGGACTCATTCCCTCCGGCTTGACAACATTAGATAATTTCTTCCCCATACGTTCTGATTCTACAATTCATGTTTCGCACCGAGTGTTTGCTCTAATTGGAGGCCTGTCCCCCATACGAAGGCAAAAATGCCCACGCACTCGCGGAACTTGAGTTCTACGACTTCCTTGCAGCACCAAGCCAGAGCATGACCTGCCCTGAATAATAAGGAATCATGACCAGCCAACGGCTTCCGTCCAGCGGTTCCACGAATTTATTATATGCCAAGAAAGTATCCGAAATCAGAAAAAGAAATGCTCCCAAGGCAAACAGCCACTTGCCCTGGAACTGCGCGAGCACTGTCATTACGCAGATAAGTGCCGCATAAATCACACAGCCACAACGTATTACCCCGGCAGGGGCATCAGGTATAATCCAGATCATCGCCGCCGTAAAAAACAGCAGGAACACCAGCGAGACCAATGAAACTTTCCTCGCCCCAGGCCTCCGTACGGCCCCCGATATGAGATTCCCGCCGAAAAAGGATATGAGCATGACATGGGCCAATGCAAAAAAGCTCATCTGACCGATGAAACTGCCGTAGGCCCCCATCCAGTCCCCGACGAGCGAAAAAGCCATCGCCAATGTCATCTGCCACGGAAGGAGAAAGATTCCGGCCAATGTCAATGTCGCCAGAGGCCCGACAATCCTGTATTTGACGGCTGCCGCCGGAAGGATTCCTGTCAATGCCTTTGTCGGTACAAAATATATCGCAGCCAGCACGGCAACTGCGGCCAGCGCAGCCAATGTAATCTTTTTCCTGTCCATAACTCACTGAATTGCTATAGAAGTGACTTCACCATCTTGAAGAACTTGTAAGGCATGTACCTGAACGGCAGGTCAATCGAAGTCGGAGTCACGATGTTTGACCTGTAATGAGTGAACGCGTCGAAACTCAGTTTGCCATGGTAACTGCCCATTCCTGACATGCCGACGCCTCCGAAAGGGACATGCTCGTTTGCAATATGCAATATGGTATCATTCAGACAAGAGCCGCCAGACGAAGTGTGCCTCAGAACATAATCCCCGTTCGTTCCGAAATAATACAATGCCAGAGGCTTCTCCCTGGACGTGACAAACTCCGTCACCTCAGATATATTTCTGAAAGTCAATACTGGGAATATCGGTCCGAATATCTCTTCCTGCATCACAGGAGAATCCGGGCTGACATTGTCCAGAACAGTAGGCTCGATGTATCTTTCCGCCTTGTCAGTATGACCTCCGAACACGATGTTTCCGTCCTTGAAATATCCCGTAAGTCTCTCGAAGGCAGCATCATTCACGACACGGACGAAGTGTCCGCTCTCCTGAGGATTACTGCCAAGCAATTCGGTAAACGCTTTTCCGAGCGCCTCCAGAAACCTGTCCTTCACCTCTTCATGGACCATCAGATAATCAGGCGCAATGCACGTCTGTCCCGCATTGAGAGTCTTCCCCCAGGCTACGCGCTTCGCGGCAACATTGATATCAGCATCCTTGTCAATGATACAAGGGCTCTTGCCTCCGAGTTCAAGAACGACAGGTGTCAGATACTTGGCAGCTGCAGTCATCACGCGGCGCCCCAGCGACGGGCTTCCTGTAAAGAATATGATATCCCACCTTTCTTCGAGCAAGGCAGCATTGACCTCCCTATGTCCCTGAGTCACTGCAATATAGTCCTCAGGAAAGGTATCGGCGATCATGTCTTCGATGACCTTCGACACATTCGGCACGTAAGGCGACGGCTTCAGCACGGCCGTACAACCAGCCGAGATGGCACCGACAAGCGGAGTAAGCAGCAGCTGGACCGGATAATTCCACGGGGATATTATCAATGCAGTACCGAGCGGCTCGCTGATGATTCTGCTCATGGAAGGGAACATTTTCAATGGTGTCGGCACACATGTCTGACGGGTCCACTTCCCTATCTTGCGTATATGCGTACGGATTTCCCCGAGCAGGATACTGATTTCAGTCATGTATGCCTCCTCGTAAGATTTGTGCAAATCTGCCCACAGGGCATCGCAAAGAGGCTTTTCCCATTTCAGGACAGCCTTCTCGAATGCCTTCAGATTTGATTTCCTCACAGCCACGTCCATTGTGGCTCCGGAATGAAAATATCTGGCCTGTTTCCCGCGGATTTCGCGGATGCGCTCAGGCGTTGTACTTGTCAATGTCATAGTCCAAATTTAACTAAAATACCCCATTATCACAAGACTTTCGTGAAGGATTACCGTCTTCCCGTGAAATGGTCCATCACTGAATAAACGCCGAACACCTTTCCGAAAACAAAGTCAAACAGCCAGTTGGGGAGCAGGCCCTGCCATATTCTGATGAAGTGGTATGCAAACGGAATTCCGCGGAACGATTTCCCGTCCTCTATAGCCCTGATTATCTTCCTGGATGTCTTCTCCGGCTTCAATATCGGGAACACCTTGGAATTCACTCCGTCAAACATTCCCGTATTTATGAAATATGGCGCCACGGATGTCACGCGGACTTTGCTTCCGGCCTGCTTCAGTTCCACCCGCATTGACTCTGTCCATCCTATCACCGCCCATTTGCTGGCGCAGTAAACCGACAGTTTCGGCACACCGAGCATTCCGGCTGCCGAGGCTATGTTGCAGATGTGCCCGCTGTCCCGTTTCAGCATATCGGGAAGTACAGCCAATGCCACATACATCGGAGCATTGGCATTGATATTCATCGTCAGGTCAATGTCCTGGATTGTCTGCTTGTCGAAGGTCCTGTTTCCCCTGACTATTCCGGCGCAGTTTATAAGGATATCCACCTGACCGACTTCTTTCTTGACTTTTTCGTAGGTCAATGCTATCTCCTCCGGCGAGGCAACATTGACAATATAACTGCTGATATGCCCCTGTGCGGCAGTTTTCACCTTCGGGCGCACATGCCCGAGTTCAGCCTCGGTTATGTCAATGTTAGCCCTGTTGATGTCCCAAATGATCAGATTTGCGGCTCCTTTTTCGAGGCAGATCCGCCCCATGATACGTCCGATTCCGGAAGCACCTCCGGTAATCAGTACATTTTTTCCGATAATGTTCATATTTTCGTCCACGTTCGTTTCGATTCGGTCTGACATAGCATTTGCCTGCCATCCCCGTCGGCAATCCCGCCGATGCGGCTGCAAATTTACAAAAAATGCGACATTTATGTATAAAAATTAGACCAAACGACATAAAACAACCATGAATGGGCAAATTAAAGTGACAATGTAAACTTCCAGGACAACAAAAGGACGGATTACTCCGCCCTTCGACATGTATTTCCGAACCGATTATTCAGCGCTTTCAGCAGACTCTTGAGCCGCAGCCTCTTCCTGTCCGTTCTCAGAGAGTTCACTCCTCTTGAGTTTCAGAACAGTCTTGCCGTCCTTGGAAAGCACTGAAGCATTGTCGTTGTCAGCAAACTCCACCTTGGCCGCAGAATCAAGTCCCTCGAGCACCGCGGTTTCAACTTCCGGTGTAGGTCCCATCATCTTGGTCACTCCCATTTCTCCGAATTTGATGGCATCACCCTCTACCTTATAATTTCCGAAGAAACCATTGATGCTGGTATTTCCGTGTACGCCACCTTTGTCATCAAATGAAACCGTAGGCTTCTCGAATCCCGCCTCTACAGCAGCACCTCCTGCCTCAACGATTTCCCAATCTCCGACCAAAGCTTTCGCCACATCATTCTTCTTTCCGGCCCCGCAGCTGCAAATCGCCGCAACAGCCATAACCATAAGAATTACCTTTTTCATAATTGCTTGATATTTATTAATTT
>ERZ1026862.728-NODE-728-length-21637-cov-11.868270_pt1 | contig 21637 bp, 16 predicted proteins | sample MGYA00380161_ERZ1026862 | MGnify/ENA primary metagenome ERZ1026862 (study PRJEB33269, sample SAMEA4719797) | human gut metagenome | biome: human-associated habitat; feature: organic feature; material: feces | place: Cameroon | collected 2013-10 ... | reverse complement strand
GGTAACCGCGTACATACTCGGAACGATAGTGACGAGGATGTGCGCGGTAATGCATTCAATCAAGCTATAGCCTGGAAGGCTTTACCTTGATCTTTCATTATCTCGCACAAACCTCAAGTAGCAATGTCCTGAGTCCCTAAATTCTGTGTTATCGGCCATCCGTATGGCAACCATAAGCAGGTCGTGCTGAATGTCGAGGTAAAGCCTTCCAGGCTATTGTCTGCGTGTACTTTTCTACCGAGGGCTGCGCTACGCTTGCCCCCGGTTACCTACATCGGCAAGCCGATGTGTATTGCCTTCCAGGCAAGGCTTGGCTGTCCCCTATATTTATCGGGTGAACCTATAATTTTTCCTTTGAGCCGTAAATTGCTTAATATCAAAATATGCATAAACAAAAAAAGAGATTAAGCTTAATTGCTTAATCTCTTTTTGTCGGGGCGACAGGATTCGAACCTGCGACCACCTGTTCCCAAAACAGGCGCGCTACCGGACTGCGCTACACCCCGTTACAATAGATTAGAAATATATTTCTTAACCCAGGAAAGTGATGTTCCTTAATTGCGGATGCAAAAGTAGTACATTTATTCGAGTCTACCAAACATTTATACAACTTTTTTAATAAAAAACCACCTTTTCCTTCATTTTCCCTATTTTCTTAGGTTTTTCAGCTTTCTTTCATCCTTACATAAACCACTTATTCTATATCTTTCATCAATTTCGGGATGTATGGACGTTGCCAATCTGATGGGTGAAGTTGCATATCGTCGTAACGTAAAATGTCGATATCTATATTAATATGCCCCTTTTTTCGTTCCTCTTTACTATCGCCAAGCGAATTTTCCATCAGTTTTGTCATAGAGATAACATCAGACAAAGACAATGATGAGTGAATACGGCATAAACAATTCAAAAAATTGGGACCAGCAATGCCAATAGGCTCAGTAGACAACACACGCGAAAAAGAGGCATCGGCGAACTTACGTCGCAGAGCCTCGTGAGCATGTTGAATATTGTTGTTGGCATCGTGGTTAGAGCCCAACGATATCAGTATGTCGTGTTCCATCTTTTTTTGTTCTGATACTTATTTATTCCTTGCGTAAGACTTATTCCTTGCGTTTCCATATTTTTACTATTTTGCCTCGTATCGCCATGATGTTGAAGAGCGAAACGAAGACAAGGAGCGAGAGTCCGCATACCAATGCTGGCAACATGTTGCCATCGGGGATGTCGGGGAATAGGGATATGAGGATATCCATATAGTATGTGCGCACAAAGGCAAGGATGGCGAATGCCAATACAAAGACTACTACGCCAAGACCAATGGTGAGCAACTGGTATGGCAAAGCCACTTGCTGCGGACTATAGCCGATGAGCAATAGGTTTTCGAGCTTGGTGGTATTCTTCTGCACCAACAAGAATACGCTGAGCATAAGGATATAGAAGCTGAGCAGCGAGATGATGATGCCTACACCAACCACTACCGACACCATGAGGCGAAGGAAGTAGGTGGTTTTCTCGGTAGCGAGATTGTTGTCTTCAGCCTCGTAGCCATGCTGCGAGAGATAGTTGGCAACATTGTTGTCGGCAGCATTTGCCACATCGAGAATCAGGCGATTAGGCAATGAGGCGGTGTTGGGCGCATAGCGATTGTTGGTATACTCGATGAATGATTGTGGCACGAGGATGGTGTTTAGGCGCGAAGAAAAGCCTATCACCTTGCCATGATAATGGTCGCTATGACCATTGGCAGCCACAAAGAGATTGAAATTTATCATGCCTACCAAACCTTCGGAGAGTTTTGGCAACTGACGGCTCTGGGCAAAGCCAAAATTATACATCGCCATATATGAACGAGGCAACAAGATTGGCACTTCGGTAGAGCCTGCATCATAGTGCCACTTAGAGGCTGGAAGGTCGACAAACTTGTCGGGCACACTCTCGAAGAAGAGTTCTGAGCTCAGCACTTCGCTACCATTGATATCCATGCGTGCCATAACCTTGTATTCGGTAGAGGTGAATTTGCCAAGATTGTTGACGAAAGGTTGCGAAGAGAGTTCGTCGAGCTCGGAAGCCGAGAATCGATTGTCGCCACCACCAAAGGCTCCTGCTGCGCCCACCTTCTTGCTCAAGATGAGATAGTCGGTGCGCAAAAAGCTGTCGCCCGAAGTGAATACTGGTTCCACATCGCGATACATCTGATAGCCCAACATAAGGATGAGCATACCAAAAAGGTTGGCAAGAGCAAAGCCCGCAAACTGGGCAATGCTAATATGCTGTCTGAGTAATTTCCAAATCATTGTATTAGTAATATTGTTATCCGCCAGGATGCCTACTCCATCAGAGCAGCACTACCCTATCATAATCTATCTTCATATGTTTGCCGATGCTGGTGACGACGACTGCGGCACCCTGCTTGCCGGCTTCTTCGAGCATCAGCTGAGCCATGATGTCGGAGTTGTGGTCGTCGAGGTGCGATATAGGCTCGTCGGCTACGATAAAGTCGAAGGGCTGAGCCAAGGCTCTCATCATAGCCACACGCTGCTGTTGTCCAAACGACATGAGGCCAACCTTGCTATCCACCTTGTCGGCTATGCCAAGGCGCTCGAACCACGAAAGGATGGTTTGCTGGTCGGTATGCTGGGTGATGCGATTCTTGATTTGCACATTCTCAAGGGCTGTAAGCTCAGGGAAGAGGCGCAGCTCCTGAAAAAGCATGCTGATATGGTTGCGGCGAACGGATATCCAGTCGCTAACGCGATAGGTCATGGTGTCGACATCGTCGAACTTCAGGCTACCGCTATAGTCGCGACGATAGCCAAGAAGATAGCTGCAGAAAGTGCTCTTGCCCTTTCCGCTTTGTGCTTCGATAAGATATTTCTTGCCTTTTTCGAGCTTTAGGTCAGAGAGCCAAACTTCTGACTGCAAGTCGCCTTGCTGCTGCGAAAACACGTGGGGCAAAACATTATCTAAATGTATAGTGTTCATGTTTATGTTATAAAAAAGCGGACGATTATGGGATTCCCCCCTATACCCCGCTATTTCACCTTATATAATATTGTTTCTACATTTCCGAATATTGGGCGCACCATAGAGGCTACGGCTGAAGCATTAGAGCCTGTGAGGGCTGAGATGTTGGCAACCAAAGCAAACTTGGAGCCCTTTACCTCATTGGCTATCATTGGCGAAATGCCGTTAGGCGAAGCCACGATAGATTTCTCAGCCTCGTCGGGATTGCTACCGCTATAGAATTGCTTGTCGGCAGTTACGCCAAAGCAAAACGAGGTTTTGCCGTCGGTATAGCGATAGGCATTAGGTTTCCAGTCCAAGAGTTTTCCGCCCTGAGGCACACTCTGCTTCCAATAGTCGATATCGGCAAGCCATTTGCTATGAGCAAGTTCGGCAGCCATAGACATGGCTATATGGCCATCGGCATAAGAAGGAGTGATGACAGCCATTTCGCCATCTACGCTCTTGATGATATTGTCCATATCGATGGCTGCATTGATGCCCGCAAGCATAGCCTGCAAACCACGATTGGCACGCATGATGTTGAGGAACTTAGCGCCATCTACATTAACAAACATTCCGCAAGCGGCATTGGCTGGCATCGACTGTATGTAGCGGCCCTTGATAGGACGATATGAGGCGTAAGACTCCTTGAGAGCGTCGTCGATTTTCTTATTATACGAGAATGTGCTGCCATCGATAACCATCACGCCCTTGGAAATAGAGATTTTGGCTGAAACCATAATCTGCGAAGGGTCGGCATCCTTAGGAGCGCCAAGGGTGAAAGGCATGACGAGCTGATTAGGCATGGCTGAAGCTTGAGCCACCATAGCCATCGACGACTGGATGGTGTCGAGGGTTTGGAATATCTGCGAAGAGGCTGCGCCATCGTCTTCGCCCTGAGATAAGAAGCGAGCCATCTGATTGATGGCAGAAGCCTTGTCGCCAGGATTGACAGGACCGAGCACCAACATCACATCATCAGAATATCCTGCGAGCCATGCTCCGCCAACCAAGGCAAAGCTATAGCCACGCTTCTCTTCCACATTGCCTCCTGCTTTGGCAAGAGCCTTTGACAAAAGGTCGGCATTGTGGACAGCCGCACATACACCAAGGTTGCCTTCGGCTGTTTCAAAGAGGTATACCTTCTGGCTAAGGTCAATGCCTGTTTTGCCAAGATCTGTGGTCTTGAGCAAAGTCTTGAGAACGAGAGAGCTACCTACACCACTCATCTGGGCAGCATCAACGGAGATGATAGCAGTAGCCTGCTTAGGAATGGCATTTACATAGTAGGTATTAGAGCAGCTGCTGAGCATGCTCGCGAAAGCCATTGCCAAAATGCCTATAGTGGCACGAAAATATCTTTTCATCTTATTGTGTTTATTTACGCTTAGCGAGGTTTGCCATGGCTACAGCCATAAGGGCTGCAGTCTCTGTGCGCAGTCGGCTATTGCCAAGAGTGATAGACTTATATCCTTTGGCTACAGCCTGCTTAACCTCATCGATAGAGAAATCGCCCTCAGGACCAATGAGCACGGTAATGTCGTCGTCGGCAGGCAATTGCTGGAGCTCGGTATAAAGGTCGGTGCGCTCCACCTCGTCGTAGCAATGAGCTATGAAGACATGACCTTTGTGGGGAGTAGCGAGAAACTCCTTGAAAGTTTGTAGTTGGTTTACGATAGGCTTCCATGGTTTGCGGCTCTGCTTAACTGCCGACACCACAATCTTGTCAAGCCTAACGGTGCGCAGATTCTTGCGCTCAGAGAATTTGCAGTTAAGGAAGCTTAGCTCGTCGAAACCTATCTCTGTAGCTTTCTCGGCAAACCACTCCACTCTATCCATCATCTTTGTGGGAGCCATGGCGAGGTGAATGTTGCCATGCCATGTTTTCTCTTGTGGCATAACTTCCTGAATCTCATACATGCAATGCTTTGTTGCAGCTATTGTCACCACGGCACGATAGAAGGTTCCTTCGCCATCCATCAGGAACATCTCGTCGCCACTCTGTAGGCGCAACACCCGCAGAGCGTGCATAGCCTCTTCTTGTGGCAACTCGGTTTCGTTGGCTGCATTAGGAACGTAAAAGTATCTTGCTTCTTTCATTTTTATTTATTACATAAAAACGTAGAATGTAGTACACCTTTTTATATAAGTACACTACATTCCACGTGGATAATATATTTTCAATTAAACTTTCTTAGGACGGAATATCAAGGCAAAGGCTATGCCTACAACCAAGGCATAAGCGGCAAAGATATACCAACATGATTGCCATTCTGTTACGCCATCTATGGTATAATAGTTTACCACCTGCTGAGCACCGAGGGTGCCGATGGTGGCTCCGATGCCGTTTGTCATGAGCATAAACAAGCCCTGAGCACTTGAGCGAATTTCAGAGTCGGTAGACTTGTCAACGAAGAGCGAGCCCGAGATATTGAAGAAGTCGAAGGCTACACCATATACTATCATCGACAATACAAACATCCATACGCCACTACCAGGATTACCAGCTCCGAACAATCCAAAGCGCAACACCCAAGCAAACATGGCAATGAGCATCACATTCTTGATGCCGAAACGCTTCATGAAGAATGGTATGAGCAATATACATAACGTTTCGCTCATCTGAGAGAGAGAAATCAGCATGTTGGCATGCTGAACACCAAAGGTGTCGGCATATTCTGGTATACTACCGAAGCTGGTGATAAAAGGATTTGCAAAGCCATTAGTAATCTGAAGGCTCACACCAAGCAACATCGAGAAGATGAAGAATATAGCCATACGCTTTTGCTTAAACAATGCAAAAGCCTTGAGGCCAAGGGCTTCGGAGATGCTCTGTTTCTCGTTGCTACTGCTAACAGGACATGCAGGCAATGAGAAAGTATAGAGGAACAACAGGATGCCTATCAAGCCCGAAGTGGCAAACTGAAATTCGTTGGCTTGGAAGCCCATGAGGTCGACAAGCCACATGGTGCAGATGAAGCCCACGGTGCCAAACACACGGATGGCAGGGAAATCCTTCACGGTGTCTAATCCTGCTTTGGTTAGAGCGTTGTAGGCAACGGAATTGGTGAGTGCCAAGGTTGGCATATAGAAAGCCACGCTTATAGAATAGAGGGTGAACAATGTGCCAAACGCAATATCACCACCCGCAGTATTTGCATAATATGCCATAGCTCCCATGAACAATCCTGCTATCAGATGGCAGAATCCCAATAGTCGCTGTGCCGGTATCCATCTATCGGCTACAATACCCATTATGGCAGGCATAAAGATAGATACAATACCCTGCATGGCATAGAATATACCGATGTGTTGTGCCATGCCATGGTTGACAAGATAGGTGCCCATAGATGTGAGGTAGGCTCCCCATACAGCGAACTCCAAGAAGTTCATTAAAGCTAATCGAATTTTCAGCATCATAAGTTTAAAGGTTTTTATTATTAAAGTGCAAAGATAGTGCAAACGAGTGGAATAACAAAAGAAATACGCAGTTTTCTTTTTTATTCCCGAGTGCAGCCTATCTTATGAAAAGATAGTGCAAAGGAGTGGAAAGATAGTGCAAGTGAGGGCAATGTGAGCTTGCTCACAAATTGCCGAACGCAGCCTATCTTATAAAATAACAAAAGAAAATAATCGTATTTTACATAAAAATGAACAAATAACATAGGTTTACATAAGAAGATAATAGTATTTTTGCAACAAAATCTGATAACACATAAAACAAATCTAAATGAAGAAAAGAATCTCATCTGTTTTCTGTCTTCTGGCATTGGCTATAACAAGCATGCAAGCAAAAGACTACAACGTGAAAGACTATGGCGCTATTGGCGATGGCAAAACACTTGACCACATAGCCATTAATGCCACCATCGACACTTGCGTAGCCCACGGAGGCGGACGAGTGGTGTTGCCTGCCGGCACATATCTGTGTGGTAGCATAAGAATGAAGAGCAATGTAGAGCTGCATCTGATGACAGGCTCAAAGATTCTCGCAGCACCAGCATCGATGAAGGCTTACGACGAGGCTGAGGAGTTTGAGGGTACTGCATATCAGGATGGAGGACACACATATTTCAAGAATAGCCTTATCTATGCCATCGGAGCCAACGATGTTTCGATTACTGGTAGAGGTATGATCGATGGCGAGGGACTGACAAGACGAGATACCGAGAAAGCTGGCAACCTACAGGGTGGCAACATAGGCACAGGCGACAAGGCCATTGCCTTTAAGCAATGCCGCAACATATTGATTCGCGATGTCACCGTATATCGTGGTGGGCACTTTGGAATTATCGTTACGGGATGCGAACTTGGAACCATAGACAACGTCATTGTAGATACTAATCGCGATGGTATCGACATCGACTGCTGCAAATATCTCACCGTGAGCAACTGTAAGATAAATACTCCTCACGATGATGGCTTGGTATTGAAGAGTTCGTATGCGCTAAAGAAGCCTGTAATAACAGAGCATATCGCTATAACTAACTGTGTGATAACTGGATATAAGCTTGGCACATTGCTCGATGGTAGCTACGTTCCTGAAAAGGTGGGCTGGGTATGCGGAAGATTTAAGCTCGGCACCGAGTCGAATGGTGGCTACAAGAATATCTCGCTCAGCAACTGCACCTTTATGTATAGCAGCGGTTTGGCTTTCGAGGAGGTAGACCAGGGTATCATGGAGAATATCGTGGTAAACAATATCACCATGAACCATGTGCACCACTACCCTATCTACATCACCACAGGTTGCCGCAATCGTGGACCAAAGGAGCGCACCACGGTGTCTACAGGTCGCGACATAATGATTAGTAATGTGGTGGCTAACGATGTAGACTCTTTGGCTGGAATCATAGTTACTGGTATGCCTGGTGAACCTCTGCGCAACATATCGCTAAGCAACATTCGTTTGCAATATCGTGGTGGTGGCAAAGCAGAATTGGCTAAGAAGGAATATCGCGAGCAAGGCACAAACTATCCTGAGCCTAAGTTTGCAAAAGAAACTCCAGCCTTCGGACTTTACGCTCGCCACGTGGATGGCATCGAGGTTGACAATGTGAGCTTCACAACCATAAAGCCAGACTATCGTCCAGCCATAATGTTAGACGATGTGAAGAATGAGCGCATCACCAACATCAAGGCTGATTTGCAAAAAGGAAGTAAAATGATAGTGAAGAAGAATGTTGCGAAATAACAACAACTAAGAAATAACAATAATAAAAGCCAAGAAATATGATTTTCTTGGCTTTTATTTTTTACTTTTATTGCTTAAATGTGTATTCGATCATCGAAAGAGATATCTTCTAACGAGATGATGAATACACATATTTTTTGCCCGTCCACACGAGCTTGCGCTTATCAGCAATGGCTGTCATGCTTGCCTTATTGTCCTTAGCTGCCATTGGCAACGACAACGAAAGGCAGATATCGTCGTTTTCTATCGACTGCTGAGCGCTAACGAGCGCCACTACAACATCGTTTCTAAGCTCCGCGTATCGCTCTTGGCTTATGCTATCAGGCTTGATATATAGACTGTCGGCTACATCTGCGATAGATGCAAAAGGCAGATATTTGCTTGCATCCAACTGCTGCCAATCAAGGCTATAGAAGCTTATCTTGCTCTCTGGCTTAGGAGCCTTGTAGGTGTAGACCATGCACACCAAGGTGTCACCTTCGGCTGTAGGCAAAAGGCGCATAGAGAGCTCGCTGGCTTTTGAAACCATAATGTGGAGATAGTTTGACGTTATGGTATCCATCACGCTATGCGAACCGAGGCGATTATCCACTTCAGCCTTAACCTTATAGTCAACAAGGTCGAGCATTTCAAGTCGGCGTACTTTATCAATTGCAAATACTAAAGAATCAGGCATCGACTTCCATACGCTTCGGATTTCTCGTGCTTGCGTAGTTATCGACAAAGCTACAAGTATCAATGCCAATATATTTCTTCTAAACAACATATCGATATTATTTGATTATTTATAAGTATTAGAATTCAAACGGACCATATCTTAGCTGTGCCGACCATCGACCTTTGTATGGCGACACAAAGATAGTGAACAGATGTCCAAATTCCATAGGCGAACGTCCACCTTTGTAAAAAGCTGTATGCCTATCTTCATAGTCCTTGGTCATGTCATGCGACTGCTTCATCACTTTTGCAATATCTTCTAAATGACGTAAAGAAGTACTTTTCGTAGGTGTCATACAGATGAAACGCGCTTCAACCAACACTCCTTGAGCGAACTTAAAGTAAGCCTCGTTCCACGACATACCTTCGTATTTCACATTTTTATAAACTACCTTGCCATCAACCTCAGTAGTAGGCTTGCCAAGCATGGCTTCGATGTTTCTCATAGCGTCGGGATATCTTGATCCAAACAATTCGGTAGACAGAGTATGCGCATAAGATAGAGCAAACATCCATACACATATAGTCAACAAAAAAAATTTTTTCATATATTCTTTAGTTCTTATTCGTTAATAGCGCCACACTTATGGCATTTGCCTTTGCTATGCATCAAAGCTCCACATTTGCCACAACGATATGGCATGCGATTGTGGCGGAAATGGCGACGCAGGGCAAAGTATATATATATAATAAGGAGTATATAGCCTACATAGTAGAGCGAGGTGATGCTGAAGATGATATAGTTGGCAGCGCAAACGGCAAGCAGTCCGCTAAGATAGATTACGGCATCGCCAAAAGGAAGCTGATGGCGCACATCGTCGACAGCAGCCAAGCCAACGAGCAACATCGACCATACTAAGCACAAGAAGATGGACAACTCGAGTGGCAGACCAAAGGGGTTGAGAGTGGGATGATAATAGAAATGACGCCACATCTCAGGATTGAAAGTCTGGATATGGGCATAGAAGGTTGCCGACGTTGCTACAAGCATGGCGAGCAACGAAGGATAGAAAGAATTGATATCGCGAACATGCACTATCGGAGCCTTATGCTTGAGCAGATGGCGTATCCAATAAGATATCACAATAATGCCTATCACCACAAGGAAGATGATGAGGTGGACATCGGAGAAGATGGAGATGAACTGCGAGATTGGATCGTCGGGCACCACCTTGTTAAGAAACTGCGACTCACGAGTCCAGCCGAAGCGCGAATCTTCGGTAGCCAATTCCACCCACACAGAGTCGATGCTGTCGGTAGGGATAATGCGGATTTCAGCCACAGCCAGCATGTCGTGCTTGTAGGCGGCAAAGGAGTCGACCTCCATGCCTGTAGACAATATCTCTTCAGGTTGTTGCGAATATAGCATCACAGAATCTTGCTTCACCACAAAGTTATAGTTGTTGGTGTAGTGATGCTCTGAGAAAAACGATAGAGAGTCTATCTGATGTTCGCTGAGCTGCACCATAGCTTCATTCTTCTTGCCCGCCTTATGATAGCATGAAGATAGCATCGAAAGTAGGAAAAGAAGGATGAGGAGCGAAGAAGTATTGTTGATGATTCTTCTTGCTATAGTGGGTGAAGAGAGATTGCGCATGATGATATTATTCAGAAATTACATTCATTTGACATTCGTCGCATTGGAACTGCAGACGGAATCTTCTGCCGTCGCCAAGACGAAGATATAATGGCTCGTGCCATGTAGGAGCCTTATCGCCACGTTTCACACAATGACCTAAGGCATAGCGAAGACAATGGCGGCATTGCATAACGAGAGCCGACTTCACAGGCTCCACCTCGTAGGCTTTGCTCTGAGCGGTTAATCCCTCGACAACATAGAAGCGCGAAGCTTCGCTATTAGAGATGTTGTAGGTGTAAGGAAACTTGCGATATTCCGGTTGCCAACAAAGGTTGTCAGCTCCTGGCTTAGCGCTATGATTAGCAACCTTAGCAGCCTTAGCAACATCAGCTGTTGCCGAGTCAGCCTTCATGTCTACCATTTCCTCATAAGCTTCGATGGCTCTACGACGAAGGTCGGCAAGTAGGCTCGAAGGAATGAAACACTCCTCAACTCCACTACCAAGCTCCACTTGCGAGCATACGTATGGAGTGTTGCCAAGTTTGGTGAGCTGTCGCTGGATGTTAGCCGTCTGTGGCTTCTGCGCCTGCTGATGTTCACATTCGAGTGATGCCATAGGATTGCCATCGATAGATAGTTCAAAGCCTTCGTCTATCATATCCAAGCGCATGGTGATAGTGAGTTTTCGTTGAGCTGTAGTGCCAGCAAGTATGCGTTCGAAAGCCACATCGTTGTTGCGATAGAGAGCCATGCCTGGTTTCAAGCCTGCAGGCATACGCAAAGGGAATAGTCTGCCACCCTCAGCACGGTTTACTCTGAAGCCTTCCAACTCTCGCTGCGCATTTATAAAGCATAGTCCGTCGCCATTGGCAAAGGCTGCCAAACCAGCAACGTTGAAGCTGTTGCCTCTAATCTCCTTAACCTTTCCAACATATTCGCCAAGAGCCTTTGGAGTGTCGAAAGATACGATATCGCGTTGGCGACCCTTAAGGAAATATGTGGTGAAGCCACGATTGAAGGTCTTCTTCAATTCGGGTGTAAACGAATATTCCACCTCGCCCTTAGAAGCACGACAATACTCCTGAGGACGGCGAGATATAAGTTTGTTGAGTTGCTGCGAATATGCCGAAACAACATTCTTGACGTAAGCCACATCCTTTAGTCTGCCCTCTATCTTGAAAGAGCATGCGCCAGCATCGGCAAGTTCTTCGAGATGGTCTATTTGGCAAAGGTCTTTTAGCGACAGCAGATGGCGCTGGTGTTCTATCTCCTTGCCGTCGGCATCGATAAGGTCGAACTTCATTCGGCAGAACTGAGCACATTCGCCACGGTTGGCACTACGGTCGAAACAATATTGCGAAGCATAGCACAAGCCAGAATAGCTAACGCACAATGCTCCATGAACAAACACCTCGAGCTGCAACTCAGGGTCGGCATCGTGGATGGTGCGAATTTCTTGCGTAGACAGTTCGCGTGCCAACACCACTCGCTCCATGCCATGGTCGCGAAGCCAAAGCGCCTTCTCCTTGGTGCGAGTGTCGCATTGGGTAGAAGCATGCAACGGTATGATGCCACGACAAAGTTTTGCCAATCCCATATCCTGCACCAACAAGGCGTCTACTCCTATGGCTGCAAGCTGACGCACGAGAGCCATAGTGTCGTCGAGTTCGTGTTCGTAGATGATGGTGTTTACCGTTACGTATACCTTTGCGCCATACTTATGAGCATGAAGGCATAGGGAGGCAATATCTTCGATGGAGTTGCCGGCAGCAGCACGTGCACCAAAGCGTGATGCACCAATATATACTGCATCGGCACCATGGTCGATGGCGGCAATACCGCATTCCAAGTTTTTGGCAGGAGCCAAGAGTTCGAGGGTTCGCATTATGTAGTAAATAATGTATTATTCTATCTTATTAATAATGTGAGAATCAGATATTATTAATAAGGTATTATTCAATCTTATTAATATCGTATGGTGTTTCCTGGTAAACATAATAGTTTATCCAGTTGCTGAACAGCAGGTTGGCATGAGCACGCCATGTCACCATAGGTCCCTTGGCAGGATCGTTGTCGCGATAATAGTTCTTAGGCAATTCCACATCGTCGCGCTTGCCTGCATCGCGGCGGTATTCCTTATCCAAGGTGTCGGGTGAATATTCGAAATGGCCTGTTATGAAAAACTCTCTTCCGCCACGAGCCATCACTATGCTCACACCACTTTCCTCAGATTCGGCAATGATGGTGAGTTGTGGATCTTTCTCGATATCGCTTCTGTGAACTTCGGTATGACGGCTATGAGGCATAGCAAAAACGTCGTCGAAGCCACGGAATATAGGCAACATTGGTTGAAGAGTTTTTTGTGGGAAGATACCAAACATCTTCTTAGGCAGCGGATATTTAGGGATGTTGTAGAAATGGTATAGTCCTGCCTGAGCAGCCCAGCAAATATATAGAGTACTGGTGACGTGGGTTTTAGCCCAATCAAATATCTGAGTAATCTCGTCCCAGTAAGCCACATCCTCGAAAGGCATAGTCTCGACGGGAGCACCAGTAATAATCATGCCATCGAACTTTTCGTTGCGCAAGATGTCGAAATCCTTGTAGAACATCATCATATGTTCCACAGGTGTATTCTTTGGGGTATGACTTTTTAGCTTCATGAAGTTTATCTCCATCTGAAGCGGAGTGTTCGACAATAAGCGTATGAGGTCGGTCTCGGTGGTTATCTTAAGCGGCATGAGGTTTAGGATAACTATCTTCAACGGACGAATCTCCTGGCTATGCGCCCTACTCTCGTCCATCACGAAGATGTTTTCCTGCTTCAGCATTTCTATTGCTGGTAGTTTATCTGGTAATCTTAGTGGCATCGTTAGTTACTCTTATGATTTTTGTATTTATAAAGGGGAGTTGCTATGAACTCCCCTTTTTTATGTTGTTTACCAAAGTTTTACTCTATCCTTGGCAGGCACGAAGAGCTTGTCGCCTTCCTTCACACCAAATGCATCGTACCAAGCATCGATTTGTGGGAGAGCTGCGTTTACGCGCCATTTGCCCAAAGCGTGAGGGTCGCCCTTAGTACGGTTGCGAATCTCCTTGTCGGTGATGTTGGCAGCCCATACGCCAGCATAAGCGATAAAGAAGCGCTGCTCTGGAGTAAGACCATGGATAGTCTTGAGAGGCTTCTTAGCTGTGGCATGCTTAAAGGCGTTGAAAGATACCATCAAACCTCCGTGGTCGGCAAGGTTCTCACCAAGGGTGAACTCGCCATTGCCCTTAAGACCTGGCAATACCTCGATGTTAGAGAAGAAGTCTGCGCAAACCTTAGCACGCTCGTTGAACTTATCAGCATCGCCATCTGCCCACCAGTCAGTCATATTACCTGACTTGTCGTAGTGACGACCCTGGTCGTCGAAGCCGTGAGTCATCTCATGACCAATTACCACACCGATAGCTCCATAGTTGAAAGCGTCGTCGGCCTTAGCATCGAAGAAAGGATACTGAAGGATACCTGCAGGGAAGCAGATCTCGTTGGTTGTTGGGTTATAGTATGCGTTTACGGTCTGTGGCGACATCATCCACTCGTCGCGGTCAACTGGCTTACCAGCCTTTGACTCGATAGAGAACTTGTTCCAGAACTTTCTGCACTCAAGGATATTGTCGTAGTATGACTTCTTAGGGTCGATGGTAAGAGCTGAAACATCCTTCCACTTGTTAGGATATCCAATCTTTACATAGAAAGCAGCGAGCTTGTCGAGAGCGGCAGCCTTGGTAGCCTCGCTCATCCAGTCTTGTGCCTTGATGCGCTCAGCCAAACTTGCCTGAAGGTTCTTCACCAACTGCTCCATGCGAGCCTTAGACTTTGCAGGGAAATATTTCTCGCAATACATCTTGCCAAGAGACTCGCCCAAAACGCCGTCTACCTGTGATGTAGCACGCTTCCAGAGTGGCAACATCTCGGTACGTCCGCTCATTGTCTTGCCATAGAAATCGAAGTTAGCGCTTACAATCTCGTTGCTAAGATAAGATGCAGAACTGCAGATTACGTTCCACTCAATATAAGCCTTGAGCTCTGCTGCGCTCTGTGTTGCGATGAGCTTGTCTACGCCTGCGAAGAAGTCTGGCTGACCAACTACGAGTTCTGCGAAGCAATTGTCGGCAATGCCTTCAGCCTTGAGCTGCTTGGTAAGACCGATATGAGGATAGTTAGACTCAAACTCCTTGATGGTCATCTTGTTGTAGTTAGCCTCTACATCACGAAGCTCGGTATTGTTCTTAGAAACGAGAGCCAATGTAGTCTCATAGCGCATGATGAGGTTAGCATTCTCCTGAGCCTGAGCCTCAGAGAAGCCGTAGAGCTGGAACATCTTAGCGATGTGCTTCTTGAAAGCGTTGCGGATTTCAGTTGTAGCCTCATCGTTCTCAAGATAGTATTCCTTTTCGCCAAGGGTTAGACCGCTCTGAACCAACGAAAGGATGTTCATTGAAGCATTCTTCTCGTCAGAGCCAAAGTAGTAGCCATAAGGAAGACCGTAGCCCATATCAGCATATTTGAGCTGCAAAGCGCGAAGAGCGTCGATGGTCTGAGCCTGCTCAATCTCTTTCATCAAAGGCTGTACAGGCGAAGCGCCCTCTTTGTCGCGACGCACGCTGTCCATAGCGAGCTTATACAAGTCGCTAAGTTTGCGCTCTACGGTACCCGCCTTGAAAGTCTTCTTAGTGAGACTTGCAATGATGTCGTTGATGCGCTGGTTGTTGTCTTCCTGCAACTGGTCGAACGAACCAAAGCGTGAGAATGCACCTGGCAGAGGATGCAACTTCTGCCAACCTCCACAAGCATACTTGTAGAAGTCGTCGGCAGGCTTTGCTGTCTTGTCCATGTTTTCCATCTTAATTCCTGCATTCGACTGCGCTGAGCCTATGCTTGGTGCTGCTATCATAAGCAACATCGGAAGGATTTCTTTCATTTTCATGATTTTGTTGTATAAATAGTTTATGAATAAATCAAGTTGTTACTCAAGATTGCTCTTCGCCTCTTCGAGTTGCTCAGATAGTTCGAGCCATTTATCGTTTTCTTCGTCGAGCTTTTGCTTTGTTGAGGTATATTCCGTAACGAGAACCATGTCGGATGCCTTTTCTGGTTGCATAAACAGCTCGTCGAGCTCTGCTATGCGGGCTTCCATATCGGCAATATGCTTCTCACATTCTTCCACAGCTCGCTGAATCTTCTTTATCTTCTTCTGCTCTTCCTTGCGCTCGGCATAGCTTTGCTTTTTTTGTGAAGAGCTTGATGATAGTGAAGAATCGCTTTGCTTAGAGCTTGATGAAGAATTGCTATTTGCTTCTTCATTCTTTCCTTTTCTATCGTCACCACCCAGGGCTGCTTGTATGCTATCGGCATTATGCTCACGCAGATAGTCGTAGATGCCACCAAGGTGTTCTCTTACGGCTCCGCCACCAAATTCATACACCTTGCTCACCAGGCCATCCAAGAACTCACGGTCGTGGCTCACGATGATGGCAGTACCGTCGAAAGCTTTAATGGCTTCTTTCAGCACATCCTTTGATGGCATGTCGAGGTGGTTGGTAGGCTCATCGAGGATGAGAAGGTTGACTGGTTCCATGAGCAGTTTTATCATAGCCAGTCGGCTACGCTCGCCACCACTCAGCACCTTTACTTTCTTTTCAGAAATCTCGCCACCAAACATAAATGCACCAAGCAGGTCGTTGACCTTTAGTCGCATTTCGCCTGTAGCCACTTGGTCGATGGTATCAAAGATGCTAAGGTTTTCGTCGAGCAGCTGTGCTTGGTTCTGAGCGAAATAGCCTATCTGTATGTTGTGGCCCACTTTCAATGTGCCATCAAAAGGTATCTCGTTCATGATACACTTCACGAGAGTAGACTTACCTTCGCCATTCTTACCTACAAACGCCACTTTCTCGCCTCGCTTTATAGTAAGCGTAACGTCAGAGAAGACGGTATGGTTGCCATAGGTCTTGCTTACTCCATCGCAGATTATCGGATAGTCGCCACTACGCAAACATGGTGGAAACTTCAAGTGCATAGCCGAATTGTCAACCTCGTCGATTTCTATAGGCACTATCTTTTCCAACTGCTTGATGCGGCTCTGCACCTGCACAGCCTTGGTTGGCTTATAGCGGAATCGCTCTATAAAGTCTTTGATGTCGGCAATCTCTTTCTGCTGGTTCTCGTAAGCACGAATCTGCTGCTCTCTTCTTTCGGCTCTGAGCACCACATACTCGTTGTATTTCACCTTATAGTCAACAGCCTGACCACAGGTAATCTCGATAGTGCGATTGCTAACATTATTGATGAAAGCACGGTCGTGGCTCACCAATACCACAGCCTTGGCGCTTTGAGCCAAGAACTGCTCGAGCCATTGTATACTCTCGATATCGAGGTGGTTGGTAGGCTCATCGAGCAATAACACGTCGGGTTTCTGCAGCAATATCTTTGCCAACTCTATACGCATACGCCATCCGCCAGAGAACTCAGATGTTGGTCTATCCATATCTGTACGCGAAAAGCCTAAGCCTACCAAGGTGCGTTCCATGTCGGCTTCATAGCTTTCGCCACCTATCATCATGTATCTATCGTGCTCTTGTGTGTAGCGCTCCACAAGCTGCATATAGTCGTCGCTCTCGTAGTCGGTGCGCTCAGCCATTTCTGCAGCCAGCTTGTCCACACGTTCCTTCATCTTTATAGTAGATGCGAAAGCCTTGCGAGTTTCTTCTCTCACGGTGGTGTTGTCTTGAAGCTTCATCACCTGTGGCAGATAACCAATGGTGGTATCATTCGGTATTGCCACGGTGCCAGCTGTAGGCTGCTGCTGACCACACAATATCTTCAACAAGGTAGACTTGCCTGCTCCATTCTTTCCCACCAAGGCTATGCGGTCGCGATCGTTGATCACAAAGCTCACATCGTGGAACAATGGACGAGCACTAAACTCTACCTTCAATCCTTCTACTGATATCATCGTTTAATAAATATTACCTTTATGAACATGCAAAGGTAATATAAATAGGTAAATTAGGCAAAAATCTGCATATCCTTTTAGATTTTATTGTCTTTTTCACATAATTGTCGCTTTTATTGTATACCTTTGCCAACCATTTATCAGACTTTTAATTAAAATCATGAATACATTTACAAACATCATTGCCAAAGAACTACAGCTGCCTGCAAGTGGCGTAGATGGCACCCTGCAACTGCTCGACGAGGGTTGCACCATACCTTTCATAGCTCGCTATCGCAAGGAGCGCACAGGCGGTCTTGACGATGTGCAGATAGGCGATATTAGTGCAAGATACGACAAGCTTAAGGAGCTGGCAAAGCGCAAAGAGACTATACTGAAGAGTATCGAAGAACAAGGCAAACTCGACGACAAACTAAAGAAGAAGATTGAAGACTGTTGGGATGCTAACACCTTGGAGGATATATACTTACCTTTCAAGCCTAAAAGAAGAACTAGAGCACAGATAGCTCGCGAATATGGTTTAGAGCCATTGGCTACTATGATACTTCTGCAGCGTGAAAATGATATCGAAGCTGCTGCCAAGAGACTCATCAATAGTGCTGCTGTTCAGAAGGCGTTGGCAGAGCATAAGGTGAAGGAATTCACAATAGATGATGCCCTTCAGGCTGCTAAGGATATCATAGCTGAAAACATCAGCGAGAGCGAGGATTGTCGTCATCAACTGCGAGCAACCTTTAAGCGTGAGGCTGAGATTGCATCAAAGGTGGTTAAGGCTAAGGCTGATAGCGAAGAGGCACAGAAGTATCGTGACTACTTCGATTTTGCCGAACCATTATCTCGTTGCACAGGCAACCGACTGTTGGCTATGCGTCGTGGTGAGGCTGAAGGAATATTGCGCATAAAAATATCTATTGATGGTGAGCGTGCTACTGAGAGATTGAAACGGCAGTATATTCGTGGCAACGGCAAATGCTCGCAACTGGTGGCAGAGGCTGTTGAGGATTCATATAAGCGTCTGCTTGTGCCAAGTATAGAGAACGAATTCTCGGCTCTGAGCAAAGAGAAGGCTGACGACGAGGCTATAGAGGTGTTCACCACTAACCTACGCCAGCTATTGCTTGCTGCACCATTGGGACAGAAGTCGGTGATGGGTGTAGACCCTGGTATCAGAACGGGATGCAAGGTGGTGGTGCTCGACAAGCAGGGCAACTTGCTATTCCACGATGTAGTGTTCCCATTCCCTCCTAAGGGCAATGCCGAGAATGCTGCACGCCATTTTGCCAAGATTGCTGCCAAATATAGCATAGAAGCTGTAGCTGTGGGCAACGGTACTGCAAGTCGCGAGACTACCGACATTCTCAATAAGGTTTTCTCTGAGGGCGACAACCAAAAGCCTGTCTATGTGGTTAGCGAGGATGGAGCTTCGATATATTCGGCATCGAAGATAGCACGTGACGAATTCCCTGACCAGGACGTTACGGTTAGAGGTGCTGTTTCGATAGCTCGCAGACTGATGGACCCTTTGGCAGAGCTTGTGAAGATTGACGCTAAGAGCATTGGCGTGGGACAATATCAGCACGATGTAGACCAGACTAAGCTCAAGAAGAGTTTGGACCAAACGGTGGAGAACTGCGTTAACCTTGTTGGTGTGAACGTGAATACAGCCAGTCAGCAGTTGCTTACTTACATCAGCGGTCTTGGTCCTGCATTGGCTAAGAATATCATCGAATATCGTCGTGAGAATGGCGACTTCACATCGCGTGCGCAACTCAAGAAGGTACCTCGCCTTGGTGCCAATGCCTACACACAATGTGCAGGTTTCTTGCGCATTCCTAATGCCAAGAATCCATTGGACAATAGCGCCGTACACCCAGAGAGCTACGACATTGTGAAGCGGATGGCTGCTGACAGCGGATGCACCGTTAAGGAGCTGATAGCTAACAAAGAAAGGCTTAAGGCTATCAACATAAAGAACTATGTATCAGACACTATAGGCTTGCCTACGCTTACAGATATCATGAAAGAATTGGATAAGCCAGGACTCGACCCACGAGGCGAGGTTGAACAGTTCTCATTCTCTGACGACATCCATGAGCTTAAGGATGTTGAGGTAGGAATGGTGGTACCTGGCATCGTTACCAACATCACCAAGTTTGGTGCCTTTGTCGATATTGGTGTTCACCAAGATGGTCTAGTTCATATCTCGCAGATGTCGTCGAAGTTTATCCACGACCCTAACGAGGTAGTGAAGCTCCATCAGCATGTGATGGTAAAGGTTACCGAAGTTGACCTCGTGCGCAAGCGTATTGCGCTAAGCATGAAGGGTGTATAAACCGAAAGGCGTATTATAAAACAAGAAGAACCCGCCAATCAACATTATACGATGTTGGTCGGCGGGTTTTTAAGGTATTTTTTCAAATCATTAGTCAGTGATTCTCTCAAGCTGAACAGTAAAATGACGCATCAATGGAGCCTCCCATGCAATACGCACACCATGAGTAATCTGCATACGACGGTCAAAAACATTTTTCAGAGCTGCCGCTATAACAGCCATATGATTGTCGGTATATACGCGACGTGGAATGGCCAAACGTAAAAGGTCGAGACCATTAAAACGATTCTCGCGTGTTACAGGGTCGCGGTCTGCGAGCAGATATCCAATCTCACATCCGCGGATGCCAGCCTCAAGATAGAGTTCTATGGTAAGTGTCTGAGCAGGAAACTCTTCCTTTGGCACATGGGTGAGCACCTTAGGTGCATCAACAAAGATAGCATGTCCACCAGCAGGACGCTGATAAGGAATGCCATACTCATCGAGTAGCGATGCAAGATATTCTACTTGGTGAATACGAGTCTGAAGGTTGTCAAACTCCGTATTTTCATCAAGGCCTATAGCAAGAGCATTCATATCACGACCATTCATACCGCCATAGGTAAGATAGCCTTCGAACTGCACGCAGTAGCCCTTAGCACCCTCATACCAGTCTTGACGCTTAGTTGCGATAAATCCACCCATATTCACGATACCATCTTTCTTTGCACTCATGGTCATGCCATCAGCCAATGCAAACATTTCCTTAGTGATTTCCTTGATGGTCTTATCCTTATAGCCTTCTTCACGTGTCTTAATGAAATAGGCATTCTCAGCAAAACGAGCAGAATCAAACACTACAGGCTTTCCATATTTGTCAGCTATAGCACGAACTTCTTTAAGATTCTGCATAGAAACAGGCTGTCCACCTGCAGTATTATTTGTTATGGTAACGATGATAAATGGCACTTTATCGCCATATTTTTTGAGTGCTTCCTCAAGTTTCTTAGGGTCTACATTGCCCTTGAAAGGAACTTCGAATTGTGTATCTTTAGCATCGTCTACAGTACAGTCGAGAGCTGTTGCCTTGCGTCCTTCTATATGTCCTTTGGTAGTATCGAAGTGAGAATTTCCAGGCACAATATCGCCTTCGTGCACGAGGTATGAGAAGAGCACATTCTCTGCAGCCCTACCCTGGTGAGTAGGTATCACATACTCAAATCCAGTAAGTCGGGTGATTGTCTCTTTAAGCTTAAAGAAAGATGTTGCACCGGCATAACTTTCGTCACCAAGCATTACTCCTGCCCATTGACGATCACTCATTGAGCCTGTACCAGAGTCGGTGAGTAAGTCGATATAAACTTGTTCGGCTTTGAGCTGAAACACATTATAGTGTGCTTCTTTAATCCATTGTTCACGTTCCTCACGGGTACTCCTACGGATAGGCTCTACCATCTTAATTTTCCAAGATTCTGCAAAAGGTAATTCCATAGATAAGTCTTTTTAGTTAAATAGGTTAAATAATAAGCCATAAAAGGGCTTTAATAGATTGTCAGCTTCAAATTTAAGAAATCATTTTCATCCAAACGATATTCTTAACCAACTTTTTTCAATTAAATTTATTTTTTTAACACTGTCTGTATAATAAAATCAGGAAAAGAAAGAAAAGACATAATACGTGATACTTGCCCAAGTATCACGTAATACTTTTTTCGCTATCATTATGGCTCACCCGATAAATCTAGGGGGATTATTGATTATAACCAGTCAAGAAAGTTGCAAAGACCAGCCTGGAAGGCTGTACACATCGCTTGCGATGTAGGTAA
>ERZ1026862.725-NODE-725-length-21678-cov-39.491791_pt1 | contig 21678 bp, 32 predicted proteins | sample MGYA00380161_ERZ1026862 | MGnify/ENA primary metagenome ERZ1026862 (study PRJEB33269, sample SAMEA4719797) | human gut metagenome | biome: human-associated habitat; feature: organic feature; material: feces | place: Cameroon | collected 2013-10 ... | reverse complement strand
CATAGTCAATAGAGGATAAAAAACGCTTTTCTATGTTTCTGTATTTGCATAAAATCTCGTTTTTAACCGCAAACTTTACCAAATCAAAGGCTTTCTGTACGCTTACGCTTAACTTCTTAGCTATATACTTATATGATATACCATTCTCTCTGAACTTATTGCCGTAGCCAAAACGATTACAAGCCTTCTTAGCCGCCTTTAACTCTTTCAAGCCTTTAGGGTACTTAGTCTGCTGAATCATTTGCTTAGCGTAATTCTTTCGATTCTGTACATCAATGATAAGCATAGCAGATAAGGTATCTTCTATGAACTTTACATTCTGTGCATAGGCATTCTTTTTAGAATCATTCCTTGAAATAAACTCGATATTAGGAACGAGAACGTTCCTGTGAGAGGTATGACTTTTTAGAGATTTGAAGACGAGACAACGATTATTCTTGCCCGTGAACTCAACCAAGCCCATAGCCTTCAATGTATCAATACGCTTGCGGACAGCACAGGCACTTACTCCCGTGATTTCGTGAAGTTTATTGATGCTCCATCTTTGCACGGCAGAAGACTTGACCCTTGTCTTAATGAAAAGGGAAAATGCAATTGCCTTCCTTAACTCGGGATTGCAATACATATCGTTCAATATCTTTCTGCGTATCTCCATTTTACAGATGCTTTAAAAAGTCAAGAGCAGCAAAGAAATGGGGATTCTCTGCTGCTCCGTATTTAGTAGCCTGGCGGCTCACGTAAATCCAAAATCTTACACATTAGAAAGTTCCCCATAAACTCGCTAAGTGATAGTGTTTTTTTCTTAAACACATCGCAAAATTAATAAAAATCTGTCAAATAACCAAATCTTCTATTAATAAATTTAAAATAATTAATAGTTTTTATTCGCTTTTTAATAGATTTTTATAACTTTGCATCATATTTTCTATTAATAACCAAATAATAAGTAATAGCGTATGATATACAATCAGTATCAGCAGTACGAACTCTCCGACCGCATCATGCAAGCGGTATGCGAGGTAGGCAAGGTTACCTTTATGGAACTTTGCTCTGCGGTGAAGAGCGTCAAACTCAACACCCTTAGAGGACTATACTGCCTCATAAGCCGTGATTATTGCATCCACCCCGACCGCTCGGCTCGCCTACTCTGCCGCACCAGAGCTAACGTTATCAACCAAGCACGAAAGTATATGCAATACGTTCAGTCAAAGGATAAGTACACCTTATCCATATATAACCAAATCGTTGAACTCTTAAAAAGCAACAAAGAATGAAAAGAACAGATTATGAGCTTACCCTGCCCGACCAGCTCTTCCCAACGGACAATGACCTAGAGATTCCGACACTCGACATGGATATGCAAGCCAAGGAGTGTCAGTCACCCTTCCTTTGCTTCGGCGAACAGAAGAGAACCTTCAACCTCAATGGCGAAGGCTCTTTGCACTTCTATACCGATGATTACCGCTTCTCAGCTATCTACGAGCACCCTGAGAAAATATTGCAGCATCACCCTGCCGTTATCGTTGAGCCGAACTTCTCCCTTTATAATGAGATGCCCGTATCTTTCGGCTTGCAGGCTATCTACAAGAAACGTTGGATTGCCCGTTGTATGCAAAGCAAGGGCATCGGTATCTTCGTTGACCTAAATGTGGCGCAGAAGTTCTACCGCCTCAATATGATTGGTGTTCCTCGTGGATGGCAAGCCTTCGCTACCCGTGGATATTCGGATAGACTGAACAACCTCGCCTTTGAGTATTCCATCGCTAGCGATTGGGCAGAGGGCAAAGAGCCGCTATTTGTTATCTACGGCGGCGGTGCTGAGTGTCGGCGGTTCGCCCAGACCCATAGAGGTTGCATCTATATCAACTCCGTTGTCACCACCAAGAAGCAGCTTGCTGCTTTGCAGAAGATTCACGAGGGTGTCGCTTTCATCGGTGAAGAGTTCTCTGTAAAGGCGCAGCTTGATAAGCTCACCCCTTTCTCCAAGCAGATTGAGGACTTCCGAGCAGATAACGTCTCTAAACAGATTGAGGAAAAGTAAGATTGTTTATGCGAGATATGGCATTTATTTGCTGTATCTCGCTTTCTTTTGTATCTTTGCATCAGCAAAACGGAAATAGTGGAATATAAGTTCTGAGGTATCATAACTATATGTATTAGTTAAGATTTGGTTAAATGAAAATAATAGTTAGTTTTTAGTCTATAAGCAGCCGCCTGTGATAGGTAGCTGCTTTTCTTATATATAATATATACTAGGTATAAGAATCTAAGAGAAGCATGAAAATGTCTTAATATAATCATAAGAATCCATCATTTTATATTAATTTCTATTAAAATATTAATATTATTCCCGAAAATAGTTGGTACTTTGAGATATTTTTATTATTTTTGGAGTGTAAATAATAAGTTTAACAATATAAGATAGGAGATACGACAATGAAGTATATCAAATTAGTAGTCAACAAGATTGATAGCAAAGAAGCTACAAGAAGAATCAACGCTTTAATAGATTCCATCAACTCCAAAACATTATGGAATGATAAGGTTAAGTTCTTAAAGAATGACGCAGCGAATGAGAGTTTGGAAAATATGACGAAAGCCGTTTCTGCCGTTTATAACATCAAACCTTCTGAATTTAAAAAGGTTGAAGAGTTGGAAGATGTGACTTTTAATAAAAAGAAAGGAGGTTCTATTTTTTGGGAAAAGTATAGAGAGAACGAAACTGATACTATTGAGATAGGTACGATAAATAGACATGGTAAAATCGCAAATATCGTAAGAACTTACGAGGAAAGCGGTTGGAAATCACTGACTACCTATTATATCAATGGATATAAGACAGGAGGTAAGGATAAGTCCGTTCTACAGATGTTTGATAAGCTTGTAAAAGCTGGAAAGATTAAATAATAACTTCAAAGGCTACTCTTTTTGGGATAGCCTTTTTTATTTGTTTACACACAATCTATTATTTTCTATTAAAACCCGAATAATCTCCGTAACTTTGCAAATAATAATTATTAAATGGTAAAGTTATGGCAAGAGAAAAGAAAATATCTCAGAGTCCGAGCATTGATGATAAAAAGCTCTTTTTGAAGATTGGTGAATACGCCGATATTGATATTACAAGGCTTGAATATAATGACGGACAGTTGGAGGGAATCAGCAAGAACCCTCGCTACCTCAAAGAGAGCGAACACGATAAACTCAAAAAGTCGCTTACTGATAGCCCCGAGTTCTTGGAGTATAAGCCATTGATGGTTTATGCTATGGATAATGGTAACTATGTCACTATCTGCGGTAACATGCGCCTTCGTGTCGCCAACGAGCTTCGCCTTGATGGTCATTCCGAGTTCGATACCATCCCTTGCGTTGTCCTCAAAGCCGATACGCCTATTGAGAAAATCAAGGAGTATGCTATCAAGGATAACGTGCAAGCTGGTAATTGGGATTGGGACGAGCTTGCTAATGGTGAGTGGGAAACCGATGATTTACAAAATTGGGGCGTTGATTGCTCTTTTCTCAATACTGATGAAAACGATACCGATATTGATGAGCTATTTGAAGATGCTCAAAATACCGAGAGCAAAGTTAAAGATATTAAGCTCTCCGTCCATATTCCGCAAGAGTTGGAAGATAAGGTAGATGAGATTAAGGAGATTATTAAGTCTGCCGTTTCCGAATACGAAGGTGTGGAAATAAAATAATAGAGATATGGAAGTCTATCTTGCGGGAGGGCTTACTGGAAATCTTAGTAAGTTTTGGAAAAGTGTTAGTATTGAATTATATATAGCAGGGACTTTAAGCAGACCCTATGTTTATGAAAAGGCTATGGGTGTTTTTTTAGCAGGCGACCCCCCATTAAAGAACGTCAAGGATGCCGATTGGGAAGGATTAAATATATTGGAAACTTACTATTATCTACAGAATAATAAAGAGTTTCCTCGATTGATAGACAATTTTCAGAATTTCCTATTAGATAGCGGTGCTTTCACATTTATGTCGGGAGCAGGTGTAGTTGATTTCGATAAATACGTAGAAGGATATGCTGCATTCATTAAGAAGTGGAACGTGAAGAACTTCTTTGAGCTTGATATTGATTCCGTTGTTGGTATCAGAGAGGTTGAAAGACTTCGTGAAAAGCTCGAAAGATTAAGTGGACGTAAGCCTATCCCCGTTTGGCATAAGTCACGAGGAAAAGAGTATTTTGTTGAAATGTGCAAGAATTACCCTTATGTCGCTATCGGTGGCATCGTAACCAAAGAAATACCTATCAATAAATATGAGAAGTTATTTCCTTGGTTCGTAAAGACGGCACATAAATATGGCTGCAAGATACATGCCCTTGGATATACAAATATCAGAGGATTGCATACTTATCACTTTGATTCCGTGGATTCTACAGCTTGGCTTTATGGTAATATGAGCGGTTCTATATATAAGTTCAATGTCAAGAACGGAACGATGGATAAAACAAAAGCACCTGAGGGTAAGAAACTTCGCTCAAAATTGGTGGCTGCACATAATTTCGGCGAGTGGGTACGCTTTATGAAGTACGCTCGTGCTCGATTATGAAGGTTTATCTTAGTGGCATATCGGGAGTAAAGCCTTATCTCTTAAATGGAGATATTAAAGCAAACGAGGTATTTGCTCTTGAATCATTCTATTCCGTAAGAGATTGGCAGAAATCGTTGATTCCAAAGTTTGCATCATTTCTCTTGGATAGTGGAGCATTCACATTTATGAGTAATGCCGCAAAGCACGGAAATATAGATTGGCTCAGCTATGTTGATAGATATTGCGATTTTATCATAGAAAACGATATAAGACTATTCTTTGAGTTGGATATTGATAAGATTAAAGGTCTCAAATATGTAGAAATGCTACGACAGCGAATTGAAGATAAAACTCATCGCAAGCCAATACCCGTTTGGCATATAGGGAGAGGAAAAGACTATTATCTACAAATGATAAAAGAATATCCTTATATTGCCATTGGTGGGATAGCAGCAAAAGAAATGCCCATATCTAAATTTGAGGCATTATTTCCTTACATGATAGGGATGGCTCATAAGAATGGATGTAAGGTTCATGGGTTGGGATATACAAGAGTTGATAATCTACAAAAATATAGATTCGATTCCATTGATTCCACAACATGGACTGTAGGGGGGGCGATTTGGAGAAGCTTCTAAATTTGAAAATGGTAGCATAAAACGTTTATCATTTAGAGATAAGGGAGTTAAATACAAGATGGTGAGAGATAAAGAAGCTCTTACTTTATATAACTTTAAAGAATGGTTAAAATTCCAGCATTACGCTGATAAAAATTTATAGATTATGAAAGATTCATTGATTATTGTATCAGGAGGTATGGACTCGGTAACTCTCCTGCATGAGAAGAAAGAGAGTATTGCTCTCGCAGTATCTTTTGATTATGGCTCTAACCACAATCAGAAGGAGATTCCTTTCGCTAAGTTGCATTGTGAGCGACTTGGTATTAAGCACATTGTTATTTCACTCGGCTTTATTCACGACTACTTTAAGTCGTCTCTCCTTGAGGGCGCAGAAGCTATCCCCGAAGGTAATTACGATGATGAGAATATGAAATCAACCGTAGTTCCTTTCCGTAACGGCATTATGCTCTCTATCGCTTGTGGTATCGCAGAGAGTAACGGATTAAAGAAGGTGCTTATTGCTAACCATTTCGGAGACCACGCAATCTATCCAGACTGCCGCAAGAGCTTCATTGATGCCATGTCAGAGGCAATGAAGAATGGTACTTACGAGGGTATCAGCATTGATGCTCCTTATACCAACATCACCAAGGGCGAGATTGCAGCCATCGGCAAGAAGCTTGGCATCAACTACGCTGAAACTTGGAGCTGCTATAAAGGTGGTGAGAAGCATTGTGGTAAGTGTGGAACTTGTATGGAACGCAAGGAAGCTCTCCGTGATGCAGGTATCTCTGACCCAACTGAATACGAGGATGAGTAAGGCAAGTGGAGGTACACGAAACTATTCGGGTAACCCTAAGACGATGGCTAAGAGAGAATCAGAATTTCAAGCCATCGTCTCTACGGGCAACTATAAAGATAGCTACTTCGATAAAAGCGGCGGTTACTATGTGGTACATAAACATCATAATGAAATTGCTGACCCGAACACCAATAAGGAAATGTATGCCGCAGAAGTTCTTGCTAAGAAAGGTTATCGTGTTTATTTGATGAGTGAAAAATCTTATATCACTGGAGCAAAAAAGCCTGATGGCTTCAAAGAGCATTCTGTGATGGATATGAAAACTATCAACTCGGCGAGTTCTTATAAGATAGAAAATAGCTTGAAAAGTGCTGCAACACAAGGAGCGGAGGTTGCTATCCTTATACAGAACACTAAGGCTATGACAAAGGAATATGTTAAAGACCAGATTTCTATGTATCTCACTCATGCAAAAGGAAATGAAAGAGGTAACTTAAAAGAAGTTATTGTTGTTGGCTTATCAGGCAATGTTCATCGCCATAAGCTATAAGACAAAGAATAGCAAAGCAGGTACACCTCTTTGCCTTTGAAGAATAAGCGTGAAATCGAGCAGCCAGTGTACTGACCCACCCGATTTATTCTTCTCGGTCGCAAAATTAAGAATAAAAATTGAAATAACAAAATAAAAGAAAAAAAATTATGTATTACGTTTCAAAAAGAATGGAGATTGCCGCTTGTCATAAGCTGAATCTCTCTTATGAAAGCAAGTGCGCCAACCTTCATGGGCATAATTGGATTATTACTGTCTATTGCAAGGCTGAAGAGCTGAACAAGGATGGTATGGTGATGGATTTTAAGCATCTTAAACAGAAGATTCATGGTTATCTCGACCACGGAAATCTTAATAAGCTTTTGCCTTTCAATCCTACCGCTGAGAATATTGCTGAGTGGGTTACTGAGCAGTTCCCAGAGTGCTACAAGACACAGGTACAGGAGAGTGAAGGCAATATCGCCGTTTATTGTGATGATTATAAGATTGACGGAAAGGAGGCTCTCTAATGGCTAAGTACAAGGTAAACGAAATCTTCTACTCTATTCAAGGTGAGGGAAGACATGCAGGCAGAGCGGCTATCTTTGTCCGCTTCTCGGGTTGCAATTTAAAGTGTCCTTTCTGTGATACTGATTTTAAGAAGTATGAGGAAATGGGAGCTATTGATATTCTGAATAAGATTCAGTTGCTCTCACCCGATTGCAAATTCGTTGTCTTCACGGGCGGTGAGCCTACATTGCAAGTGGATGAGGAGCTTACTACTCTTCTCCAAAATTGGGGCTACTATATTGCTATGGAGACCAACGGAACGCACAAGATTCCAGGCGGTATCAACTGGGTTACATGCTCTCCTAAGTGCTTATTCGTTAAGGGCGCAGAACCTATCATTAAGGTTGCTACTGAGGTAAAGGTTGTCTTTGATGGTGAGCACGAGATTACCGATTGTGGTATTGATGCAGATTACTACTACGTTCAGCCTTGTGATACAGGTGATGCGAAGAAGAATGCTGAGATTCTGAAACAGACAGTTGCTTTCGTAGAGGCTAACCCTAAGTGGCGACTTTCCTTACAGCAGCAAAAGATTCTCAATGTGAAGTAAATCATTTTGCCTATGAATAAGAAGAAAAAAGAAAGCCCAACAAAGTATCGTCCTATCTGCTTTTACTGCGGTGGGAAACTTTATTGGGATTCATCAGGTGGGTGACCGCAGCGAGGATGATGATTCCGTAGTGGACTTCTATCATTGTATGCAATGCGGTACTTCTTATGAGGTATATGAGCCTAATGAGGAGGAGAAACAAGATTATAAAGAATTTTGGAAAGGTTAATAATATGGCTAAGATTACAAAAGAAACAGCAGAAAAGCATATCAAAGAACTCTTGGAGTATATCGGTGAAGACCCTAACCGCAAGGGCTTAGAGGGCACACCTGACCGCATTATCAGAATGTGGAAAGAAATATTCAGAGGTTATGACCCTTCACAGAAGCCGAAGATTACCACCTTTGATAACAATGATGACGGTATCGTCTATGATAACATGGTTATCGACCAAGGCGATTTCCATTCAAACTGCGAACATCATTGTGTTTGGTTTTGGGGCAAGTATTGGTTCGCATATATTCCGAACCCAAAGGGAAAGATTCTCGGTATCTCTAAGATTGGTCGTGTAGTTGATTACTGCTCCGCTCGCTTACAGATACAGGAGCGATTGGTACACGATATCGTAGATATGCTGAAAGATGCTCTCGGTAGCGAATACCCACCACTTGGTATTGCTCTCGTGATGAAGGGTCATCATTCTTGCAAAGAGTTCAGAGGCGCAAAGAAGAAGGGCATTATGACCTCTTCTTATCTTGAAGGTGCTTTCAAAGATGACCCACAAGTGAGGGCTGAGTTTATGAACCTCGTAAATGGTGATAAGTATGAAGGTTAAGTCAGTTAAAACAAAAATCTTGGAGGAAGTGGGTTTTCTGCTTCCTACCAAGAAACTTCTTTCCTCTAAAGAAAAGGTTGAAATCATGGAGCAGTTCTTGATGATGCCAGCGAAAGAGATAGTAAGGCTTCAACAAGACGGAGGAAAGCCTGTCTTTGTACAACAGATGGCAAGGTTGCTCTATAATAATAATCTTGGAGAGTACTTTAATGTACTAAAAATGTGCCGAGATATGGCAGCAGAGGAAAAAGATAATAAAGATGCTTTTCTTAAATAAAAGCTATTGTTGGGAATAAATTAGGAATAAAAGTTATTAATATGCCATTATCAAGAGATGAAAGCAAGCGTAAAAAACAGCTTGCAAACCTTGAAAAAGGTAAGTTTAAAAAAGGTGGAGTTGGCAACCCCAAGGGCAGACCACCAAAGCCTAAGACGATGTCATTGTTCATCGAGGAAATGAAGGAGAAGGGCTACGAAGTGCCTTCCTCTCAGATTATCGCAGAGTCTTTTCTGTATATCGCTACGCTGCCCGAAGACGAATTGAAGGCGGTGTTGGCTGATAAGTCACGCCCGATGATGCAACGCATTATTGCCAAGGGAATACTTGACAAGAAAGGACTTGATGTGCTCGAAAGAGTTATTGATAGAGCCTACGGAAAGATTCAGCGCATTGACCTTACAAGCAAGGGCGAGCAGATTAAGCAAGACCCATTGCAGGTACACGTTGTTACCAATAATGAAGAGTATCAGAAGATTCTCGCTGAGATTCAGAAAGAGAAGGAAAAGAAGGACGCTGAGCCAGATAAAAATATAGGAGAATAAATATATGAAAATACAGAAGAAATGGGCTATGCCAAGTGGTGATACTTTCGGTATAAAGCCAATCAGAGAACTTTTTGATAAATATAATAAAGGTGGTGTTATTATTGACCCATTCGCAAAGGATTGCAAGCTCGGAACAATTCGCAATGACTTAAATCCGAACTGCGATACTCAGTATCACCTTGACGCATTAAAGTTCCTTCAAGGGCAGAAATCTAACTCTGCTGATATGGTATTATACGACCCACCTTATAGTGTTACACAAGCATCTTTGCTATATAAGGATTTTGGTAAAGAGAAATTGGAGGTAAATGTCTCTAATGCCAAATATTGGTCTTTATGTAAGAAGGAGATTGCAAGAATATTAAAGAATGAAGGTATCTGTATTTCTTGTGGTTGGAATACACAAGGAATAGGAAAATGTAACGGAGCGGTATGTAAAGAGATTCTTATCGTAGCACATGGCGGTTCGCACAACGATACCTTAGTCACAGTTGATGAAATAAAGAAATAAGAGCAAATAAAGGATAACAGAGATATGCCGCACGTATATTTAGCAAAGAACTACATGAGGGTAAAGGCAGCGAAAGAAGCAGGGTTCACAACTTGCTCTCTTCAAGGCTCAAGTCGTAGTGCCAAGACGTATAGTGTTGTGCAGTTCCTTTGTATGCTTTGCTTCAACTATGCTGGAACGACCGTTTCCATCATTCGTGCTGGTATGCCTTCTATTAAACGTACCGTATATCGTGACTTCAAGGATATTATGCTCAACTTTGGTTGGTGGAAAGATAAGTGCATGAATAAATCAGAGTTCGTTTACACCTTCCCTAACGGCTCTTGGATTGAGTTCTTCTCCACCGATAATGAGCAGAAGGTGCGTGGTTCTAAGCGTAAGATACTTTTCGTAAATGAAGCGAATGAGCTTTCTTTCATCGAATGGCAGCAGCTACAGATGCGTACCACGGAGTTCTCTATCCTTGATTATAACCCTTCCTTCTCTGAAGACCATTGGATAAATCAGGTAAACGAGGAGAAAAGCACCTATTGGTTCATTTCCACTTATAAGGACAATCCTTTCCTCGAACCAAAGGTCATCGCTGAGATTGAGAGCCTTAAATGGAAGAATCCGAGCCTTTGGCGTATTTATGGTTTGGGATTGCGCTCTATGGTTGAGGGCTTGATTTTTAAGAATGTAGTTATTGATGATTATATTCCTATTCAAGCGAACAGACACCGATACAGAGCTATTGACTTCGGTTACTCCAATGACCCTACAGCGATTATTGATGTATATATCTACGGAAAGATTATCTATATAGACGAAATATGCTATCAGACAGAAATGCTTTCTTCTGATATTATCAGAGTATTGAAAGAGGATAAAAAAAATATTGAGGTAATATCAGAGAGTGCCGACCCTCGTCTGATTGATGAAATCTATAATGCTGGTATTGATATAAAACCTGTAAAGAAGTTCAAAGGTTCTATTCAAGCTGGTATTATGAAGATGCAAGAATACACAATTCATATAACAAAACGCTCTACAAATGTAAGAAGGGAATTTAATAATTATACCTACCGCCAAGATAAGGAAGGAAAGTGGCTTAATGAGCCTATAGATATGTATAATCACGCTATAGATGCATGCCGATATGTTGTCATGGAGAAGTTATTGGGCGATTATGGCAGCGGAATGCAAGCCGCCGACATCCTCGGTCTGATGGGTTAAAACGAAATGCTTATGAAACGAACATATGATAAACAGCCAAGGGAGCATCATCGCAAACGCTCCCACTATAATAGCAGAGGAGTAGCCAAATTATCCTTTGATAATGAGAAGGCAGCCGCAAGATACATAAAGAAAAAGCGGCTGCTCGGTTACTCCGCATACCTTTGCAACGAGTGCAATCATTGGCATATTGGAAGACTGCCGAAATAGGCGTTTTTCTTTTGTTTACACAGGTTTTCTTCTTTATACCTATATAAGTTATATTATTGCTAACTTTGCCTTGTTATAACAAAAAATATTCATATATGAGAGCAATAGAACAGATAGTAGCAATACAAGATGCGAACACAGTCCGCTCGGTATTGACCGCAAGGAAAAAAGGCTTTAAGACACCACTGAGTGCGCTTGAAGAACAATGGAATCCGTCAAAGCATAAAATCTTTGATGAGGATTTCCGTCCTAAGAAGCGAATCAAAGTACCTACGGGTCAGTATGACCCTATCACACAGAAACCGATTTATAAGGATAAGAAAGTTGAGCCAGTAAGAATCGCTATCCCTGCTCAGAAGTCAATCGTAAATCTTACTGTGGGTTTCTTGCTTATGAATGCCGTTACCTATAAAGCTACGGCACATGGTGTTGATATAAAGAAGATGAACGATAAGCAGCAGAAGCTATATGACGGCATCATGCACTGCTATCACGATAACAAGATGAAGTACTTCGATAAGCGACTTGCCCGTACCCTCTTCAAGGAATGTGAGTGCGCCGAGTTATGGTATATGCCAACAGACACAGAAGGTAAGCTCCGAGGTGAAATCCGAGTTCAGTTGCTTTCACCTTCAAACGGCGATAAGCTCTACCCTCATTTCAACGATTTCCATATCATGGACGGCTTCGCCCGTGAGTACTATGTATATGATGAGCTTGGAAAATCTGAGCTACATTTTGATGTATATACAGATAGATTATGTTATCAGTACACCAATATTGACGGCGCAGGATGGAAGCTTATCTCTGCCCTACCTCATGGCTTCACCAAAGTGCCTGTCGTTTACTATAGACAAGACCAAGCAGAGTGGGAAGATGTTCAATTGGCTATTGATAGAGTGGAGACTTGTATCTCAAATTGGGGTGATACGAATGACTATTTCGGCACGCCTAAGTACTTTATCAAAGGTCGTTTGGAGGGCTTCGCAGAAAAGGGTGAGCAAGGTGCTGTATTTCAAGGTGGCAGTGATGCAAGTATGAACGTCCTTTCATGGGATAAATCACCTGAGAGTGTGAAGGGTGAAATTGCTTATCTCTTCAATATCATCTATTCATTTACCTCAACAGCCGATATCAGCTTTGAGAATATGAAGACTTTGGGCAGCAACACCTCGGGTGCGGCTATCCGTTTGATGTTCACCGCTCCTTATATGAAAGCGGATTTGAAGACAGAAATGTTCGGTGAAATGTTCACTCGCCGCTCAAATATCGTAGCTAACGGCATCTGTAATACGGGAGTTTACGTAAAGGGTATCGACCAGAGTGTTGCTGAGCAGATTGACTTTGAGCCAGTCTTCAAGCCATATCTACCAAAGAATGATGTTGAAATGTTGCAACTTATCACTTCATCCAATGGTGGTGCGAAATCTACCTCTAATCGCCGTGCTATCGAGCTTAACCCTCTCAATGATGACCCTGATAAGGTTGAGGAAGAAATGAAGAGTGAACATGAAGAAGCGTTGGCGCAGCAAGCAGCCCTTTCGGGGCTTGGTAGTGCCGCAAGTGGAAGTCAGTCAGTTTCCAATGAAGAAGAGGAGGAATAACTATGGCAAAAGGAAGTGGAAATACGAGAAAGAAGAACTCTGAGAATATAAAAGAAGCTCAGATTTTGTCAAATTTAAGAGCAACTTACGGTGATTCTTGGAATATTAATAATTTCATAAAAGCTTCTCCGTATTTTGATGAGGAAACTGTGTATGAAAATTTTAAAGAAAAATATGCACAACAAAATCCTGCCTATGGTCTCTCACAAGAAATGGATGATGTTGATAAAACGTTTAAAGACCTTGGGGAGGATAAAGAAATAGATATGACAAAAATTGATATTAGTACACCGCAAGAATTTCTCAATATATCAGATACTGCGAAGTATATGAATACTCAAAAATATAATGGGATAAAGGCGGTTAGCTATAATATGAATGGAAAAAATAAATTAATGATTGTAGATGGTAATCATCGTTTTGTTGCTGCTAAGCTTAATGGTGTAAAGAAAGTAAAAATGAGAGTTATAACAATATAAACCATGTCAAAGAAGCTCACATCAAAACAACAGAAAGAACAACTGAATAATCTGTTCGCCGTTTATAATAAGCGGTTGGGCAGATTATACAGTGATTATGTCAAGAAGCTCACCTCTCTTGGCTATGGAGAAGATGTGCTCGAAGATGATGCGCTTTTTAACTTTGATAACTTTCCGCAGTTAAAGGCTCGTTTGAACGACATCTTTAATGATTACTATCAGAATAGCCTTCTTTGTTATAAGAGCGGTATCACTGATGGCGTTGCGTTGGCGTATAACCACGATGAAATGGTTATAGGCGGTTATTCCGTGCTTACTGATAAAGCTATAAGGGTCGCACGAGATACTGCCGCAGCCACGTTTATCGCAAATCGTTTAAAAACAAAGAACGGATTGAATCTCGCTCAGATTGTTTGGAACTACTGCCAACAGACGAAGAGCGAGTTTGAAATGGCTATGAGTAATACCATTGCGGACGGAATCAAAAAAGGCTCATCAGCAGAGGAAGTAGGCAAGAGCATACGAAAGTATCTCAACGACCCAGATATGATGTATCGCCGTTATCATACTATCAAGGTTCAGAAGAACGGAAAGAAGAAAGATGTGGTGACTTGGCGCAGACGTAGAATCATTGACGGCAAGGTGCGCTTCATTGAAGAGCCATTGGAGAAGGTAGGCATGGGTGTTTATCGCTCAGCGAGAAAGAACGCTCTCAGAGTAGCAAGAACGGAGATAAATTCCGCATATCACAAGGCAAGAAATGAACGATGGCAGAATGAACCATTCGTTATCGGTCAGTATATTCACGTATCGCCACAGCACAATATTGATGATATATGCAACGACCTTGAAGGTCGCTACCCGAAAGATTATGTATGGATTTCTTGGCATCCTCAATGTATCTGCACCTCAGACCCTATCACCATACAAGGCGAGGAAAAGAAGGAGTTTTATAAACGCTTGATGGCTGGCGAGGATATGAGTAACTACGTATCCCCTTTTGCCGTGCTCACCATGCCAGAAAAGTACAATCAATACATCAAGGATAACTCTGAAGCTATCGTGAAGGCAGGAACGAGGGGTAAATTGGCTTGGCACTTACAAGATAACACAAAGTATTGGGCACATCTTCTAAGCCCGTCAGACCGCAAGAAATTGGGGTTAAAGGCGGTTTCTTCTAAGGAGCTTATACTTGCGAAGGCAAAGGAGCGTCACGCCCTTAGAACCAAAGAACAGATAGATAAGATACAGAGCCGATGGGATAAGCACAGACGTGATTATTACAATGGCTTAGTTCACAATCTGCTCGGTGGTAAATCAATTACGGATATTAAGAGCCAAGACCTCTTTGAACGTTACTATGCTATCCGATACGCAATAAAGGAAAAGAAGAGTGCTTCTGAGATTGCTTCATTGTTTGATAGATTCAAGCGAGGTTATCAGACTAAGCTTGCATGGACTAACCGCAAGGTTGCTATGAATGTTATGAAGGTGGCTGCTAATTACGGAGAGACCGATATTTCTGCCGTTCTAAGCGCATTAAAGTCTGCTAACTATACATTGGCAAGGAAAGAAGCAAAAACGCTCGCAAACGCCATTTCTACTATAAAAAAGGATGAGTTATCACTTTCCGTCCTTATCCCTGATGTCAATAAATGGCATAAGCAGTTCTCTTCACAGGAATTGCACGGAGTATATGATGCCGTAGAAGCGAAGTTGGCTCAATGGCAAAGCTTGACGCTTGAAAAGCAAGCAAGCAAATTGCAATTTGAAGCAAATGATTTCCTTGGTGGAAACATGCACGGGGTTCAGCAGAAGTATGCAACATGGAAGGTATCGCAAGCGGCATATCTTAAAAAGCTTGACGAGGTAAACACGGCGATTGATTGGATAAATATTAATAAAGCTTATGCTGACGTAAAAGGCTATAGTACCCAGAGTAAAGTCTATCACAAAATACTCTTTGACCTCAAAAATGCTATGGTCGCACAAGATAAAGACTTAGCAAAGCAGCTTCTTAAAGAGGCAGAGGATAAAAGAGATTCGCTTATTCAGTTAAAGACAAAGAGAGCCGTGAATAAGAACAACGGTTCTATACCTTTTGATGCCAATGCTTACTCTAAAGCTCGAAAAGATGCTGCACTCTGGGCAAGGGATGCTGATACTGGTGATGATTACTTTCGACCTTTTGCCGAAGCTGATTGGAAGCGATGGTCTAAAAACGAGAAAGAGGTTGCGTTTAATTACACAAGCGGAAGTTCGTATATCAATGAGCCTTGCTATAAAACTTATCTTAATACAAAATACGGTGTACATGGAGAAGTTAGAGATAGCTGGAAAGATATAAATACCCTATCTGATATGATAGAGAAATCCAAGCCATTTACCCGTGATGTTTGGCTTAATAGAGGTGCAAGTATTGATGAGTTTTTTGGGCAGTTTGGAGAAAGACTGATAAGTGATAGAACGATAGAAATTAAATATGAAGACATAGCAAAAGAAATAAAAGATAAGAAGGAAAAGTTGCGATGGGAAATGAATAATCAGAAGATAAAGAAATTGCAATCAAAAATCGATGATTTACAAAAGCAACTTGATTCAATAGATGTATCAAATATTATCACTTCCGACCTCTCTAAGATAATCGGAAAAGAAGGCTTAAATAAGCCTTTTATGTCAACAGCCCATACAAAAGGTTATGGTTTTGTTGGAAGCGGAGAAAATAAAGTTACTTCTCATTGCGTTTATAATATCTACTGCCCAAAGGGTACGAAAGGTATTTATACAGAACCTTATAGCCGTTATGGAAGACTGTGGGATGATGGATATAAATGGGATGGAAAGGATGGCGTACATAGCTATGGTGGAAGTATGGAATTAGAAGTTATATTGCAACGAGGTACTAGATTTAGGGTAACCAAAGTGCAAAGGCTTTATAATAGTGGCGATTTCAAATGGTTTATTGATATTGAGGTTATCGACCAGCCTACACCGATTAAGAATATTCCATAAAACAATAAAGGGCGAGGAAATTACTCCTTGCCCTTTTTATATTCATCTATATACCATTCTTTAAAACTCTCAGCATCACCTCCGAAATGTGTGTAGCGGTCGTATAAGAGAGCCTTTAATGTCGCAGGAGTACCATCATCATCAGAGAACGTTCTTAACCCTGCTCTAAGATAGTTATCAATATACTCACCTATCAATCGGAAATTTGCACTACCTTCTTTTGGGTTTAGTGATAGTTTTACCCAAATCTGTTCATATCCCCACCAAAGCGGCGCATCTTTCGGACGTTCTGCTTCCCCTTTATAGTATCGGCAGAACTTTATCAAATCTTTCTTAGTTGTTGCCATATTTCTTTTCAAATTTAAAATATACGTTCAGCATTTCGTGCGTAAGGTAGCCGAGTGCCTTTGCTTTCATTTTCGATGGGACACCATACATTGCTTCTGCTATGCCTCCCACGATAGCCCCGAGGGTATCACTATCACCACCGTAGCTGATAGCTTGCCTGATTGCATCCTCAAAGTCACGGCTCTCTATGCAAATCTTGAAAGCAAGCGGTACGCAACCTTGGCAGGTTTCATTAAACTTACCTTTCCATGGTATATTCTTTTCCCAATCAATGCCATAGAAGTCATCCATTGTGTCATACAAGATGGTCTTAGGCTTGCTTGAACATCTAATCTCACTGATTGCTAGAGCAACAGCAGACGCACCTATCAGCCCTTCAATGTGGCTGTGCGATACCTTTGCACTGTTCATTGCTGTGCGAAGTACAACCTCATCATCAACAAAGGCAAATCCAACTGGGCTGACCCTCATTGCCGCCCCATTACCGAAGCTGTCGTAAGGCTGAGGGTTCGAGCTATTCACCCAATTAATGAAACTTGAACCATAAGCCCCCATCGGATAAGGGTATTTCTTGCACCAGTATTGAAGAGATAACCTAAAATCCCTATCGGTAGGCACACCATCCTCCGCATTCAATATGGCATCCGCAACAGCTATCGTACAGATTGTATCATCCGTATAATTGCATCCCTTATCAAACAAAGGAAAGCTGTAATCAAATGTGTTATTAAACTCAAACTTTGAGCCTACAATGTCACCAATAATTGCTCCTATCATAACTGTATCTCCTATTTTTATGTTAATTATTCGCAAAAATACGAAGAAATATTCAGATAACCAAATATTTTTGTTACTTTTGCATTAATTGTTGTATCGAGTGCGTATCTCCTATGTACTCACAACGTTAAACAAAACAATTATTTACATCTAGCATCGTCCTCATTCGTATCTCCGAGGGCGGTGCTTTTTCTTTATAAGAACTCTTTTAAAGCAACGTGATAAACGTCATATATGATGGAAGTTACGTATAACACGGCTACCTTATCAACTACAAAAGAAGGATAAGGTTTACCATCGCTGATGATTGCGTCCAACGACCATTTCGGGTACTTGGCTGAATACAGCTTCAATGCCTTTAGAAGCTCATCCAACCTTTCTTCCCCGAATGCTTGCTTTATCTTCTCCTGGTTTCTGAGAGCAAAACGAGCCATAAGCTAAGTACTTTCGATAATTGTAAATACGTTCTCTATTATGTCATTACCGAAAAGGGCAGCGATAACATAAGTCTCATTTTTATTTGGTTTAACCTTGTTTATCTGACATTCTTCCATTCTAAAGACTTTCTTTAGTAAAGTAGTTCTTGCTAACTTTACGCTCTCAAAACTACCACCAAGTATTCCTTTTTCTCGGTTTACTACTCTGCGAGGAGCGTTCCTTGTATTTATTGCAGTTCTATATGTTACAAGATTTATCTGATACATAATCTATATCTATTTACTTTTCAACTTCATAAAGGTATTGAATATCCCCACCACCAAGGGTGAGGATAACCGAAGGCTCGCCGAGCATTGGCTGCTTATGGAAATCACACCAATACCAATGATTCCGTTTCAGCTTACCTTCTATCACATTCAGCTCCAAATCATTCTTCTTTGGGGCTTCAAGATAATCTTTGCCCTGTCGCATATCCAAGCGGTGCAAGGCTAAAAGTACATCAAATGCTCTCATATCTTACTCGGCTTTATCAACGTTACAAAGGTTCTCCAATCGTGCCAAGAATGTATGGTAATCATCCTCGCAGAGAATCACTTGACCACCTGTTGACGTGGTCTTACAATTAAGCTTTATCGTTGTTACTATCTCATCATTTCGTGAAGGCTCAACGTAAGCTATATTATCTATATTAACAAGAGCGTAATGCTCTTTATACTTCACCTCAATAAACTTTGCCATAATCTTTATCTCCTTTTAAAAACTGTTTGTATTCAAATAAGACAGATAGGCATTACAGCCCAATCTGCTAAACTTAGAGTTGTAGCAAGTGCTATACTTTTCACAGCTATAACACTTGCTTAGAAATTCTTGCTTGCTCATATCTCTTAGGCTTTAACAAACTCTTTAGTTAAGCTGCTCGGTTCTTGTGTAGCAGCCCTTTATAGCATATTCTATACGTTTCTTCTCTGCTTCATTATAATCTGAGCTAACGGCAATAGTCTGCCATTTGCCACCTTCATAAATCTGAGCAACGTAATCAAAAACGTTAGCCTCTACTACTGTTCCGTCAATCATTTTAACTTCCATTGTTGTACCTCCTATAATTAATCAAGTTTTGAAACTAAGTAATCAATCTCCTCTTCGCTAAGTGCAATATTATTCTTGCGTTTAATCTTAATGGTATTATCCATTCCGATTTTCTTCATCGCAACATTAAGCGAATTACCACCCTGTGCTTCTGTTACCAGCAAATTCTCAACGAAGTCGAGCATATCTTGGTCGTGAGCTATCTGCTCCTTATGCAACTTCTTTTCAAGTTCCTCTGCCTTCTCAGTAAATGAGCAACCCATTTCGATAGCGAAATCATCTTTGATATTCTCCATCATCTGTTCAATATCATCTTTGCTAAAGAACTGATTGAAGTATGTGTCACCTCTTTTATCGCCCATCAGAGCCATAAGATGCTTAATTTCTTCTTGCTTTGTCATCATTGTCGTATCTCCTATAATTTAATTATTAAACCTATTTATTAATTATTTACACCGCAAAATTAATATTTTATTTTGGAACTACCAAATTTTCTCAGTGTTTTTATTAATATTTTAATAGCTTTTAATATATTAATATGTGAATTAAGGTTATTTTAATATAAATATTGCAATATAAATATATAGTAACCGAATTTTTGCTATCTTTGCATTCTGAACCAAATCAGACGAGTTATGACACAGATTTATGACGCATCACCAAAGGAGTTGGCGGCAATGGCTCAACGCTACCTCCATGATGGAATACCAAGCAGAGCCACGTATTGCTACGAGCGGCTGATGTACCTCGGTTGCTTGCGGAGAACGGGGTATCTTCGCCTTGCCTTAGTATATACCAAGCAAGGAAAGGATAACGCCGCAGAGCGTATTCTAAGTAGGTATTGTGCAATTTATAAACATTAATATAGGAGATATAATTATGAAAAAGGGATGTGGATGTCTTGGAATCCTTGTTATTTTGTTCTTTCTAATGATAGCTATCGGACAGAATGAAAACAAAAAAGAGACAGAAAAACTTATGAATACCCCTCTGTACGAAAACAAGGAGTATGTTGAGACGATGGCTGGCAATTTAATCAAACAACGCTTACGTGACCCTGATAGTTATGAGTTTGTTGATATGCAAGAGCAAGAAACATCAAAACAGGGAGAGAAGTTGTTTGTTGTTACATATAGAGCAAAAAATGGCTTCGGTGGTTATAATGTGGGACAAGCTATGTTTTCTTGTGATAAAGATAATCTGACTTTTATAGCACTTGAAGATAGATAATATGAAACAGATAAAGAAGATATGTATATTTAGTGAACTTCTCTTTTGCATAGCAGCTAACGCTCAACAGAAGACAACAAGCTTATCGCCTATACCAGATGCAACCAAACAAACTATCGAGCAATATATCTCTACTCATCCTATTGATGAAATGAATAAAGATACGGTTGTATTATCTAACATATATAGCCTTATAGGATATAGTTATGTAGATAAATATCTCGGCGAACTTACAGGTAGCTTTATTATTGTTGGGCAAGATTACCAATATAAAGATTTGAAACTGCAAAGTAACGGAAAGCTTCTTTATGTTCTTACTGAAAATGGATATGAGCAAACACCCATTGATAAAGAAATCATAAAGAAGAAGATAAGAGCTAATTTTACTCTCAATGATGATAACTCATATTTCTATAGAAATGATACCTTTGTCGTAAGGGCTGTAAATATTGATGAAAGGAAATATGTCTTTCTACATTGTATTAGTTATCCTCAAAAATATATATTCGACTTTGATTCAGACAAAAAGGAAGCCCCTAAGATAGATAGAAACGAACTGATAAATATAAAATAATGACAGAAGAAGAAAAGAAGAAGGCTTTAGAGACCTTCAATGCCCTCATAGAAGATGCAAGGAAGAATAACGTCAATATGACGATGGACGAGATTAATGAAGAGATTCGGCTCGCAAGGGCAGAACGAAAGCAAAGAGAAAAAGAAAAGGCAGAGCGCAAATAGTGCTCTGCCTTTCTTATAGTAGTTTTGTATCTCCTATAATTATTTACACCTTGTTGTATTGCGTATCTCCTACTCACGCATAATATTAAACCTCAATACCGACTACATTGTTATAGATACCCTCTGGGAGTACGCCACCAAAGCCTTTCACGGCGTTACCGATGCCTTCGGCAATCATCACGCCCTCACAGCTATCATCAATGCCCTCAGACACCAAGAACTTCATCGCCTTCTCCTGTACTGCCATAAGCTCTTTGAGCAGACCGACACACCGCTGAGTAGCATCATTATCAACTGTTACCTCTATCATCATATTCTGATTATCCATTTTTGATTTCTCCTATCCGATTAAAAGTTAGACTGATTGTTTTTAGATTCAAGCGCAGCTCTCTTCTCGCCGTTGATTTCAGCGATAGCGTCCTTCACATTAAAGTCGTTATTATAGAGAGCAAGAATAAAACGCTTGCCACGTTGATTCCATACAAGGTTTACTTTTGTGCCCGTAGAACCATCACCCTTGATATAATTATAGGTTCGGGTGCTTGCGAGCTGCCACTCACGAAACTTTCCCTTCAAATGCCAAGAACCTGATTGAAAGTATTGAATACCTGCATTGGAAAGTTGTTGATTGAGTGCTCTTGCGCTGATACCGAGGTCATCAGCAACTTGTGTGGTGGTAAGGCAGTCCGTTGATGCAAGTGTATCATCGTAGTACTTTACCTTTGGTGCGGCAACAGTCAGTTC